>JYMV01035726.1_pt1 | contig 10610 bp, 10 predicted proteins | sample 338911 | NCBI WGS metagenome assembly JYMV01 (sample SAMN03354496, study PRJNA234377) | hydrothermal vent metagenome | biome: Deep sea; feature: Hydrothermal plumes at the Eastern Lau Spreading Center, Western Pacific Ocean; material: Seawater | place: Tonga | collected 2009 | depth 2000 m m
GTATATTTTTAAATCTGTTCCCATCAAGAGTATCGATGTCGATGACCAACTGACTAATTTCTCCTGGGGTGTTCCTGCTGACTCTTTACAGCAATCGATCGAAGAGGTTGGTGTCATACACCCAGTTACACTAGTACCGGTAGGCAACGGTTTTCGAATCGTCTGTGGTCATCGTCGTGTAAAAATATCCTCACAGCTTCAAACAAAAGAAATTCCGGCAAGAATTCTGGATCTTGCGCCAAATGACGAAACGATGCTGATGCTGAACCTATCAGAAAACCAACTCCACCATCATTACAGTGATATTGAAAAAGGACTCATCCTTTTTAAGCTATCTGAAGCTAGGGTTCCGGAAATACGTATCATAGAAAAGTATATGCCAATGCTCGGCTTGGAGAAAAGCAAAAAACTGTTGGATGATCACCTCAAAGCTAATCAATTAGTACTCGGTCTTAAAACTCTTCTTCATGAACTAAATGTACCTGTTAGAATTTTTTCAGTGCTTTTCAATTGGAATACAGAAAGTGCCATCGCAGCGGAACGTTTTTTTTCTGTACTTCGACCTGGGGTCAATAAATGGCGGGACTTTCTGGAATGGATCGATGAGATTTCCACACGGGATGAAATAACTCCCTTGGATCTATTTGAGCTGCCCGAATTACAATCTGTTCTAAATCAAAATGATCTTGCGCCCAATGTCCGCTACGACCGTATTCGTCAAATTCTTCATTCCAGACGTTATCCCATTCTTAGCGATTTGAGAGTTCGTTTGGCAAGATCTCTTGACGCATTGAAATTGGACGATAAAACAAAAGTTCACGTGCAGGATAGTTTTGAAAGTGACGAAATTCGAATTGAAATGAAGTTCCGTACTCGGGAAGAGTTTGTCAGCCAGGTAGAAAAACTGGTCCGCGCCTCAGACTCTGAAGCACTAGACGAGCTGATTTGCATTTTTAAAGATCCATGATCATCGCCTAACTTTTCAAAGCCCTGTAAAATCTGTTGGTTTCAAACCTTGTTTGGGCTATTCTTAAAGACACAAATTCTTACTAATTATGCACTTAATGAATTAAATCCGGTCCATTTGTATCGTATATATTTTGAAAGAAGGTTTTTATGCAAAAACTGGGTATGGTCAGTCTAGGTTGTCCGAAAAACGCAGTGGATACTGAGTTGGTTCTCGGAGATCTTCAAGGTGATGAATACGAGATCACTTCCGACCAAAAAGAAGCCGATGTAATCATTGTCAATACTTGTGGATTCATTGAATCTTCAAAAAAGGAGTCCATTGATGCCATCCTTGAAATGGCGGCTTTTAAAACAGACGGTAAATGTAAAAAGCTCGTGGTAACCGGATGCCTTTCCGAACGATATAGCGATGAGCTTCTTAAAGAAATTCCAGAAATAGACCACATGCTGGGTGTAAACCAGTACCCGCGATTAAAACATATTTTAAAAGAATCTGATTCCCAGAGAAAAAATACTTCGATAAACCATGTGCACGAACCGGCGGAATATTTTGAATCGTACATGAACCGCGTACTGACCACTCCATTTTACTCTGCCTATCTTAAACTTGGAGAAGGATGTTCCAATAAATGCGCCTTTTGTATCATTCCAAAAATTCGTGGGCAATTTCGAAGCCGTTCCCCTGAGTCGATCATCGCCGAAGCCGAACATTTTGCTCAGCATGGAGTCAAAGAGTTCAATTTAATTTCACAGGATACAACCATGTACGGAGTGGACCTTAAAATAAAGAACGGCCTCGTTCAGCTTCTAAAATCTCTTGCCAAGGTTAACGGGATCGAATGGATGCGTTTGTTCTATTGCTATCCTACTTTTATCAATAGCGAACTAATCGAATACATAGCCTCTGAAGAAAAAGTCTGTAATTATGTCGATGTCCCGCTTCAGCACACCCATGATTTTATGCTTAAACGGATGAAACGTCAGGAAACGGAGAAAGGCGTCCGCAATATGATCGATGAACTCCGCACCAAAGTTCCGGGTATCGCTTTACGCACAACTTTCATTACCGGATTTCCAGGGGAAAATGACGAACATTTTAGGCATCTTATTGAGTTTGTTCGTGAAATTGAGTTTGATCATGTCGGTGTGTTCACTTACTTCCATGAAGAGGGAACCACCGCTTACGATTATGAGGATCTTGTTCCTAGTGAAACCGCCGCTTCGCGACGGGATGAGTTGATGGGTGTTCAACAGGAAATCAACAGAAAAAAAAATAAATCGAGAGTTGGTGAAGTTTTACCCGTGTTGGTTGAAGGAGCTGACCCTGAGGAGGATTATCTGGTAACGGGGCGCCTCGCTACCCAGGCTCCCGAAATTGATGGGCAGGTTATCATTGAGGAAAGTGAAGTGGAAATAGGACACATCACACCGATGCTTATTACCGGATCGACTGACTACGATCTGGTCGCTCGTCAAGTTGAAAAAATATCAACATAGCTTTAGCCATTAAAAATGTCCGTTAATCGTGTGGGCATATTAACAGGCGGCGGCTGTTTAAAGTTGAACGCATAATCCGAGCGATCACTCGCAGCTCTACCATCCAGAACAATTCCACCGTCATCGGTATTGATGATGAGTTTGGTGATCACACCTTTGATCAACACCAAGAACTCTCCATATGATGGATACACGTTGTGGTTTATTTGCCGTAAAAACTGTCGGTAATAGAAAATTTAGTACTATAGACACCGAATCTCTAGTCATCCTTCTCGATAATCTGGCAGGCTTGGTTAGAACAATATCTCCTGCAGGCCATTCCATAGAAAACGCCAAATCAATCGGTATTGGTCTTATTCGATTAGAAAAATAGATATCCCCTTCACAATCAACCCGTTTTACTCTGGCGAAATAACGATTTGAATCCATTCTTCAGATTTAGCTGATTCCTTTCAATCTAAGCTTGTCACCTTAAAAACAGTGTGTTATTCTGCTGGGCAATCCGCTTTTTGTAGGGAAAATATTTCTGAGAACAGTATTTTATCACGCACGCAGCCGGATCAAACCTAATGGTGACCGCAAGGTTTTAGGCTTGAAGTGACAGCTGCGGAGGACTAACCATTTTTCATTTAGCAAAGGAGTAGTAATGCCAGAAATTACGATGAAGCAGTTGCTGCAGGCAGGGGTTCATTTTGGTCACCAGACCACCCACTGGAACCCCAAGATGAAGAAGTACATTTATGGTGCACGAAATGGAATTCATATCGTGGACCTTCAGAAAACCCTGAAGAAGTTTCGCGAGGCTGAGGAATTTATCAGGAAAATAACTGCGGCCGGGAAGAAGATTCTTTTCGTTGCCACAAAAAGACAGGCTCAAGAACTTGTCAAGCAAGAAGCCGAACGGTGTGGCATGTACTTTGTAAACCAACGCTGGTTGGGTGGAACGATGACGAACTTTTCAACCATTCGTAAGAGTATTGATCGGTTACTGCAACTGGAAAAAATGGAAGAGGAGGGTGAGTTTGAGCGTCTGCACAAAAAAGAAGCTCTCAATAAACGGAAAGAAATACAGAAGCTCAATAAGTTTCTTGGTGGAATAAAAAGTATGCGCGAACTCCCTCACGCCCTTTTCATTATTGATACACAAAAAGAGCGAATCGCTTTGGCAGAAGCAAAAACTCTTGGGATTAAAACGTTTGCCTTGGTTGATACCAATTGTGACCCAAATGGAATTGACTTTCCTTTCCCGGGTAATGACGATGCAATTCGATCCATCAAGTTATTTGCAACACGGATTGCAGACGTTGCATTAGAAGGTCAAGAAGTTTTCCAAGCCAGCCGCAAGGACGTAGAAAAGCCTGAAGAACAAAAACCGGAACCTCCCGTAAAATCTTCTGGTGAAGATGAACAAGGTGAAAAGGTTAGCGCAGAACCTGATCCGAATTCTGAAAACGAAGAAGAAAAGATCCCGGTCTGATTTCACCTGCTCTTGTAAGGTTATTTCACGATAACGTGGGTACCTAATTTTAAAGTATTTTTATAAATTAATTAAGTAAAGGTCGTTTTTTTTTTGATCTTTCAATGTGCTTGCGTAGTGGATTTTACGAGATAAGACTAATTTACTCTCCGCACAAGGATCACTAAAAAAATTATAAACCCGTAAAAATAAGGATAGGAAGAATGGAAGTCTCAGCAGAAATGGTCAAAAACTTACGTCAGCAATCAGGCGCGGGCATTATGGAATGTAAAAATGCGCTCAAGGAAACAAGCGGCGATATCGAAGAGGCCGTTACCTTTCTTCGAAAAAAAGGCCTCGCCAAGGCGGATAAAAAAGCTAACCGGAAGACGAGTGAAGGCACCGTATGCTCTTATATACACCCTGGAAGTAAAGTTGGAGTCATGGCACAGGTACTCTGCGAAACAGACTTCGTCGCCAATACACCAGATTTTCAGCAATTGTCCAAGGATATTTGTATGCATATTGCTGCCTCCAAACCGAGATTTGTCTCCCGTGACGAAGTATCGGAAGATGTATTGGAAAAGGAAAAAGAAATTTACGCCGCCCAGGCAAGAGATTCCGGTAAACCGGAAAAAATAATTGATAAAATAGTTGTAGGAAAGATGGACAAGTTTTATGAAGAGAACTGTCTTCTGGAACAAAAATTTATTAAAGATTCGAACTGCACGATTCAAGAGTTGATCAAGCAAAATATCGCAACTTTGGGTGAAAATATACTGGTCGAAAATTTTTGCAGGTTTGAAATTGGTAATTAAAACATGAGTAAGTCGGTCTACAAGCGAGTTCTTCTAAAGCTGAGTGGGGAAAGCCTAGCTGAACAAGATGGCGGGTTTGGTATTGATGTTGAAGCCATTAAAAACCTTGCCAATGAAGTTCTTGATGGAAAAAACCTGGGTGTTGAGATGGCGATTGTCATTGGCGGTGGCAATATCTTTCGTGGAGCCACTGCCAGCAACTTAGGAATGGAGCGTGTAACAGGAGATTATATGGGCATGCTTGCAACGATCATTAACGCGTTAGCATTGCAGCATGCCCTGGAAGATGTCGGCATACAAACCCGTGTGCAAACCGCGATCGAGATACCGCAGGTTGCAGAAACGTATATAAGACGAAGGGCAATACGTCACCTGGAAAAGGATCGGGTGGTAATTTTTGCTGCCGGTACTGGTAATCCATATTTTACAACCGATACCGCCGCATCCTTACGAGCCGTGGAAATAGGCGCGGATGTTATTTTCAAGGCAACCAAGGTGGATGGAGTTTATTCTGCCGATCCCATGAAAGATGATTCTGCGGTAAAGTTTAACCAGTTGACCTACTTGGAAATTTTAAAAAAGGGTTTACAGGTCATGGACTCAACCTCGGTATCATTATGCATGGATAACAAACTACCGATGATTGTTTTTAACGTTCGAGAGAAAAGTAGTATTAAAAAAGTTCTGATGGGTGAAAAAATTGGAACCCTAGTAGGAGTTAATTCGTAAATGGAAAATTTATTCGCGGATTGTGAAAGAAAAATGAAAAATTCTCTGGATCATTTACGCCAGGAGCTTTCCAAGTTACGAACTGGAAGTGCCAGCGGAGCCATTCTGGAAGGTATCAAGATAGATTATTATGGGAATCCGACTCCGCTGAACCAGGTCGCAACGCTGGGTGTTCCAGACAATCAAACCATCACAATCCAGCCCTATGATGTTTCAATTCTCAAGGATCTTGAGAAAGCCATTTTGTCATCTGATCTTGGTCTTACTCCAAACAATGACGGGAAAATCATCCGGTTGAATATCCCAGCGCTTACTGGAGAAAGACGGCAGCAATTAGTTAAAATCGTGAAGAAGTACGCAGAGGAAGGCAAGGTGGCCATCCGTAACGTGCGACGTGATTTTAACGACAAGCTCAAAACCATGGAAAAAAAGCATGAAGTTTCTGAAGATGATGCGAAAAAGGGCTTGGAAAAATTGCAGAAAATAACTGACGAATGTATTAAGGAAGCCGAAAAACTCTCCGAAACCAAAGAAAAAGATGTCCTTAATGTTTGATGATTACCCTATAATAGGCATCTACAATTTTTGTCGCAGACGGAAGGCAATTAACGACCTAAACTAAAAGTTTGACGTGCTTTCTAACTCGATGGGTGAATCTAAACCAATTCTTAAAGTTTCATAACCATATTTAGTCTGATGGATCTTTCCTCGATAAACTCCTCATTACTTAAAGAACTGGACCTTGCTCAAATGCCTCGACATATCGCTGTCATCATGGACGGCAATGGGCGCTGGGCGAAGAAAAACTCGCTTCCGAGGATACAAGGTCACTGGGAAGGGGTAAAAACCGTGGATCGTACCGTTTCCTTGTGTCGCAAACTCGATATTGAAGCCCTCACGCTATACTCCTTTTCAGATGAAAATTGGAGTCGCCCACCTATCGAAATCAATACACTGATGAAAATTCTGGACCATTACCTGAATAAAGAACTCGAACGAATGAAAAATGAAAATATTCGTTTTCATACGATAGGTCAACTCGAGGACCTTCCACCTGAGATTCAGAAACTTATCTCACATACAAAAGATTACACAAAGGACTGTGATGGTATGACACTTACCCTAGCGCTGAGTTATGGAGGGCGCCAGGAAATTTTAAAATCGGTTCAGCAAATAGCAGACAAGGTACGTACCGGTGAATTGCGTGTAGAAGACATTGATTATTCCGTCTTCGAAAAATTTCTACAAACAAAGTCTCTTCCAGACCCAGATCTGTTGATAAGAACAAGCGGTGAAATGCGAATCAGCAACTTTCTTTTGTACCAGATAGCATACACCGAGCTGCATTACACTAAGGTACTGTGGCCCGAATTTAAAGAAGAAGATTTACTTCGTGCGATCATTGATTTTCAAAAACGAGAACGACGGTTTGGCATGACCCAAGAACAGATTATAAAGTCGTGATTATTTTTTCTCAAAATCCAATTTTATCCGCATAGAATAAGGTAGAGGGTAGTCATTGAAACGAGTGCTAACAGGTATTGTTGCCGTTCCCATTGTTGTGGGAATCGTGTATTACGGTTCTCCTCTATTGTTTCTGTTGTTGGTGGCGGCTGTTACCCTGATGGGAGTAGGTGAATATTTTACTATCATTGACCGGATTGGCATTAGTGGGTTCCCCACCCATGGAATCATTTTGAGTTTTTTGCTCCTCCTTAGTTTTTATTTTAATGGAAGCTTTATGATGGAATGGGGACTGATTGCGAGTGTAACTCTTTTCGCAGCGTGGTTTTTTCATGAAGATAACGTTAAGGTCGCTATAGACCAAATTTCGTTTACCTTGTTTGGCGTTCTTTATGTCGCGGGTCTTGGTGGATACTACCTCCTCATCCGAAACTTTGGAGATGGCGAACGCCTAATTTTTTTCCTGCTTCTCATTGTCTGGCTAGGTGATATTGCAGCGTACTACTGGGGGAAATATTTTGGCAAAAAACCTCTAGCGCCTGTTGTAAGCCCAAATAAAACCATGGAAGGTGCCATTGCCGGTCTTGCGGGAAGTTTAGCAGCTGGGGTCATTGCCGGGTATTGGTTTTTGGATCATATAGCGATGGTACATTGTTTACTTGTTGCTCTTATTTGCGGTACCATCGGGCAGTTCGGGGATCTTGCAGAGTCTTTATTAAAGCGTCATGCAGGTATTAAAAACTCCGGGGATGTTCTCCCTGGGCATGGTGGAATTTTGGACCGTATCGATAGTCTTTTATTTGCCGGGCCTATGTTTTATTGTTATTTCAAACTTGTACTTTAATCCGATTTCTTCCTCCGATACAAGCTATAGCAAGTTAGTATCGGGAAATTAATCCAAAATTCTAGTATCCGCCCATGAAAACGATTTCCATTTTGGGTTCTACCGGATCTATTGGAGTCAATACCCTCGACGTTGTTCGACAAAACCGGGACCGTTTTACTGTTGCGGCCATGGTCGCCGGAAGCAATGTTGAGCTTTTTGCCGAGCAAGTTAAAGAATTCAAACCCTCTCTCGTTTCTGTTTTCAACCTTTCCAAGGTTGGCGAACTTAAGGAATTACTTCAAGGGGAAGATGTAGAAATTCTTTGTGGTGAAGAAGGTTCCATTAAAGTTGCAACTCACCCCGATGCATCGCTGGTGATCTCTGCTATCGTCGGTAGTGCCGGCTTGGTACCTTCCTTGGCCGCTATTCAATCGAATAAGGACCTTGCTCTTGCCAATAAGGAAACCCTGGTGGTTGCCGGGGAACTGATACTCCGTGAGGCGAAAAACAAGGTTAATCTTATCCCGATCGATAGTGAACACAGTGCTATTCTTCAGGCGCTAAACGGAGAAAAAAAGGAACACATTAAAAAAATTATTCTTACAGGTTCCGGTGGACCATTCCGCACTTTTGCAAAAGAGCAAATGGCAAACGTCACTGTCAAGGAAGCGCTCAATCATCCCAACTGGACAATGGGGGCAAAAATAACGATTGATTCTGCAACGATGATGAATAAGGGGTTGGAGTACATTGAAGCGAAATGGTTGTTCGGACTCGACACTCCCGTAGAAATCATTGTTCATCCACAAAGCATCATCCATTCGATGATTGAATTTGTTGATACTTCTGTCATGGCTCAGTTGGGTATACCTGATATGCGGGTTCCTATTGCCTATGCCTTGACTTTTCCTGATCGAATAGAGTGCGCATTACCAACCTTAAATCTTGCAGCGATAAAACAGTTGACCTTTGAAGAACCGGATTATGATAAGTTCCCCTGCATCAAGTTGGCCCAGGACTCTCTAGAGGCAGGCCAGAGTATGCCAGCAGTGCTCAATGCCGCAAACGAAGTTGCTGTACAAGCTTTTCTTGATGAAAATATTCCCTTCAAAGATATTGCTGAAACAATCCGAATGGCCATGAATAATCACAAACCTCATACCATAGAATCACTTGAAGACGTTCAATCCGCGGACCGCTGGGCGCGCGAAGAAGTAAGGAAATTGATCACCGTAACAACGCATTGACCTTCAAAACTTCATTCAGCTATGTACAGAATAGGCAACGGATACGATGTTCACCGTTTGATAAAAGGGCGTAAACTCATTCTCGGAGGTGTGGATATTCCACACGGTCTTGGACTCGATGGTCATTCTGATGCCGATGTCCTGTGCCACGCGCTGTGTGATTCACTTCTAGGAGCCTCCGGCGCGGGTGACCTCGGAAAATATTTCCCCGATACGGATAACAAATGGAAAGGCGTCTCTAGTTTAGTCTTGTTGGAAAAATCCGGTGAACTGGTTGCTGAACGCGGTTTCCAAATCTCCAATATTGATACCACCATCGTTGCACAACAACCAAAAATTGGCCCGCATATTGAATCGATGACTACAAATATCTCTGAAACCCTTAAAATCGATCCAAGTCAAATTAACATTAAGGCGACCACTACCGAACGACTCGGATTCGCAGGGCGCGAAGAGGGGATTGCCGCTTACGCCGTTGCCCTTCTGCAAACCAAATAGCTACTGAAATCCAACTCCCAAGCTAAAACATCTTACCCAATTTTTTCTAGTTCCCAATTTTTTTGTGAGACAAAAACCTTAGAATCTAAACCTCCATCTCTACCAACTGATATAACATAAATTTATTACTGAAGAATAATCCGCTTAAACATGAAAAAAATAATCTGTGTTTTACTGGGCGTATTGATATTAGCTGTGTATTGGAAAGTTCAATACCACGAGTTCGTCAACTATGACGATGGCCGTTATATAACGGAAAATAAACATATAAGGGATTTTTCGAAAGAAAATTTTATCTGGGCGTTTACCAGTTCATATGCCGCCAACTGGCACCCCATTACCTGGTTATCGCACATGCTTGACATTCGTCTTTATGGGTTAAATCCGAAAGGTCACCACCTAACCAGCCTGGCACTTCATATAGCGAATTCACTACTTTTATTTTTAGTCTTTGCGCGAATGACGGGATCAATTTGGAGAAGCTGCTTTGTTGCCTCATTGTTTGCTTTTCATCCCATCAATATTGAGTCTGTTGCATGGGCAGCAGAACGTAAAAATGTCTTGAGCACCTTTTTCTGGTTGTTGACGACGTGGACTTATATTAACTATGTTCAAAAAAGAAATTTAGCTAGATACAGTATGGTTGTTCTGTTCTTCGCGCTAGGCTTAATGTCGAAAGCCATCCTAGTAACCTTACCCTTTGTCTTGTTGTTGCTTGATTATTGGCCCTTAAAACGTTTCGAGATAGCACACCTTAAAAGAATTTTTTCGGGTGATACGCAAAATCAAATTGAAAATAAAAAGAAACTTTTAAATTTGATTTTTGAAAAAATTCCCCTTCTATTTTTAGTAGTTGGTTCATGCATTGTTACATTATCAACGCAAAAATCGTGGGGAGCCGTTGTATCTATTGATATTGTTCCATTAGCAACTCGTATTAGCAATGCACTAGTTTCTTATTTGGAATATTTAGAAAAAATGGTATGGCCTAAAGGTTTTTCAGTTTTTTATCCTTACCCTATTGATGAATTATATATGTGGAAGGGCCTGGTGAGTGGCTTTGTTTTAACAGGTATAACAATAATAATATTACGACTGATTAAAAA
>JYMV01010768.1_pt1 | contig 10609 bp, 10 predicted proteins | sample 338911 | NCBI WGS metagenome assembly JYMV01 (sample SAMN03354496, study PRJNA234377) | hydrothermal vent metagenome | biome: Deep sea; feature: Hydrothermal plumes at the Eastern Lau Spreading Center, Western Pacific Ocean; material: Seawater | place: Tonga | collected 2009 | depth 2000 m m
AGTTCAATTGAAACTTGCGTTCCGTGACCATCAGCAAATAATTTGTCATCTTCTGGGTGCTCATCATCGCTAATGACTGTAGGCCTGTTTTTCAAAGTGTCCATTTTGAGAACCACTTCGTGCGCAGGTTTGTTCTTTTTTGTTTTTGAAATAATGACAACCGGCTTGCCAGTAGTCATCAAGCCATACATTCCAGCAGCAGAGATGCCAATCCCTTGTTGTCCTCGTGACATTTTTAGACGGTGAAACTTAGAACCATAAAGCAACTTGCCAAAAATGTTATCAATTTGAGCGCGAACAATGCCCGGGCCATTATCTCGTATTGTTAAGCGAAATCTCGTTTCACTTAGTTGCATGACATGTATATGAATGGTCGGAAGGATGCCACCTTCTTCGGCGGCATCAAGTGCGTTATCAACGGCTTCCTTGATCGCAGTAAGCATCGCCTTTCTTGGGTTGTCAAAACCAAGAAGGTGGCGGTTCTTCGCGAAAAATTCACTGACGGAAATATCGCGTTGACCGGCAGCCATCGTTTCTGCAGTTGCTGCAGTGCGAGTTTTTTTTGAACGAGTAGATTGTTTGGGCTTTTTGGCCTTGGGCATAACGGGAGTACTAAGTTGAGGAGTCATCTGGTGCCTTCCATGGCGCGTGAAAAACGCAATGTAAACAGGCATCCGTACCTGTCTTACGCACAGAATACCGAAACTGAACGAAGAATGCTAAGAGTTCTAACTTTGGTGCTAGGTACCGTGCCCAGCACGGTGACTGGTGGCACACCCAGCACCGAAAAGAGTTAAAATCCGCAAGAACACATCCCCTCAGGAAATGGAGTCAATTATGGCAATGGAACAAACCCTCATCATTTTTAAACCAGACGCGGTTCAACGTGGCCTTATGGGTCGTATCATGAGCCGATTTGAAGATAAAGGCCTCAAAGTCATCGGTGCAAAGTTTATGCAAATTTCACCTGAACTCGCTGCTGTGCACTATGAAGTACATCAAGAACGACCCTTTTACGCAGGTTTAGTGGACTTTATGACGAGTTCCCCTGTGATGGTGCTTGCACTTGAAGGTGTTGGAGCGATTGCAATGTGCCGTTCCATGATGGGGGCAACATTTGGTTCCCAAGCCGATGCGGGCACAATTCGTGGCGATTTTGGTGTTTCTAACAGTTTTAACCTCATTCACGGCTCAGATAGCCCAGAAGCAGCAAAGCGTGAATTGGACCTCTTTTTCCACGAAGGAGAGATTCTCGACTGGAATCGAGCTTCTGAAGGTTGGATATACGATCTCTCGGGTGAAGAACCTGAATAATATACCCTTGATTTTGGTTCAAAAACCAAGGTTTTCTGATCCTTTCAAAAAAAAGTAATTAAAAACAAGAAATTCGGTTCACGATCTGTGCCTCACCGCGTAGATGGTGATGCCGTGCGTTCTGAATTCGCAGTTACGGGCGGTCATGTCTTTAACAAGGGGTTTACATCCAAATGCCAAGAAAACCAAGGCAGACAATCCATGGCGAGTGCCCACGTGTCATCGTCGTTGCAACGCTTAGAAATAGAAGTCCCCAAGAACTTCAGCGTCTCGAATTAGCCCTCAAAGAATCGATCTTGGTGGTCGAATCACCGCTGATCAAGAAACGAAATGCAGAGAAAGTTATCTTTGAAGAACCAGATTCAGTTCCTCGCTTGTCAGTTGCTTGGTACGCACCGGGCCAAGATTTAGGATCAAATACAAAAAACACTGGCGGAATAGTGCTTACTAGAGAAGAAGAAGTGACGCTCTTTCGTCAATATAATTACGCCCGTTGGCGAGTGATAAAAATGCAAGAGCGTCTTGCAAGTGCAAAACCACAGACAGATACAGATTATGACGAATTGCTACGCTGGTTTGATATTGCAATCGACCGCCGCGATCACATTGTGGAATGTAACCTTCCACTTGTTCTTGCAATGGCAAAGAGAAGTTACGCTGCTGGCGAATACAGCGATTTAGTTGCTGAAGGAAACGTCGCACTCGTACGCTGTGTCGATCGATTTGACTGCGAACTAGGATGGAAGTTTTCAACCTATGCATGCAGGGCACTGTCCGCTGCCTTTAACCGGTATGGAAAAAAACAACTCAAACACAAAAAAGCAATTCCATTTGAAGTTGACGCAGAACGTGAGCCTCGATATTCAGATGTTGAAGTTGATCGGTCTGACGATGATGGCATTCGAGCAATACGCTTAGCACTTCGCTCAGGTCAAGTTGAACTTACTGAAGCAGAGCACGAAGTGATGCGATACAGATTCGGTTTGCATTGCCCGCAGAATCCGCCACTCCTCACGCTTCAACAGGTGGGAAAGCAACTTGGTATTTCCAAGGAACGGGTTCGCCAGATTCAAATCCGTGCAATCTCCAAGATTCGCGATGTCATCGAGCGATACCTTCCCGCTGACCTCCTCCCCGAGTAACTCATTTTTTCGGAATGTTGACATCTACTCATCGCTTTCACCATACAGTGTGCAATGTGAGCGGCACTTCTGACATTTCATTGCATGTAATTTCCAAAAAGAAACGCGCAAAAGTACGTTGGACTGTATTGATTCTTGTACAAATTCTCATCCTCTTGCATATTGCTATGTGGTTACTCTCAAAACACTTTGGCTGGTTTGGAGGGAAAACAATTACACCAATTGAGCCATCAGATGGTATGGAACTTGTCAAGAACGGCGTGATCAACGCAGGTGCAATTTTCTTCGCACTTGCATTGCTCTCGACGTGCATGTTTGGACGTTGGTTTTGCGGGTGGGGATGTCACATCGTGTTCTTACAAGATTGGTGCTTCGCCTTGCTTCGGAAACTTGGCATTCGACCTAAACCCTTTCGTGCGAGGTTGCTCGGTTGGTTTCCACTCGGGCTTGGACTGTACATGTTTGTCTGGCCACTCTTTTATCGAATTGTACTCGCGCCTTGGCTTCAACCACACTTGCGTTGGCCAGCCATTACGACGGATCTTACGACTGAGCATTTTTGGGAAACATTTGCATCACCGCTGATGGCTATTCCGTTTTTGTTTGTATGTGGGTTTGCGACTGTTTACACATTGGGCGCAAAAGGGTTCTGTACGTATGGATGTCCGTACGGAGGTTTTTTTGCACCCCTCGATCGCCTCGCGCCAGTACGCATACGGGTGAATGACAATTGCCAGCAGTGTGGTAAATGCACCGCTGTATGTACATCCAATGTCCGCGTCCATGAAGAAGTGCATCTTCACAAAATGGTTGTTGACTCTGGGTGTATGAAAACAATGGACTGCATTGATGCGTGCCCAAACGACGCGCTCTCGGTTGGATTTATCGGTGCATCGATAGGAACGAAAAGTGCACGAAAAACAGGCAAGTACGATCTTACAATTTCTGGAGAATTATGGATAGCCGCAATTTTTCTCATTGGATTCTTTTCATTCAGGGGGTTATATGCGTTGGTACCCATGTTGATGGCGGTGGGCATGTCGTTAGTTTCAACTTGGATTATATGGAAGGGTGTATTACTGTTACAAGAGAAGAATGTTAGTCTGCACCGACACCAGTTGAAATTCCACGGTACGTTTCGACCAGCAGGAAAACTTGTTCTTGTTTTTTCGTTATTTACGGTGTTGTTCGTCATACAAAGTGGAGCAGTAGGGCTCCTTGCTGTTGCTGGGAACGTTGCTGCAAAAAATGGAAATCTCAATTCGGCACGCTCCTACTACAAACTCAGTGGTCCCATGACAGATGGTGGTATTGGTTTTGCAAGTAATCCAAATGTTGATCTTGCATTATCAAAAATACTTGAAGCAAACGGCGATCTAAAAGAAGCAGAACGTGTACTTCGTCGGTTAAATAGAACTGTTAAGAACGATCTAACTGCTACGATGGTTCTGGGTCAGAATTTGCAACTGCATCATGCACCAGCGAACGTCGAACAATTTTACATTGAAACACTAGATGCCAACCCCAACTGGACGCTCATTTGGGAGGATTACGTCGCGTGGCTTCGACGCGAAGGAAGGCACAGCGACGCAGTGCAAGCATCCACAAAAGCAAATTCCTTGAACCCAAACGCTGCACGTTTACAAATGCAGTGGCAATTGTTACATCAATAAACTCACCTCTCGGTGAGTTTTTTCCAAAACATCAAATAAACTCACCGGTAGTGAATTTATCCGTTGAGGGCTGAATGAAATTGATCGAAGAGTGCTTGTGGTGTTTCCGTTGCGTACACTGCTTCGCGGAATGTACGGTCAACCATCAACCGACTGATTCGACCGAGGGCTTGAATATGGTCTGCAGTATTGTCAGACGGGGAGACAAGTAAAATGATGAGTTCAACAGACCGTTTGTCTGGGCTTGCAAAATCAATAGGTGTTGTTGGCCGACCCATCGCCATGACGAGATCATCGAGTTTGTCACACCTCGCATGGGGAATGGCTAGCCCTTCACCAATGCCAGTTGTTCGTTGCTGTTCGCGTTCCCACACAAGTTGCTTGATTGTGTCCGAATCTGAAATACTTCCAGCACTCGCAAGTGCATCAATAAGTTCATAGATTGCACCTTGGCGGTCAGTCGCAGTAAGAGGTACAAGCATCGTTTTAAGTTGGAGATGTTCAAGAAGGTTCATTGGTCAAACAAGAGGAATCGCGGGATTGTACATGGCAGTCAATCTCTTGCCTAGGCTTTGCGTTGAAGGAGTGCGGCAAATCCACCATCGTGCCATGTTGCTGGGTCAGATGTTGGTGTTCCACTGGGCAAAGTGGCGAACTGATCTACGAGCGAGAGCTTGCGTTTACTCTGCATCCATGCGATTTGGCTCCCATTTTCCTCCCGATCGATGCTACAAGTGGCGTATAAAAAATGACCGTTTGGGTTTAAAACCGCCACACCGTCTCGAATAATGGTCTGCTGTAACTCCACAAGGGACGTAATGTGTTTTTCGTCATACCGATACTTGGCTTCTGGTCTTCTCGCAAAAACACCGCTGTTGGAGCAGGGGACATCAGCAACAACAAGGTCGAAGGGTTCGGTTGGACCCTCCTCGTTGGGTGCATATACCGTAACGTCAAGTTCCTTTGCGATTTCCTGAAGCGATGCACGCCGAGCATCGTTTGGTTCAGTTGCTCCAATCATGGCATTTGGGAACATTGATCGAAGTTGTCTTGTTTTTGTTCCTCTTCCTGCACACAAATCCAAAATACGATGTGGTGTTTGTTCTATAGATCGGAGCAACGTTAGTGAAACACCTGAAGTTGGATCTTGTACTTGAAGTTGAGGCGATTCTTTGAGGAATGGTTGAATTTCAGCTCCAGGGGGAAGGACACCAAACTTTGGAGTTTCATGCGGGGTAACACTTTGGGGCAATGTTTCACCTCTCACAATCAACGGTGGCTCGGCGATTGCATTCAGTGCAAATGTCTGCGCGATCTGCGCACCAAGTTGTTTTTCAACTCGCGCCCATACTTTTTTACTAAACCCAACTTGCGGAGCAACCGACTTAAATACATCCTCAGTGAGATGCCACCATGAGCCATCACTCCGTGGAAGGTGCTTTTCGTTGCCTAGTTCTCCTGTTTCTTCAAGGGAACCCCGAAGTTTTACAACTTTTCGCAGCACTGCATTGACAAATCCAGTTGCCCTTGGTCGCTTTCCACCATGGCGAGTCCATTCAACGGCGCAGTCTATGACTGCGTGGTCTGGAAGACGATCGAATAATAATAGTTGCGAAGTGCCCACAAGCAGTGACGCTCCAACAGTTGGTTCTAGGGTTACAAATGGGCGATTGGATGCGTGTTCGATCATTGCAGCGAGCGTTAACCACCTGCGTCTTACTGAGTGATCGATTGCTCTTGCAAGAGACGCATCTCTTGGCTCAAGATCTGCTGCGTCTATTGAAGAAGGATCAAGTTCTGGAAAACGTTTGAAGGTTTTTGCGATGCTCGCTGAAGCAACACTTCGTGCATCTTGCATAAGTTATTCAGCAGTCGCTGTGCAATCACAATTGCTTCGCAGGACGTCTGCTTTATCAGTACATTCCCAGGAGAACGTGCCTTCACCTCCTTCGCCCGGGGTGCGACCAAAGTGTCCGTGATACGCTGTTGAAGCGTAGATAGGAGAAAGCAAGCCAAGCGATTCAATAATTCCCTTTGGTGTTAAGTCAAAAGTTTTTTCAACAAGGGCAGAAATTTCACTTTCGTCTATTTTTGCTGTGCCTTGACAATCGACGTGCACTGAAATTGGCTCTGCAAAACCGATCGCATAACTAAGTTGAATTTCACAAACATCAGCGAGGTTAGCCGCAACAATATTTTTCGCAATGTACCTTGCCATGTAGGCAGCGGAACGATCGACTTTACTTGGATCCTTACCACTGAATGCACCACCACCATGGCGACCACGTCCGCCGTAGGTGTCAACAATAATTTTTCGACCTGTTAAACCGCAGTCACCTTTTGGTCCACCAAGTTCAAACTTGCCAGTTGGGTTAACGTGGATGGTGATGTCGTCGTTCCACCAACTACCAAGAACAGGTTTGATGATATGTTCAACAACTGCATCTTCCAATGCTTTGTGATTTTGTGTCCACTCAGGGCCATGTTGTGTTGAGATGACAACCGCAGTGACTTTTGTTGGCGTATTCTCGTCATATTCGACAGTCACTTGACTTTTCGCATCGGGGCGTAGGTGTGGGATCGTATTTTCTTCTCGAACCATCGCTTGTCTTGCAACTAGTTTGTGAGACAAGTCAATTGGAAGGGGCATGAGTGAATCCGTATCACGGCATGCATACCCAAACATCAAACCCTGATCGCCCGCTCCTTGCTGCGCGTACATGCCATCATCGGTGTTGACGCCTTGAGCAATATCAGGAGATTGTCTGTCTAGTGTCACCATCACAGCACAACTTTCTGCATCAAAACCAAGGGTTGCGTCGGTGTATCCAATTCGTCTGATGGTATTGCGAACAATATCTGGGATATCAATATAACCATTGCAAGTCACTTCGCCGGCAACGACAACTAAGCCAGTGGTCACCATCGTTTCAGCTGCGACGCGGCTCATTGGATCAACTGTAAGCATTGCGTCAAGGATGGCATCAGAAATTTGGTCTGCAACCTTGTCTGGATGACCCATAGATACGGATTCTGAAGTGAATAGATATGGTTTGTTGGTCATGTAATTGTGCCTTTCGGTGGAAACGAGTAATGATACCACGAACGAACCAAATACACGGGTACAAGCACCGTATGATATGCAGTATATGGCTGTTGAAATGGAGTTATCGAGAATCTTAATTCGGGAAGTGAGTGATGCGCAAATCATTGAATTGCGAGAGATTGAAGGGGATCGAACGTTCCCAATAGTTGTTGGAATGCCCGAAGCATTCGCAATCGAACGTAGCTTGAAAGGGATTAAACCTCCACGACCCCAAACCCACGACTTACTTGCATCAGTCATCACGCATTTGGGAGGTTTTTTGCATCAAATTCTTATTGACGATTTACGTGATGGAACGTTCTTTGCAAAACTCATCATGATCCAAGGTGGAGATGATTACTCGATTGATTGCAGACCATCCGATGCGATTGCACTTGGAATTTCTCACGGAGTGCCGATTTTTGTTGAGGAGTCAGTGCTTGATGAGATTCAGCGAAACCCACTTGACAATGATGAACACAAACCGGATGAAGATCAATTCGACTGGGATTAATTGATGGCTGACATTGAAAACCAGCAGGCAATTTCTGGAACCATTAAGAATCGACCGGAAGATTTTGTCGTCGATGAGTTGCCATTGTATGAGCCTTGCTCTGAAGGTGAACATTTGTATTTGTGTATTCGAAAAGTTGGAATCACACATGATTTAATGATTCGACTGATTGCAAAAGAGTTCGGTGTGAAACCAAGGTCGATTGGAACTGCGGGAAGGAAAGATCGCAACGCAGTTACTACACAACTCGTGTCGGTTCATTTGCCGGGTGCAGCAGACCAAGTTCCAACCTTCTCGTATGAAGGCATCGATGTGTTGTGGCACGATCGACACAAAAACAAATTACGCATTGGTCATTTACTTGGAAATCGTTTTGACATCCGAATTCGTGACATCGATCCACTCAAGGTGACAACAATTCAAAAACATCTCAATGCTCTGTCTGTTCAAGGATTACCAAATGCTTTTGGCACTCAACGCTTCGGAAACGATGAAAACAACCACATCCTTGGAGCCGCGCTGCTTGCAAACAACTTTGAAAAACTTGTTGATATTATTCTTTCAGGAGACAATCGACATCATCACTTGGCAATGGATGGCGAGTACAAAAACGCGTTCGACGCTTGGCCACTTGGGAATCCTGTGCAACAAAATGTTCTTGAAGTACTTGCAAGTGGTAAGGATTTTCGAGCTGCGTGTAGTCGAATTCCAAAGTCAATGCAAAAATTATGGGTGAACGCATTGCAATCTTATATTTTTAATCAAACACTTCGACGACGTCAAGATGATGGAACGTGGAATACTCTCTTAAAAGGTGATCTTGCGTGGAAACACGATGGTGGTGGTCGCACGTTTGAAGTAATGACCGATGACCTCGCAAGTAAGGACTTACAGGAGAGGATCGAGAAAATTGAAATTTCGCCAACGGGTCCTATGTGGGGGCCAAAGATGAGGATGACAACCGGAGAAGTGTTAACAGCAGAACTCGCAGACCTTGAACCATTTGATGTAAAAGACGCCCTGCAGCAAAATGACTCGCGTCTTGCTGCCGGTGCAAGGCGACCACTTCGCGTCCAAGTGAAGAATACAGCCATTGGAAGTGGTGTTGACGAACACGGTGGATTCGTTCGCGTGCAATTTGAATTACCCGCGGGAAGTTATGCAACAACTTTGATCGACGCGTTAATTACCGCTTTGCCTTAAAAAACGATTGTAACTTTTCGACGCAATCCTCAGCAAGTACGCCTTCTGTGATTTTACAACAGTGATTGAGCCGTTCGTCATCGGCAATGGTATAAAGCGTTCGGCAAGCGCCAGCCTTTTGATCGTGGGCGCCAAAAACTATTCTCCCGATTCGCGCGTTGACTGCAGCACCTGCGCACATGGGACAAGGTTCAAGCGTTACAACAAGCGTGCAATCATGCAAACGCCACCGTCCTAATTTTTTTGCGGCGTTGTTAATAGCGATCATTTCAGCATGCGCAGTTGGATTGTTCGTGCTCTCTTTATGATTGAATCCTTCTCCCACAACATCACCATCAAAAAAAACTGCTGCGCCAATTGGAACTTCATCCAATGCCGCTGCTTGGTCTGCAAGTGTCAGCGCATGACGCATCATTTGCTCATCTTTCATCACGTTTACCAGAACCACCAGAAACTCTCGATGCAGGTACCCAAACAATCAGTGCGATCCCAAGTTCATATAAAAGATAGAGTGGAATTAGCATCATGAGCATTGAGACGGCGTCCTGTGGAGTGATCATCGCTGAGATAATTCCAAGAATAAGCAGGGCGTATTTTCTATTTTTGCGTAACCAGTTAGGTGTCACGATGTTCAACCATCCAAGCAACAACATGACCATCGGAAGTTGAAACGCAATGCCAATTGCAAACATCAACAACAGGACAAAACCAAGGTAACTGCTCAGTTGAAATTGTTGCGAGATCAGCGACCCTCTACTCATCGGTAATTGCAGTGCTTCAAGCGTACCTGTTTCGGTTGCGGGCACTGCAATTTCAAGTACGCCTTCGGGCATTTTTACCCACATGTCTCCAACTGCTGCAACCTCAGGAAGTTCTTCTAAGATTGGAATGGTTAGTGGAGAAATAGATTCTCCAATCGCAATCAGTTCAGTTTGTACGGCGACGCCACCTGCAAGGGTGACCATAAATTCCAATATCAGAGGTAACATGATGTAGTACATCAATGCCAAGCCAGTGACACAAAGGAATGCACTTCCGGGAATTAAAAAATACACAAATCGCCGTTCTTGTTCGTGAAGTCCGGGAGAGACAAATTTCCAAAGTTGGTAGAGAATCCACGGCCCCGCAACAAGAATTGCAGCCCCGATAGCAATTTTCATTTCAACCATCAAGAATTCAGGAGGGCTAAGCACTTGCACGTGTGTTGGAAGACCATGCTTATCCAATACGTTGTAGAGAGGCACAAGAAACCAACGCACGATGGGATCTGCAAGTAAAAAGAACAGCACCGCCAAGGGAAGGGGAGGAATGATTGACCAAATAATCCGCTTTCGGAGATCTTCAATATGATCACCAATAGACATGGTGGTTGCGTCTTGTTGAGGTTCACGATCCATGAGAATATGCACAGGATACCTCGCAATGGTGCGGGTATACTTCCCTCCCTGAGGAGTTCACTTGTTTCATGGCATCAAATGATTATTACAACGTTCTCGGCGTGCATCGATCTGCAACAGCGGACGAAATTCGCAAGGCATACCGTTCGCTTGCTCGGAAATATCACCCAGACATCAATAAAGACGATGATGCTGCAACGAAATTTTCCGAAGTCCAAGAAGCGTATGACACGCTCTCCGATGCTGAAAAACGAAAAATGTACGATCAATTTGGTGGGGCA
>JYMV01028440.1_pt1 | contig 10605 bp, 10 predicted proteins | sample 338911 | NCBI WGS metagenome assembly JYMV01 (sample SAMN03354496, study PRJNA234377) | hydrothermal vent metagenome | biome: Deep sea; feature: Hydrothermal plumes at the Eastern Lau Spreading Center, Western Pacific Ocean; material: Seawater | place: Tonga | collected 2009 | depth 2000 m m
GACCGCCCTCAATGGTTAATACCCCTGGCGATGTCCGCGGATACGACGCGACCACTGGGGATCTCCTCTGGACATTTCATACAATCCCTGAGCCAGGAGAACTCGGAGTTGATACGTGGGAAAATGATTCTTGGTCTTACACGGGGAATGCTGCCGTTTGGGCGCAAATCTCTTACGACTCGGAAACCGGGTTCGTTTACCTGCCTACAGAAGCTCCCACCGGCGATTATTACGGTGGCCATAGACATGGCAACAACCTGTTTTCGACAAGCATAGTCTGCCTGGATTCGAAAACCGGTGAGCGCGTGTGGCACTTTCAGACAATCCACCACGATATCTGGGACTGGGACAATCCGTCTGCACCGATCCTCGCGGATCTCGTGATCGACGGCGTAGAACGCAAGATCGTGGCGCTGATCACCAAGCAGGGTTTCGTTTTCGTGTTTGATCGACTAACAGGCGATCCCATCTGGCCGATCGAAGAGAGACCGGTACCTCAGACCGATACTCCGGGTGAGTGGACGTCTCCAACACAGCCATTTCCGACCAAGCCCGCACCTTTTGACAGACAGGGTTTTAGTGAGGACGACCTCATCGATTTCACGCCCGAGATACGAGTTCGGGCAGCCGAGGTCGCCAGTCAGTACCGGATGGGGCCGATCTATGCACCACCTTCTCTGGCAGACCACCCCGACGGCACGAAAGGGATGCTTTCAATGCCCACGTCGACAGGTGGATCTAATTGGGAAGGCGGCGCCTTGGATCCGGAGACGGGGCACCTCTATATAGGCTCCTACACGAGGGCGACTGTGCTAGGTCTCGTGGAGGGAGGAGACCGCTCCGATATGAATTATATCAGAGGTGGTGGTGGAGCGCAGGTAGCCCCAGGGGTGTCAATCGTGAAGCCACCATGGGGACGGATTACGGCGATCGATCTCACGACGGGCGAGCACGCCTGGATGATCGCCAACGGTGACACGCGACCGCGCATTGCCCAAGCCCTTGGGCTCGACCTTGCGGACCTCCCCAGGACTGGGAAGCCTTCACGTGCTGGTCTCCTTGTGACACGGACGTTGCTCTTCGCAGGCGAGGGAATATCCGGAGATCCGGTTTTCCGAGCGCATGACAAGGCAACTGGAATGATCTTGGCGGAGATTGAAATCCCCAGTACTCAAGTCGGGCTACCGATGTCGTACATGTATGAGGGCAAGCAGTACGTAGTGGTCGCGGTAGGAGGTAGAGGTCGACCAGCCGAGATCATAGCACTCTCGCTGCCTGACTAAGAGTCTCATTGGAGTAGGAAAAAGTGACCCAGGCATTCCGGCTGTAGGTACGCAGAGGCCAAGGCCACTCACCTATATCCGATACAGCATGCTCCTACTGAAGGTGTGCCTTAACGCCGATCCCATACAAGTCTCCTGCGAAGAAAAAAAGATTAGCAGTCAAGCAGTTGGATACTGTCAGGTCCATTCGGGACAACACAAATGAACTCAAAGGGTTCACCACCTTCATCGGCCTGATAGTTGTGTGGGACGCCTGCTGGGATATAGACCACATCTCCCGCTTTCACATGGTGTGCGTCCTCTCCAATTTGAACCCGAGCTCCTCCGCTCAGAACATACTGTTCATGCTCTACCGTGTTGGTGTGCATCGGCATACCTCCACCGGGTTCCATTATGAAACGTCGCATCGCGAAATTCGGTCCCTCATCAGCCCCAATCAGGACCTGACGCTTCGTCCCTGTTCCAGCCGCTACATCTTCGGTGGGCAGGCTGTCCACGTTTCTAACCGACATGATCACTCCTGGGTTTGATATGGCGGGACAAGGTTAGCGACTGCCACTCTATGAGGCCAAACTGGGGGTGTAACACACCACCCACGCAACCGTGAGGAGAAAAAGTGATCCAGTACAGATCCAAACTGAGTTGCCTGATTGTCTTGATCTGGGCTTCTGCTTGCACTGAGCTAACCCCGGAGCAGGTCGCACAGCACTCACTGACCCCTAAGGTTTTGGTGATCGGGATCGATGGCATCCGGCCCGATGTTTTAATGGATGTGAACACGCCGAACCTCGACAAACTCGCAGAAGAAGGCTCGTTCACGAGCCACGCTATGACAGGGTATCCCTCCGTGAGCGGGCCGGGTTGGTCCTCTATGCTAATTGGAGTGTGGCCGGAGAAGCACGGTGTAACCGATAACTCGTTTGAGGGAGAGCGCTACGATGATTTCCCAGATTTCCTGACGCGCATCGAGCAGGTTCGACCTGAATTGTCAACGTTTGCAGTTGCCGACTGGGTACCGCTCGGTCGCTCCGACCAAGGCAGGCCAACTATCAGCGACGCCGTGGACGTTAAGCATGTTCTAGATGGCTATGAGGTGGGTTGGGCTGAGGCCGACGCCAGATCTGTCCAGCTCGCAGTACAGCAGCTAGAGGGTTCGGATCCTGATGCTCTCTTTGTTTACCTTGGTAATCCGGATGAAGTAAGCCACGAGCACAGCTCGATAGGATCTGAGTACCGAGGTGCGATAGCCCTGGCGGATGAACATGTAGGCATTCTCGTCGAAGCGATTCGCGCTCGAGCGACGTACGGAGAAGAGGATTGGCTAATTCTCTCGAGCACAGATCACGGGAGGCGCTCCGACGGTGGGCACGGTGGGGATACGGAAGAGGAGCGTACGATTTACTTCCTTGCGAACGGACCTTCAGTAATAACCGGAACTCCCCCAGACTCAATTTTCATCGTAGACGTAGCAGTCACTGCTTTGACCCACCTTGGAATCCAAATCGACCCCTCCTGGCAGTTGGACGGAAAGCCCGTCGGAATCCGCTAGCAGTGGGCACCAGCCCTCGACCTACCGAGTGATATACCGATACCGAGCGATTCTTAGCGGGGGAGCAATTGTATAGATGAAATGCAGACGGTTTTCACCATCTAAGATCACGTTGGATGTTTGTTGTTTGGTTTTTGGATAGTCACGGCCCTTTTCGTTCTCGATTACTAGCGCCTCCCCCTCCCCCAAGCTGTTACTCAGAGCGTCGACCTCATTTTCGAGTTTGTCCAGCAACTGCTGCTCTGTGTAATCCTGTACGTCACCTTCAGCTTCAGCAACAATCTCATGGATCTCGACAAGCTCGTATGCCGAACGGAAGTCATCTGAGCCAATCGATCGCTGGTGGTTCCGGCGGAAACTCACTTCGTTCAACGCCCTGGAGTCGAAGTTCAGGTCCACACTCTGGAAGGATATTCCGTATTGTCTGAAGATCATCTATGCGCTCAAGTGGTGATCTGCTGTTGCTGAGAATCAGCGAATTTCAGGACTCGGGATCCAGAAGAGCTTCGAGTTCCTCCGCCGTAAGGTCATCGGCTGAACGCGATCCCAGACCGAGCGGGGATCGAGACTTCCGCCCCTTCTTCGCGGCTGAACCAGACTCGGCCTGAGGCATACCGGCGTAGTCATACTCTGGGATGTAGACCCGGTTCAATTCTCGCCCAAGCCGGTGCTCTAGACTCTTCAGCGCACCCAGGTCAGCACCAGTTACAAAGGTTATCGCGGTACCGGTCGCGCCAGCACGCCCTGTACGTCCTATGCGGTGCACGTAGTCTTCCGGGTCAAGTGGCACGTCGTAATTGACTACATGGCTGATCCCCTCAACGTCGAGTCCTCGTTGTGCGACATCGGTCGCCACCAACACCCTCACCTTGCCCTGAGCAAAGCGCTCTAGCGCTCGTGTCCGGTGCTGCATACGGCGGTTGGAGTGTAAGACATCGGTTCGGATCCCTTCACGCTGCAACCTTGCGTCTAACACATCGGCGCCAGCTTTCGTCCGCGTAAAGACAAGAACCTGGTCCCAGCCCGGCTCCCTTAGGAGTTCGGCAAGGAGATCCGGTTTCTTCTCTGGTTTAACCGAGTAAAAGATCTCCTCGATCCCCTCGGCAGTCGTCCCTGACGGAGTGGCTGCAACCCAGATCGCTTCTCTGGTGATACGGAGTGCTAAATCATGCACACCGTTCGGCATTGTCGCGCTGAAGAGCATAGTCTGCCGCTTCGTGGGCATTTCCCTGAGGACTTCCTCTATCTGAGGTCTAAAACCCATATCAAGCATACGATCAGCCTCGTCGAGCACGAGGCAATTCACATTACTCAGGTCGACGCGCTTCGAATGAGCATGGTCAATGAAGCGTCCTGGGGTTGCGACGATCACTTCAAATCCTGATTCCAGCGCCTCGATCTGGGGTCCATAGCCGACCCCACCGAAGATTGCGGCAGTCCTGATATTCGTCCCCATAGCAAGTGAGGCCGTATCGTCAGAAACTTGCTGTGCCAACTCACGTGTCGGGCACAGGGCAAGCACCTGCAGACCACCTCCCGAACGAAGCCGCTCCAGCGCCGGTATCATGAACGCCCCAGTTTTACCGGTGCCTGTCTGGGCGATCCCTACCACGTCCGTACCCGCCAGGCCCGGCGGAATCGCCTCAGCTTGGATCGGAGTGGGAACGGTCCAGCCGAGTGCTTCGATAGCACCAAGGCGCTGTTCTGAAAGATCTAGGTCGAGGAAACTATTGACGCCCAATCTTGTGGTCTCGCTGTCTGTTCGAGGGGCTGAATACCGATGGCTTTCTTGTTGAGAAAACCGACGGAGAGAAAAGTAACGAGCTTCCTTGCCAAGGGTGTAACACAACTACAAGTTGGCCACGTCACGAGGCGGATCATGATGATCCACCCTTTCGCCTCCACCGATCCAGCAACCTGATGGACGCGACCTCGAAAGGAACTCCTCAAACATCCGTGCTCTTTGTCTGCCTTGGGAACATTTGTCGTTCCCCGCTGGCCGAAGGGATCTTCAGGCATCTCGTAGAGGAGCAGGGACTCGACGATTACTTCTTCATCGACTCTGCAGGAACAGGGGCGTGGCATGTCGGGGAGCGACCCGACGGTCGTGCTTCCCTCGTAGCTCGGCAACACGGGATCAGTCTCGATTCTCGAGCCCGCCAGGTTAAGCAGGCGGACTTTAAAAGCTTTGATTATATGATCGCTATGGATCGCGAGAACCTGAGGGTGCTGGAGGACTTGAGGCCAGAAGCTAACAGCGATACCCAAATCAAACTCTTGTGCTCATACAATGTTAAGGGTGACAACGGAGACGAGATCCCTGATCCCTACTACGGTGGAGCCAGCGGCTTCGAAAATGTCTATCAACTGGTTCACCAATCTTGTAAGGAGCTTCTTCAGCATCTCCGAGCCGCTTGAGTACTCGATCATTAGTTTGGGATAGTGGTAAAGCGGCAGACGTCCCGGCTTTTATCGGAGAGCGTCTCCGAGAGGAAGGGAGTTGATCTGCGATAGGTCGCGACACCGGACCTCACTCGAGAGTTTCGCAAGGAAGGTGTCTTCGGACGCTTTGCCTGGGGTGTCTCCGATGTTCATCTAGCTGAAATCGAAGAACACTCCTAAGGGTAGATCGCTTTTCATTTGAGTAACCGCACGAAATGATCTTCCGTAGGGTTACTCAGATGTACATCGCGCCAAAATGAGGAGAGTGAGGAAGTTCTTCGTCCGCTATGCCCCGTCTTTTAGCACTCGCCTAGACTGTGGCCCCAGTGCCGACCATCACCACGATTCGGGTAAACGCCTCTTCGATGAGGGCGTCCGAAGCTGCAAAGCTGAGTCGCACCCACCGATCGTCACCGAATGCGGCACCCGGCACAAGAGCTACGCCATGTTCCTGCAAGAGCCGTGAGCACCAGGTGGTGGCATCATTTTCATCTACTTCAAAAAGTCCATCCACGCGGAAATAGAGGTAAAAAGCCCCTTCAGGTTGAATGTACGGGACGCCCGGTAGAAGCCGATCCATTAGGGCTATGACGAGGTCACGGCGGCGCCTAAAAGCGACTCCCATTTCAGCGATCGCAGAAGATGCTGCTTCCACGTTTCGAAATGCTTCCAGAGCTGCTACCTGAGAAGGCGTAGCGGTATTGGATGTAATCTGACTCTGAAGCGCGGTGAATTTCTGCGCAATCTCAACGCCTGAGTATGAGAAGCCCACCCTCCATCCGGTCATCGCATAGCTCTTCGAAGCACCATCGACTAGAATGAATTTGCCAACATCATCCTCTGGCAGATTGAGGATACCTGGTGCCGTATCTCCCTGGGCGCCGAAGTATATATTCCGATAGATCTCGTCGCTCACGATCCAGACTCCCCGTCCTTTGGCCCAAACAGAGAGCTCCCTGAGTTCTTCGAGGGTGTAGATAGCACCGGTGGGATTGCAGGGAGTATTCAACACAAGTCCCTTGGTTTTCTCGGACACGACACCTTCCAGGTCAGACGGCACAACCTTGAAACTGTTGGATTCAGCTCCAAAAACCGTCACGGGTTCGGCACGTGCCAGCATGACCAGATCCGGATAGGTCGTCCAGTATGGGGCAGCAACCAGTACTTCATCACCAGGACCGCAGAGAGAGAAAAATGTGTTAAATAGCGCTTGCTTCACACCGGCGCTGACCACAACTCCCTTCCAGTTGATCTCACGACCTGCGCGTGCCCCAAGGTGGTCGGCAATCGCCTGACGGAGCTCAGGGAGACCCGCAGGTGGCGTGTAACGTGTCTGTCCTGACCGAACACCATTCACTGCGGCGTCCGCTATGAAGAGGGGCGTGTCGAAATCAGGCTCGCCCGCTCCGAGGTTGACGATGTCACGGCCCTCAGCTACTAGGCTCTTTGCTAACGTGCTGACCTTGATCGTGGCTGAAGGTTTGAGTTTCTCGATATTGGCGCTGAAGGACATGGCACTCCTCTGAATCGCAATCTCGGAACGCAATATGGTAGGACCCCGAGGCCCGAGGAAGCACACAATACTCTGGCCGACCGAAGCGGGTGCAGCCACCTTCCATTTCCATGACTTATACTTCCCCATGCCTCTTCATAGATGTCGTTGACCCACTCTCTTTCTTGGCTCACCTACAGCTACGGTCAGTAGAGCAAGCATCCGGAATCCGTGTAGAGCGTGTCCCAGTCGAACTCCGTCCTCCCCCAGCAGAGTTGATCGATGCTGGCCACCCCTTCTGGTCTCAGCGCTGGGAACGCGCTGAAGCTTTAGCGTGCGAACTCAGGCTCTCTCTAAGAAAACCGTCCCTTGTGCCTTGGTCTCGCAAGGCTCACGAACTCCTTTGCCATGCGCGTTCATCTGGCTTGGACCAAACTGACCAACTGCTTGACACCATCTTCGAAGCCCTCCTGCTCAAGGGCGAGGATATCGGCAGAGTCGATATCCTCGTAGGTATTGGGCAATCTGTAGGACTAGAATTGAGCGAAACCAAGGCGGTCTTAGACATCGACCGTTATGAAGCAGAAGTGTCCGACATCCTCGAACGCGCTCGCTCAGAGGGGGTTGAAGTTCCGCCGGTACTCATTAGGGGACCCAAGCACTTGAGGGACTTCCACAACCAGGAAACGATCGGCACCTTTCTAGCCATGCCATGAGTAGGGTCCGGAGCCCGGACATACCTCAGTCTCTTAAACACTATAGAACACACTCACGAATATGGCCGGTTATCAGCGCAAAACAGCGCTCTCACCCAGTGAAGTCCTTTCTGAGGCCGAGGACTTCCTTCCTCGGATTGTCGGGCTCGCCCGGTCAAACAATTCAGGTCATAGCGCCACATACGACGGTGCTGAGGGTACGGTCACGCTCACTGCTCATCGGCACGGGGCCTACACCGATGTCGTGGCCACCACCGACCAACTTCGGACATCAAGGCTGGATTACGAGGTGCAAAAACTCTTGAATCTCCTTCCCTACGAACCCGGTGACCTCGGTGGGCCAGGTTCTGGCGATCCTACCTGAAGCGACACTCACCGTGGATTCGTTCGAAGACCTCGGCTTAAGCCCCGAGTTGGTTGAAGCGCTAGCCGCTGAAGGAATTGAACAGCCAACCTCGGTACAGAAATCGGTTATCCCTTTTGTTCACCGTGGCAATAACGCGATCCTCGGGGCCGGTTCCGGTAGTGGAGTGACCGTGGCTTGGGCGGCAGCCCTACTCAATCGCTTTAATGACTCGGAAGCTGGAAGCCCTCGGGTGCTCGTGCTAACACCCTCACGTAACCGGGCTAATGATCTGGCTGAATCGATGAGCCCTATTGCAAATCACATCGGACAAGTTGTGGGCGCGTTAGGATCTCAGTGGGTACTCCCTGAACAAGCGACATTCCTCTTCGCAACAGCCAGTGACGTCCTAGCGAGTTGCACTACCCACGACCTTATACTGGAGGGTGTGGAAGCTCTCGTCGTGGACCAAGCAACCCGAATCGATGAGTTCGATGGCCTCGAGAGTGTTGAACTTGTGCTCGGCTACTTAGCCAGCACTGCACAGAGAATTGTCACCTCTCTTCCGGTCACGACTGCGGTTGCGGACTTCAGCCGACGGCACTTGAAGCGTGCGGTCAAATTGCCCTCCGTGGATACATCCGTGGTTGACGGACCCAGGCGCGGTACTCTGCGGTTCCGGATTACAACCGAGCCACGTGAGCACGAGGCTCTCAAGATCGTAGCGAGTATCCTAGCCTCAGGAACGCCGCACGTGCTGTTGTATTGCCGCAATGACGACCGTGCCGCCGATATCGGAGATTACTTGACAGGTCACGGCTACGTCGCAGGTGCACCGGGTGACACAAAGGTTGCCGTATGGATGGGTGTTTATCCGCTTGAAGTGCGCAGCGCTATTACCGACCACAGCCAGGTACCCGTCATCAGTTGCGACGTACCGACTGATGTTGACGACCTTGACCGGCGCCACGGTGTTTCGGATGAGAGCTTCGTAGTAGTTCTACCACGCGAGGTTCCACACCTACGTGCGACCGCACGCCAAGCATGCTACGAAGTTATTCCGTTTCCACCCGAAACCAAGAAGAGCACTGGCCCCATCGCCACCCTACACGATTCCATTCGAGAAGTGATAAAGAAGGAGGACATTGCGCCCTATTTGTTCGCCCTTGAACCCCTCTTTGAAGAATACGACGCGGCCGAGGTGGCAGCAGCGCTCGCTCTCGTGAGCAAGCGGTCAGCAGAGACAGAGACCCTACCCGCAGACACCCGTGGCAAGAAAGGTTTGACCAACGCACCAGCAGCATGGGCCAAACTATTCCTAGGTGTTGGTGAGCGAGACGGATTGCAGCCTGGTGACCTCTTGGGGGAGATCACAGGAGAGGCTCATGTGTCGGGGGACACGGTGGGCCGCATTGAGATCAAGGAGAACTACACACTTGTGGAAGTTCATGATTCAGTAGCACACGATGTCATTGCAGCACTCAATGGAAGAACTATCTGCGGACGTGCGGTGCGCGCTGATTTTGACAGACCGCACCGGGGAAGAGGCCGTGGCCAACGTAAGAGGTCGGGTAACAGTTAACAGTTGATCCGCAGGACAAAAGAGGTGGCCACGTCACTTTTAAGTGACGTGGCCACCTCTTTTTCCGAGTCACGCCCAACCGCTGCGGCTCCGGTCAAGCATCTAGCACTTTACTTCGTGTCTATCCCCCTCCTTTGACTGCGTCCTTCAAGCCCTTCCCTGCCCGGAATCCCGGTGTCTTGGTAGCGGCAATGTAAATTGACTGACCAGTCCGAGGGTTCCGGCCCATGCGGGCCTTACGATGTTTGGCTTCAAACGTACCGAAGCCCGTGATTTGGACCCGGCGGTCTCCTCTTAGTGCAGAGGAGATGATCCCACTGCTTGGGTTAAAAAGTGCATCCACAGTACGCGACGCATCGGCCTTGGTCATGCCGGTTGCACTCGCGAGGGCGTCCACTAAGTCGGACTTGTTCATCTGGCTGCTCCTGTCACTTAGATGGGTAAGTTGTCACGGCCGAGGCCGCCATTTGTGCAGGCCTGGAGAACTCTCTCCCATCGAGCTTTGGATCACTCGAAAAGCCGCATGAAATCGAGTGTTTCCGAGCCTTGCAGGTCACAGTTAGCTAACTGTAAGGCACGCTCGTGAGAGCGTCAAGGCAAAAAATAGCCAAAAGACCGCATGTTTCCTGGCCTCCTGGTTGATTAGATCCCTGTATTCTACCCAACGAGCCGAACTAGTGTCACGGCAGTATCAGTCTGCGGCTTGGTTGGAAGGTGCCACGACTGGTAGTGCTACGTACTATTTCACCTACTGGATACAGGGTCATCAAAGACACTCGGCATGGACTCAACCGCGTCATATGTTCAGTGAGCTAGTAGAACCTACATATCCCCTATTTGCCGACCCGACGAAATGGCCAAATCAAGAGGGTATACAGCCCAGCAGAAACATGAGCTAGTAACCGCCTTTCATAGGCGGACAAAGCTAGAATGTCCGGACTGTGACGTTGTCTTGGACCACCGCCATATATCACCTCGCTCCGATGTTGCGTATGTGCGGGATCGGGTTCTACTCACATGCTCATCTTGCCACCGAACACTAATCATCGACCGTCGCCAGCGTGATTAAGGGCGACAAGGTTTTGAATGCGCACAAGAAAAAATCCCTGGAGTTCAAGGTTAACCAGAATCGGGATCTGGCGGGCATAGACCAGACGATGGTCTATCTTAGAGGTTGCAGCTATTGCCGACATTCCCT
>JYMV01021734.1_pt1 | contig 10604 bp, 4 predicted proteins | sample 338911 | NCBI WGS metagenome assembly JYMV01 (sample SAMN03354496, study PRJNA234377) | hydrothermal vent metagenome | biome: Deep sea; feature: Hydrothermal plumes at the Eastern Lau Spreading Center, Western Pacific Ocean; material: Seawater | place: Tonga | collected 2009 | depth 2000 m m
CCTTGACGACGATCCCCGATGGAAACTGCTCGAGGGCATCATCGAGGTGATCGCTGCTGTCGACGGTGACCGAGCGAGCCGCAGGAATCCCGTGCCGGAAGAGGAAATCCTTCGAGTATGACTTCGATCCCTCGAGACGGGCGCCCTTCGAGCCGACCCCGAATACCGGGACTCCAGCGGCTCTCAGGCGATCGGCGAGGCCTTCGACCAGTGGAGCCTCGGGACCGATGACGACCCGGCCGCTTCCTTCCTCGACAACGCGCCGAGTGAAACCGACCGGGTCCTTGCAGGGGTCGATGTCGTCCCAGCTCGGGCCGATGCTCGCGGTGCCGCCGTTACCGGGGCAGCAGACCACTTCCTCGACGCGCTTGGAGGAGGAGAGATGCCATGCGAGTGCGTGCTCCCTGCCCCCCGATCCGACCACCAGTACCTTCACGAGTCTGCCTTCTCTCGGCGGGGCTTTGGCGACTCCGGATCGGATGGACCCGTTTCCGAAGGACCGGAACCCGCTGAACACAGTTTCCCTGAGCCCACAGCCCCTGGCGGTAGGGCCCAGGGGCGCAGGGTCAGCGACAGCCCCAGAGACACCCACAGGAGGGGGCCCGGATCGTAGGCGAGCATCCAGCGCAGATCAAGGAGGGGTAGAAGGAGCAGCATCGCCAGGGTTGAACGCCGTGGAGAGGAGCTACGATCGGGATCGCAGAGGAGCAAGAGCCAGGCGACGATCACCACCATCAGCGGCCACGCCAGGGGGTGATCGAGGCCAGGGAGGAGCAGGCCCGCGGCGATGACGAAGGCAGTGAGGACGGCGTGGCGCAGGGCCCGTTCGCCACGACCGCCTTCCTCCTCCTTCTGGGAGAAGTGGGTCACCAGGGCGGTGTAGGAAGCGACGGCCACCGCCGGCAGCAGGACGCTGCTGGGGAGGCCACCGGCGACGGTGCCTCCCAGCATGACGATACTCCCGCGGACTCCTCCCATCGCAATCGGGCCGAGGATGGGAATTTCCTTGAGAACGAGATCGTAGAGAAGAACCCAGAGGAGCGCCGTCAGGGCGATCCCCTGGGCTGCTGCTGGCAACCACAGCCCGACGAGGATGATCGAGGTGAAGATCGCGCAGAGCACCCCCAGGGCGTGGGCTGGCGAGATCTTCCCGGAGGGAAGGGGGCGGCCGGGGGAGATTCTGCGGTCCTTGGAGAGGTCACGCAGGTCGTTGAGTCCCATGCCGAAGAGGTAGAGAAGGGCCACCCAGGCTCCGGTGGTGGCGAGGAGAAGTGGGGAGGGCAGCAGAGATGAGCCGACGGCGACGCCGAGAAGAAGATTGGAGATTGCCGTCGGCAAGAGTCGCAGCCGCAGGAACCGGGACCAGTTCGTCGCGGTCGTCATCACGTCTCTGATCGGTCTCTCTCAATCGACGATGATGCGGACCAGGTCGTTGTAGGTCACGACGAGGGCCAGGGCGATCAGCATCACGAATGCCACCAGGTGTGCCCATTGCTGGATCTGATTGCTGACTGGCTTTCCCCGAACCTTCTCGAAGAGGAGGAACAGCAGATGTCCGCCATCGAGGATCGGGAAGGGTAGCAGGTTGAAGATCCCGAGGTTGATGCTGATGAGGGCGAGCAGGAAGAGCAGGTTTCCGAAGCCCTGCTTGCTGACCTTCCCGCCGATGTCGACGATTCCGATGGGGCCGGCGAGGTTCTTGCCATGGACCTCTCCCACAGCCAGGGCACGCAGCGTCAGGAATATCCTCCCCGCCCAGGTGAACGACTGCTGCCAGCCTTCAGAGCATGCCATGCCAACGCTCGTTCGCATGAGGAACCGGTCTGATTCGAGGGAGATGCCAAGAGGGCCGCGGAGAGCCCGGGGAGTGACAGCGACAGCGATCTCCTCGCCACCTCGGGAGATGAGTAAGGAAACTTCTGACCCGAGCTCACGGTCGCTCCGATGGAGGCGAGTTCGCATCGCCGACCAGTTGGACACCTGGACCCCGTCGACAGCGACGATCACATCACCGATTTGAAGTCCGACCGAATCGGCGGGACTGCCATCGACAATCACGCCGATGGTTGCAGGGATCCCCAGCTGGACCCCGAGACGGCGAGCAGGTCCCTCGGGGACCACCTCCTTTTTGAGCTGGTCGTTGCTGGACCACAGAATTTCGGTACCCCCCTCGAGGGGGAGGTCGATGAAGGAGGTGCTGTCGACTGGCTGGCCCGAAATCTGGATCAGATGGTCGCCAACATTGATGCCGAGTTCACCAGCGCAGCCGTTTCCGATGTGCTGGACGGTACTCCCCGGGTTTTGGACGATGACCTGTTCACCGATCCAATCGAGGAAGTCCCCGGGGGCGATGACGATTTCCCGCCCGTCTCTTGTGGTGAAGGTGGCGAGGGGCCCCTCAGGAACCGTTGCCAGGAACCACTCGTCGAGGCGTGTGATCTTGTGGCCGTTGACGGAGATCAGTTCGTCGCCTGGACTTAAAACCTCGTTCGCCTTCGAGCCGGGCTGAATCGCGACGATGGTGCGTTCGAACGGTAGGATTCCGACGGCGGGAGATCCGATGGAGTTCTCTGGCGCTTGCAACTCGATGGTGACCGATCTCGATCCCTCCTGGGAGTTCACGTCGATTGTCACCTGACCCTCCGAATGCCAGTTGAGGAAGTGATGGAGGAAGGTGAGGACGCGGGTGGGGGTGTAAGAGAGGGGAGATGAGGCGCGGAAGTCTCCCGAGGAGAGGTGAAGCCTCGTGATCGTCTCTCCCTTCTTCAATCCCGCCCTTCCGGCGGGAGAATCGGGTTCTACGTCGCCGAGTTTGAGAGTTGCCGAGGGCGAGATCCCTATCGTGCGCAGGCCGAGAACGGGGTCGAGTCGCGGGGTCACCTCGAAGGAAAATTTCTGTGAATCGCCGCCGTTGCTTCTCTCCACGTCGAGGACGACCGGGCCCGATCCTCCTTCAAGTGCGATGGAGGTCGCGATGTTGGCGAAGTCTCCCCGCTCCGATCCATTGACGGCGAGGATGCGATCCCCGGAACGGAGGCCCGCTTGCCAAGCGGGGCTCTGCGGCTGAACAGAACCGACGGTGGGGCTCGCGAACATGATGCCGATGGAGTAAGCAGCGATGAAGAGAAGGAATCCGAAGATCAGGTTCATCACCGCACCGGCGACGAGAACCTGTGCCCGGTCTCCGGTGCTCTTCGACGAAAACTCATCTGAGGCCCCGGTGTGTTCGTCCTCAGTTTCCTCCCCTGCCATCAGGACGTATCCGCCGAGGGGAATCATGCCGATGACGTACTCGGTGTCGCCGATGGTAAAGGCACAGAAACGGGCTCGTTTTCCGAAGATGCGCGGCTGGAAACCGATGGCGAAGGTCTTGACGCGGACACCCACCCGCTTGGCAGCGAGGAAGTGTCCGAGTTCATGGACGAAGATGAGAAAGCCGATCCCGAGGATCGCCAGCACGAGATTCAAAAAATCCATTCTTGCACCCGATCCCTGGCTGCCCGGTCTGCTTCGAGGATGGCCTCGAGGCGGGTTGCCGGGGTGTTGTCGTGGTGGTCCATCGCTCGCTCAACGAGCGTTGCGATCCGTGGCAGGCTGATCTTGCCCGCGAGGAACGCAGCGACCGCCACCTCGTTGGCCGCATTGAGCACGGCGCCGAGGGTACCGCCCTCATCGAGGACGCGGAAGGCCAATCCCAGCGCCGGAAAGCGATTGAGGTCGGGGGCTCGGAAATTGAGGCTGCCCAGGCTGGCAAGGTCAAGGGGCTTGAACCGGGTTGGCCAGCGCTGGGGCTGGCTGATGGCGTACTGGATGGGGACCTTCATGTCGGGGCAACCGAGCTGAGCCAGGGTCGAGCCGTCGACGAATTCCACCATCGAATGTACGATCGATTCGGGATGGATGACCACCTCGATTCGATCGGCGGGGAGGTCGAAGAGGGCCTGTGCCTCAATCACCTCGAGTGCCTTGTTCATCAGGGTGGAGGAGTCGACGGTGATCTTCGGCCCCATCTCCCAGTTGGGGTTTTCGAGCGCCTGCTGTGGTGTGGCAGAGGCGATCTCCTCGGCTGAGGAGTCGCGGAAAGGGCCTCCAGAAGCGGTCAAGATGATCCTCGCCACCTCCCCGTGATTGCCGCCGCGGAGGCATTGATCAATCGCGCTGTGCTCGGAGTCGACCGGGATGATCCGGGCACCGGTTTTCTGTGCCGTCGACCTCATCAGTTCCCCGGCCATCACCATCGATTCCTTGTTGGCGAGGGCGAGGGTGCAGCCCTCCTCGAGGGTGCGCAAGCTCGCCAGAAGGCCCTGGGCTCCTGTCACGCCGTTGACGACGACGTCGGGATGAGTCGAGGAGATTGCGTCGAGTTGTGCCTGGGCTCCGCAGAGAAGAGGGATTCCTGCCACCAGAGCGGGAATGTCGTCGTCTGTGGGATCGGTGAGGACTGCCGTCTCCGGCCTGAAGGTCGTGATGGCCGAGGCCAGCGGCTCCAGACGCTGGCGGGCCGAGAGCAGGACCACGGAGATGCGGTCCGGTTGGTCGGCTGCGACCTCCAGAGTCTGGGACCCGATCGATCCGGTCGACCCGAGGACGGCGAGGCGGATCGGGCGAGAGTCTCCTTCTGGCACCATATCGATAGTTCCTCTCCGTCACGAAGAGTAGGTTGCCGCGCTCGGGATGGGAACCGACTTGCCTGCAGAGGGAGGCTCGGGTAGGGGTGGGCAGAGGAGGCCGCCGATGGCGCGAGAACTGTTCCGCATCCCGATCCTTGACCTCCCCGTCTGGGGATATGGTGCGATGGTGCTGCTCGGTTTCCTCGCTGCAAACTGGCTCTTCCTGAGCGGCGCTCGGCGGGCGAAGATCGCCGTCGAGAAGGTCCAGGACATGCCGCTGGTTCTGGTCCTCTGCGGCCTCGGGGGGGGACGCCTCTTCTACGTGATCCAGTTCTGGGAGCGCGACTTTGCCGGCCGCGGCTGGTTGGAGCCGCTGAAGATCTGGAACGGAGGCCTGGTCCTCTACGGGGCGATCATCGTCGGACTCATCACCTTTGCCATCCTCTGCAAGCGCAAGAACCTCGACTGGCGCCGGGTGGTCGACCTGATCGCCCCGGCGCTGGCAATCGGGATCGGTTTCGGCCGCATCGGCTGTTTTCTCAACGGCTGCTGCTGGGGAGAGAGTTGTGCGGTCGATTTTCCCCTGGCGGTGATCTTCCCTGCGGGAAGTCCTCCTGCCATAGCCAACGGCGTGGCTGGAGGCCCCTCCTACCCCTTGCATCCGACCCAGCTGTACTCCGCGGCTCAAGGATTCATCCTCGCTGTGCTCGTCTGGCGAATCGCTCCACGGCTGGGTCACAGGCCGGGAAGGGTGTTTGGGCTGCTTATGATGCTCTATGGCGTCGGGCGGTGGACGGTGGAGTCCGTCCGGGCGGACCACGCCATCACTGCCGGTGAGTGGACCATCTCTCAGGGGATCTCCATCGGTTTCCTCGCCTGCGGGGCGATCCTCTGGCTGCTTGCCCCCGATGAAGGGAAAACCAGCGCCAAAACGATCCCTTCTGAAGGGCTCTAACGCTTTCGGGGTGTGGGATTTAGCCTGGCGGCAATTCTCAGGATATTTATTGACGGCTGATGCTCGATGTGTAGGATCTCCAGTCCGCACAGGGCTCCCTTCGGGGTGCAGAAAACAACGGAATAGCAGAGCCTGACCCGGCTTGCGAAACCATTCAGTCGGGAACGGGTCTGCGTGTTGTCGTTCGATGTGCGGTTGCTCTTTGAAAACTTGGGCCTGTAGTGTGAAGAAAGCCGCACGTCCTTCACCCCGTGAGGGGCGTGCAAGCGATCATTTTTTTGTTATCAATCAATTCGGTTGATCATGAAGTTGCCGGTGCCCGTGGCGACGTGCTCCCAATGTGGGGCGCGGCGGCGTGCTCTCTTGAGGGCGTGTCGTGCTGCGTTGTGCCGGTGGCCGTGTGGAATACAACTGAAGGGTTTGATCCTGGCTCAGAACGAACGTTGGCGGCGTGGATTAGGCATGCAAGTCGAACGCGAAAGTTTCCTTCGGGGAGCGAGTAGAGTGGCGAACGGGTGAGTAATGCGTAGATGACCTACCCAGATGATCGGGACAACCACTCGAAAGGGTGGCTAATACCGGATGTGGTCGGATTCCTGCGGGTTTCCTACGAAAGATGGCCTCTGACTCAAGCTGTCGCATTTGGAGGGGTTTACGTGCTATTAGCTTGTTGGTGGGGTAACGGCCTACCAAGGCGATGATGGCTAGCCGGCCTGAGAGGGTGTCCGGCCACACTGGGACTGAGACACTGCCCAGACTCCTACGGGAGGCTGCAGTCGAGAATCTGCCGCGTGTGCGATGAAGGCTTTCGGGTTGTAAAGCACTGTTGGAAGGGCGTAATTGCCATCGGTTAATACCCGTGTGGTTTGAACTCCCTTCGGAGGAAGCACCGGCTAAATTCGTGCCAGCAGCCGCGGTAATACGAATGGTGCAAACGTTGTTCGGAATCACTGGGCATAAAGAGCACGTAGGCGGTCCAGTCAGTCAGCTGTGAAATCCCTCGGCTCAACCGAGGAACTGCAGCTGATACTGCTGGACTAGAGTACGGGAGGGGAGAGCGGAATTCCTGGTGGAGCGGTGATATGCGTAGATATCAGGAGGAACGCCGGAGGCGAAAGCGGCTCTCTGGTCCGTTACTGACGCTGAGGTGCGAAAGCTAGGGGAGCAAACAGGATTAGATACCCTGGTAGTCCTAGCTGTAAACGATGGGCACTAAGTAGGGGGACTCCCAAGGTCTCCCTGCCGGAGCTAATGTGTTAAGTGCCCCGCCTGGGAAGTACGGTCGCAAGGCTGAAACTCAAAGGAATTGACGGGGGCTCACACAAGCGGTGGAGCATGTTGTTTAATTCGACGCAACGCGAAGAACCTTACCTGGGCTTGACATTCAAGTGGTACCAAACCGAAAGGGGCGGGACCGTCTTTTGGCGGAGCTTGAACAGGTATTGCATGGCTGTCGTCAGCTCGTGTCGTGAGATGTTGGGTTAAGTCCCGTAACGAGCGCAACCCTTGTCCTTAGTTGCCAGCGGATCATGCCGGGGACTCTAGGGAGACTGCCGGTGTTAAACCGGAGGAAGGCGGGGATGACGTCAAGTCATCATGGTCCTTACGCCCAGGGCTACAAACGTGCTACAATGGTCGGTACAAAGAGACGCTAGACCGCGAGGTCACGCAAATCTCAAAAAGCCGGCCCCAGTTCGGATTGGAGGCTGCAATTCGCCTCCATGAAGTCGGAATCGCTAGTAATCGCAGATCAGCTACGCTGCGGTGAATATGTTCCTGAGCCTTGTACACACCGCCCGTCAAGCCACCCAAATAGGCAGCACCCGAAGTCGCAGACCCAACCTTAGGGAGGGATGCGCCGAAGGTGAGGTTTGTGAGGGGGACTAAGTCGTAACAAGGTAGCCGTAGGGGAACCTGCGGCTGGATCACCTCCTTTCTAAGGGAATACTTGGACCGTTGGATGGGTGACCATCTTGCGGAAATCTTGGGGGCTTCCTTCCACTACAGCCCAAATTAAAATTACGCGCGGAGTTCTGTGGGCTTATAGCTCAGTTGGTTAGAGCGCATCCCTGATAAGGATGAGGTCGGTAGTTCGAGTCTACCTAAGCCCATTCTTCCCGGCGCTCCAACCCGAGCGACGAGTCCGTGTTTCGCGCAGACATCCTTTGGGGGTGTAGCTCAATTGGGAGAGCGCCGGCTTTGCAAGCCGGAGGTTAGGGGTTCGATCCCCCTCATCTCCATTCGTAATGTTCTTTGAAATCTTGGTGGTTCGGTAAGCGTTGGCGACCGTGAATGCGTTTCATGGTCTTTCGAGCGCAAAAGGTACTCTGTGTAGGGCCATTGTTTTCGTGTGTGCCGGGCCGGAACTCGGGTCTCTCGAGATCTTCGGGTTTTCGTCTGCCGCGGTGCGAACGAGTAATTGTGGTCAAGTTACTAAGGGTGCATGGTGGATGCTCTGGTGCCAAGAAGCGATGAAAGACGTGGCGTGGCTGCGATAAGCCTCGGTGAGCCGCCAAGCAGGCTTTGACCCGGGGATGTCTGAATGGGGAAACCCTCTGCGTTGAAGACGTGGAAACCGGCTCTGAATTCATAGGGGTCGGTGGCGAACGGGGTGAACTGAAACATCTAAGTAACCCCAGGAAAAGAAAGAAACCTCGACTTCCTGAGTAGCGGCGAGCGAAACGGAAACAGCCTAAACCGGCGTTATGTAAGCCCGAGAGCGTTGTAGCGTCGGTGTTGTGGGAGCGTCTGGCTCGGATCTCGGCCCGAGCAAGAGGTTACAAAAGACTCGTCTAGCTGAAGGATCTGGAAAGATCCCCCATAGCGGGTGATAGGCCCGTAGGCGAAAGGCGTGTCTCCTCTGGACGATTTCCCGAGTAGCGCCAGTCTCGTGAAACCTGGCGTGAATCTGGGGGGACCACCCCCTAAGGCTAAGTATTCCTTGGCATCCGATAGCGAATAGTAGCGTGAGTGAATAGTGAAAAGAACCCCTGCTAGGGGAGTGAAATAGAACCTGAAACCATGTATCTACAAGCTGTGGGAACTCTATGGCGTTTACGTCACGAGTGACCGCGTGCCTTTTGCATAATGGGCCGGCGAGTTACCGTCTGTTGCAAGGTTAAGTCCCTCAGGGACGGAGCCGTAGCGAAAGCGAGTGTGAAATGCGCGACTCAGTAGCAGGCGGTAGACCCGAAAGCGAGTGATCTATCCATGGCCAGGTTGAAGCGGGTGTAAAAACCCGTGGAGGACCGAACACACTAACGTTGAAAAGTTAGGTGATGAGCTGTGGATAGGAGTAAAAGGCTAATCAAACTCGCAGATATCTGGTTCTCCCCGAAATAGCTTTAGGGCTAGCCTCAGGTTATAGCTGCTGGGGGTAGAGACACTGATCGGGATTGTGGGGGCTTCCAGCCTACCCGTCCTGGCCAAACTCCGAATACCAGCAGCCTTATCCTGGGAGTCAGACCTTGGGGGATAAGCTCCATGGTCGAGAGGGAAACAACCCAGACCGCCAGCTAAGGTCCCAAATACGAACTAAGTGATAAAGGAAGTGTCAGTGCTAAGACAGCCAGGATGTTGGCTTAGAAGCAGCCACCATTTAAAAAGTGCGTAATAGCTTACTGGTCGAGCACTTTCGCGCCGAAAATACTAGGGGCTAAGTTTGTAACCGAAGCTGCGGGATGCATAGCATCAGTAGGGGAGCGTTCCACGTTAGGTTGAAGGGGTACCGTGAGGAGCCCTGGACGATGTGGAAGTGAGACTGCCGGCATGAGTAGCGATAAAATGAGTGAGAATCCCATTCGCCGAAAACCTAAGGTTTCCTGGGGAAGGCAAATCCGCCCAGGGTTAGTCGGCACCTAAGGCGAGGCCGAAAGGCGTAGTCGATGGACAGCAGGTTAATATTCCTGCACCACTCATGTGGACGGACAGGGGTGACGGAGCTTGAATAATGATCGCCCGGGTGAAAGTGGGCGTTTCTGGCCTGAGGGTCGCTGTAGGTAAATCCGCAGCATCATGGCTCAGGGGCTGGACGGAGTTCTCTTTTGGACGAACTCGTTTGAAGGGCTTCCAAGAAAATCCTCGGTTCGGTTGAAGCATGAGTGACCGTACTAAAACTGACACAGGTAGGTGGGGTGAGAATCCTAAGGCGCTCGAGAGAACCCTCGTTAAGGAACTCGGCAAAATGACTCCGTAACTTCGGGATAAGGAGTGCCCCCGCGGGTGATAGGTTACACCTTGAGTCTGGGGGGGTCGCAGTGAAATGGCGGTAGCGACTGTTTACTAAAAACACAGGTCTCTGCTAAGACGGCTAAGTCGATGTATAGAGACTGACGCGTGCTCGGTGCCGGAAGGTTAAAGGGACGGGTTATCCCTTCGGGGAGAAGCTCAGAACTGAAGCCCCGGTAAACGGCGGCCCTAACTATGAGGGTCCTAAGGTAGCGAAGTTCCTTGTCGGGTAAGTTCCGACCGAGGGACTCGGCGAAATTGCATTAGCGGTGAAGATGCCGCTTACCCGCGACTAGACGGAAAGACCCCGTGAACCTTTACTTCAGCCAAGTATTGGGCTTAGGTACATCATGTGTAGGATAGGTGGGAGGCCTTGAAGCGGGAGCGCTAGCTCTCGTGGAGCCATCCTTGAAATACCACCCTTGTTGTTCTTGATTTCTAACTCGGTTCCGTGAATCCGGGCCGGGGACAGTGCTTGGTGGGTAGTTTGACTGGGGCGGTCTCCTCCTAAAAGGTAACGGAGGAGCCCAAAGGCATCCTCAGTGCGGTCGGCAATCGCACGTAGAGTGTAAGGGTATAAGGATGCTTGACTGCGAGACCTACAAGTCGAGCAGGTGTGAAAGCAGGGCTTAGTGATCCGGCGGTTCCATGTGGAAGGGCCGTCGCTCAACGGATAAAAGGTACTCCGGGGATAACAGGCTGATCTCCCCCAAGAGTCCGCATCGACGGGGAGGTTTGGCACCTCGATGTCGGCTCATCGCATCCTGGGGCTGGAGAAGGTCCCAAGGGTTTGGCTGTTCGCCAATTAAAGC
>JYMV01012192.1_pt1 | contig 10603 bp, 8 predicted proteins | sample 338911 | NCBI WGS metagenome assembly JYMV01 (sample SAMN03354496, study PRJNA234377) | hydrothermal vent metagenome | biome: Deep sea; feature: Hydrothermal plumes at the Eastern Lau Spreading Center, Western Pacific Ocean; material: Seawater | place: Tonga | collected 2009 | depth 2000 m m
ATCAATTAGTTCTTTCAAGCTCATGATAAAATCTTGCATGCCTTCTTCCGAACCAATGCGGATCGCATCCGGCAATTTTTCATCGGTTCCTTCGAGGACCAGTTTTCGGACTGTTGGGTTGAACGTCATCACTTCTACAGTTGGTACGCGACCAACACCATCTTTGATCGAAGGCAATAATTTTTGAGCAACAATGCCCTTCATATTAAAAGCAATCGCGCTGCGAATCGCACCATGCATATCCTCTGGAAACAAGTCCAAGACGCGCCCAATTGTTGTCGCCGCACTCGATGCGTGAATGGTTCCAAATACGAGGTGCCCCGTTTCAGCCGCGTGAATTGCGGTCATAAATGTTTCTTCGTCTCGTAATTCACCAACTAAAATGATATCGGGATCTTCACGCACGGCATGCTTCATGGCAATGCTGAAGTCCTTCACATCCATCCCGATTTCACGCTGGTTAATTAAACACTTTTCTTCTTTATAGACAAACTCGATCGGATCCTCGAGAGTTAAAATATGTTTGGTTTCGCGTTTGTTAATCCAGTTCAACATTGATGCAATGGTCGTTGATTTACCAGAACCAGTAACACCAGCGAGCAGAATCATTCCTTGGTCAAACTTGCATAGACTCTCGATGATAGGCGGGAGATTTAAACCTTCGAAGTCCGGAATAAAATTGTTCACGCGACGAGCAACCAGGCCGATATTACCTAGTTGTGTCAGCATATTCACACGAAACCGCCAATCCTCACCGTCAACATTAACGATGTGAGCAAAGTCGGCTCCGCCTTCCGCTTCAAAAATACCTCGGTTTCGTTTATCCATCATCGGAAACAACAACCGCACCATTTCTTCACGATTGATCGGGCCACGACTCAATTCCTTTAGCGCGCCGTCCTTTCGCACAATCGGCGGACGTCCAACTTTCAGGTGCAAGTCCGAACCTTCTAGCTTCACTAAAGCGCGGAACAACTTGTCTACTTCAAGCTCTTCGCGGTCCTGCAAAAAACGTGCTGCATCTTGATCTGCAATGGGGGTAGATTGTTCGGTTGATGCCATCTGCAAATGCTCCGTGAAACTTGGGGCGTGATCGAAAATAAAAGGGGAAAAGCCGTAAAACGGATTGTTTATGTTCTAACGTATTATGGCAAGTATAGCACACGGTTTTTCTATAGGATTGCTTTCCCAATAAACGAAAAACCTACGGTTTATCACCATTTCAGTGCGACTATGACAACAACATGCTAAACCGATACTAAAAACCGTTTTGCAATGCTTATCCTGCATACCTTAATATCATATACTGACATTTATAATGATTACGACCGTTTTACTTAGTTTTTCTTTTTGGTGAACCAACCATGAATGCTCCCATCAACAACGCAACCATTGCACGCCGCAAGTTTTTAACCACTACGGCAGTCACTACGGCGGGGATCGCAATGTTTGATCTTCCTACTTCGCTAGGAGCCGACGATCCATTTTTAGGCCTGCCTATTGGTATGCAAAGCTACTCGCTGCGAGGTTTTGGATTACACGATGCAATTCGACATATCCAAGCAATGGGTTTGCATTATGTAGAGTTCTACAAAAACCACGTGCCACTGGACATTGCCGGAGAAAAACTCACGGCATTGAATCAACTCCTAAAAACCGCCGACATCAACATGGTCGCTCACGGAGTGTCAGGGTTTAACAGCAACCATGAAAAAAACAAGAGTATTTTTGATTTTGCGAAACGAATCGGAGTGAAATGCATTACAGCAAATCCAACAGCTGACGCTTTTGAATCGCTCGACAAACTTGTCGCCCAATACAACATCCGCATCGCTATCCATAATCATGGACCCGGAGCTATTTATGATTCGATCGATTCCGTAGTCGATGCAATAAAAGACCACCATCCGTTGATTGGATCCTGTGTCGATACGGGACATTTTATTCGCAGCAAGCAAGATCCCGTCAAAGCCGTGTACGAACTCAAAGGAAGAGTTTATGCGTTACACATCAAAGATGAAGCAAAGCAAGAAAAACAATCTCACAATGTCATCATTGGCAAAGGGCATCTGGATGTCGTCGGTCTATTTACCGCTCTGAAGAAGACGCGATTCCCAGCGGATGGTTCCATTTCGTTAGAATACGAAGCCAATCCGGAAAACCCAATCGCTGAAATCAAACAGTGCATCGAAGTTGCAAAAACAGCAATTGCCAAAGTCCACAAGAGCTAGATGCTGGGAATACTTGTTTAATGCTAGCTAATCGAATCATTCCTTGCCTCGACGTTGAACATGGTCGAGTGGTGAAAGGAACAAATTTTGTTAACCTCCGTGATGCTGGAGACCCTGTCGAAGTGGCGGCTCGTTATGAACGGGAGGGCGCTGATGAATTGGTATTCTTAGATATCACCGCCAGTCACGAACAACGCGATATTATGATCGACGTTGTTCAGCGAACGGCAGAGCAAGTCTTCATGCCTCTAACCGTTGGTGGGGGGATTCGTACCATCGAGGATATTAGAGCGCTGCTCAATGCCGGGACCGATAAAGTTTCTATCAACTCCACCGCTTGTACTAATCCAGAATTTGTTCGCGAAGCGGCGCGGAAGTTTGGCAGCCAATGCATCGTGGTGAATATTGACCCTAAACGAGTCGACCGTGATGGTGAGGAATTTTGGGAAGTCCATATTAATGGAGGACGTACCCCAACCGGTCTCGAAGCCGTACAATGGGCCAAACAAGTCGAAGAACTTGGTGCGGGTGAAATTGTTCTAACGAGCATGGATTGTGATGGCACAAAAGATGGCTATGACCTCGAAATTACAGCAGCCGTTGCCCAAGCCGTCTCCATTCCAGTTGTGGCAAGTGGCGGTGCAGGCAACCCCGATCACTTGGCCGATGCGATCTTGATTGGCAAAGCAAACGCCGCCTTGGCGGCGAGCATATTTCATTTTGGCGAATATACAATCACTGCCGCTAAACAACGTATGCGGCAGCTTGGCGTGGCCGTACGATTGTAATTTGCAAACGTTGGCGTTTCGATGTAATATCGAATGCGGCGACTCGCTGTGTGAAAACATAAATCTTTTGCGGACTCGGCAATCGATGGTATAGAATAAAATACCTTATCCAATTGCTAACTCCTCTTTTTCAAACGCTAGTGCATTGACGATAGAATTCCTTTGTAAAAGCTGCCAGTCTCCCATGCGAGCGCCACCTGCTGCTGCTGGCAAACACGGTGCCTGTCCGCATTGCAAAGCGGTGATGGAAATTCCCGTAACCGATATCGTCGCCCACGAAAAAGATATCCAACTCGGTAAATGCACTGTACTCGTCGAGCAGGGATCTCACCACAAAAAAGATGATCAAATTTTGATTCGGTTCAATTGCGTTTGTTGTAACAAAACACTCGGGATCCCCGTCAAAAAAGCCCACAAGAAAATACAGTGCTCAAAATGTAATACGCTCTTACGTCTTAGCTTACCACTTGTGGAAAATCGTAGAGAAGTAGTCGCTAGCGTAAGTGGAGGCTCTACTGGTGCGGATGAATCAAAAATAGAATTTGAATGTTCACAATGTAAAAAGCCTGTCAAAGTGCCCCAGCAACACGCTGGCAAAAAAGGTCGCTGCCCGCACTGTAAAGCGAACGTTGATATTCCAAAGTATTCGACCATTAACCGTTTCCGAGTTCCTAGTAAACCTCATGGAGAAGTCAGTTCTGCACCCGCACCAATTACCATTGGTTCAGGAAACGAAGATTTGCTAGCGGGATTTGTACCAGACAAACCTCTCCAGGCAACCTCTTGGACTGCCGCTACATTAGACTCCATTGCTACAGCCACGCAACAATCTTTGCCAGCAACAGCGGCACTAGCGGCGCCTAGTCGTTCGCGATTATCCCGCCATCAACAGCCACTCCAGCAACCTGCTGCCAAGCGACAGGGACTACCGTGGGAAAGTGCCGATCGCGGGCAATCTAAGATGTGGGCTACAACAAAGTTTTTGTTGTTTCGCCCCGGGGACGCTTTCACAAATATGTTTGAAGATGGCGGACTGGGAAATCCTATCGGCTATGCCGTCGCTGGGCTCGTTTTGGGAACAGTTTATCTTGCAATCAGCAGCATACCGGTACTCGCGATTGCCTGTATGCTCGCAGCGGAACATATGCCCGCTGGCATCGATTATAACAAACTCGCGATTTGGTACGGGATCGGACTTGCCGCCTGGCTAGCAAGTGGTGCCTTACTAATACCATTCTTGATGTTTGCTGGCGGAGCCATTCTGCATACCGGTATGCTACTTTTAGGAGGAAGTGCAAAACCGTTCGAGACAACTACTCGTATGATTGGGTATAGTCTAGGTGCTGTTTTGCAACTCACACTACTAACTCCACTTGTCGCACCATTGATTATCCCCTTTTATTTTTTGCTGCATCTAGGATACGGAATGACTCGTTCACACCAAAAAACCGCAGGGCAAGCATTTGGTACGCTTGTAATATTTTTGGTAGTTCCGTCAGTTTTTATTGGCCTTTTGGTGCTTGTGGCGAAACAATAGAAGCACAACGTATGTAAGTATCGTTATTCGTTTTACCTCGATCTCTCGTTTTATGAAGATATATCCATTTCAACGATTACTGATTTCCACGTTCCTTGTTGTCACACTAGGCAGCGGTGTTTTCGATACGCTTCAGGTCCATGCACAGCAAGCGACCATCACCACACCACACTGGAACATGCAAGATTCTTGGTACGAGTCTTTTGGTTCATCCATGTTTTTAAACCAACGAGGTCGCCGCGGCGGCTGGTTTTTCAATTGGGGGGCTCCTGTCTATCCAACCTATGGTGGATACGACGGCCGCGATGCCCATTTTGGGTTTGGATTTCGTAAGGGAAATTTAAGAGGTGGGTTTAATCTGTGGGCAAGTCAAGGTTCAGAGAGAAGTATGACGATGACGGCCCCATTTCTAACGGTTCCTCACGGCGGATTTGGTTCCATTAGCCATGGCAGTTGGCGACCATTTGTAACCGGCTGGACGCCTGTGATTGGAGCTCAACCACAATGGCAGTCTCCTTTGAAAATATATTTAAACAGCCCTGAAGGTGCTCAATATATACGCCAACGGCAGGAAGCGTCGCCGGGAGATGTTGTCGCGGAACCGATTGAACGCCGGCCGCAAACTATCCCCAAGCCACGTACCGACCCGCCTCTGCAAATCATCAACGGTAAATCCACCGATGACTAATCAAAGGTCCTATTCGCGGCTACATTGGCGTTAATTCGCGGTTCGCGGCTTCATTCGCAGTCGTACACGAACTCTTCACTGACCTGCACAGGCGGTAAGGAATCCAGAAAAATCTGGCCGTAGAATCGTGTACGAATCCGCGGGTCAAAGACGACGACGATACCCGTATCAGTCTGCGTACGGATTAACCGACCAAAGCCCTGTTTGAATTTAATCGTTGCTTCAGGTAATTGATAATCCAAAAATGGATTGCCGCCGTTGGCCTTAATCTGATCTAAGCGTGCTTCCAATAAAGGATGATCCGGCATACTAAATGGCAACCGCGGTATGATAACGTTTTGCAGTGCTTCACCGGGCACGTCTACTCCCTGCCAAAAACTGTCCGTACCAAACAATACACTTTGCGGATTGTTCTTGAACTGCTCCAGTAACTCCGTTCGGCCAGTACCATCACCCTGTGTTAACAATCCCAACTGCTGTTCAGTGAGCCAAGGGGTTAAAGCAGATGATAAAAATCGCAGCAAATCATAACTTGTACATAGGACAAAAGCATGTCCATCCGTGCGACTGATGTATCGCTTTAACATCTCGACAGAGTGTGCTCGAAACGATTCTTTGTCTTTACTCGGGTCTGGCATGCCGCTGACTAAGATCACTTCTGCCTGGCGTTCATAGTCAAACGGAGAGCCCAGTTTCGCTGTATTTGATTCTGTAAGCCCAATTCGTGATCTGAAAAAATTGAACTTGTCTTCAGTGCCTACGGCCAACGTTGCGCTAGTCATGATGACACTTGGTACTTTTTCAAACAACTCACTACGCATCGCCGGTCCAATATCGATTGGTGCAGCCTGAAATGAAACTTTAGTTCCCCGACGGGTTTTTCGAGCTTCTAGCCAGTACACCATATCATCAGCCGCTTGGACTAACCAATGTTGGATCGTATCCGCAAGTGTTGACAGTCGCGTAACAGCTGCCGTGTAATTTTTACGCTCAGCCGTATCATCAATGCCATTTGCGATTTGGCGAATCATATTCGCTAGTTTCGACAACTCTGGGCTCAGCGGGTTCGGGAACACTATTTTAGAATAGATGCGGCCATTACTTTTTGGATGATCTAGTTTCCATTGCAAAGCTTCGTCGAACAATTCATCCGCAGCAATATAACACCGAATAACTTGACGTTGCGCTTGCTCATGACCTTTGCCAACAAGTAAACCTTTGTTGGTGCGGTCGTTATATAGTTTCCTGAGAATATAAGAAACCTGTCCCGACGTGACACTCAGCCCCAAATGCCCACTGGCTACCGATTCAAGCGTGTGGGCTTCGTCAAAGATCACCGCATCATAGTCGGGCAGAATACTAGCACCTTGTCGGCGAAGAGCCAGATCACTGAAAAACAGCGCATGGTTCACAATCAACAACTGAGCGTGTTCCATCCGTCGTCGCGCTTGATAGTAAAAACAACTCTTATGCGACTCACAGGCAAAACCCATACAATTACTCGAGTCACTAGCAACTTCATCCCAAACACTTGCTGGGGGCCGAAATGCCATACTACTACGACTGCCGTCAGAACTGGCGCTTGCCCAATCGCGAATTTGATACAACTGCGATTGCTCATCAGCACCGTCAAATAACGTCGCTGATTTCTGCAGCGCTGACCGCAGCCGTCGCCGACTCAAATAATTACCGCGTCCTTTGACCAATACGGCAGAAAACTCTCGAGCAATAACGCTGTTGAGCAGCGGTATATCCTTATTCAAAAGCTGCTCTTGCAAACTAATCGTATGCGTAGAAATAATGATGCGTCGATTCCGTTTTTCGCCATCCGCTGTCAATACAAGTTGGTTGTCGGGCTCCGTGGCAGCCAATATCGCGGGTACCAAATAAGCAAAAGTCTTCCCTACACCGGTGCCCGCTTCCACGACCAAGTGTTTCCTATCAGTTAACGCGTTAGAGACCGCAGCGGCCATGTCGAGTTGCTGTTGGCGATGTTCATAACGATCTAGGCGAGCAGCGATACGCCCGCCGGGGCCAAGAATATCATCGGGATGAATGAAATCTGCGCCGCCGGTCATTTCGTTTCATTTCGAGGAAATGGGTAGGTCGCAATGACGCCTTCCAGGGGGCTGCTGGCGGCGGCATAAAGTCGCTTAGGAATGCGTCCCGCGAGAAAAGCTTGACGGCCCGCTAGCGTCGCGTGTCTCATAGCCGTAGCCATGACGAGTGGTTTCCGAGCATGGGCTATCGCGGTGTTGAGTAACACGCCATCGGCGCCTAACTCCATTGCTTGAGCCACATCACTGGCAGTGCCAATGCCTGCGTCTACGATCACTGGATATTCTGGATCCTCATTTTTGAGGTATTCCAAAATAATACGGATGTTGTTGGGGTTGAGGATACCCTGCCCGGAGCCGATGGGACTGCCGGCGGGCATGACTGCTGCCGCGCCCGCTTGTTTTAATCGCCGAGCGGTAACTGGGTCGTCAGTGGTGTAACACAACACATGAAATCCATCTGCCACGAGCTTTTTGGTTGCCTCTAGTGTAGAAATCGGATCAGGTAATAAGGTACGACTGTCACCTAAACATTCCAGCTTCACCCAATCAGCTCCTGGATTGCCTAGCGCTCGAAGTATTTCTCGGCCCAAATGCGCTACGCGCACTGCGTCTTTGGCACTATAGCAACCAGCAGTATTGGGAAGCAAAATTGTCTGGTCAGAATCAATGTGATCCAAAAGATTATCGCCATACGCGTCATGCAATCGTTCGCGGCGGATGGCAACCGTAATGCAATCCGATCCGGAAAGATCTAAGGCTTGCCGCATCATCGTCGCATTTTCGTAGCGACCGCTGCCTACGATCAAACGACTATTGAGCTCGAATGGCCCAATCTTCAATGGATTATCTTCCAGCGCGACCACATCCAAATCGTTGGCTACTACAGTCCCCATTGTTCTGACAGTCCTATCCTTAAGTTTAAACGATTTTGTTCTCTGCTTAGCGATACAAGTTATGTTAAAAACAAATCATCCACCACCAACAAGTGTTACTATCTCTAACTGGTCGCCGTCATGCAATATGGTATCGCCATGGTCTGCAAACGGCACAATGTTCAGATTTACTTCAACTGCAATATGTCGGGTGGTAATGTCTAGTTGTTTGAGCAGATCTAAAATCGTGATACCCGTGGTCGTTGCAACCGCTTGCTCGTTCACTTGAACAATCAAAATGGAAATCCTATTGGCGAATCATGATATTACGAGCTTGCCCAGAGGTTAACCCAAGCAATTGGCCTTGCTGAGCTCGACCTGCTGTTTCCATTTGACGATTCCAGGGAACCCCATAGGCTGCGTAGTTTCCTGTGGATGCGTCGACAATATAGACAATGCAGTTACCGGGACGCCCGTTGCCTGAGAAATTCGCCTCGCCCGTGACCATAATAAATCGGGGAGTTTTGGTGCCTTGAATTTTAAGGTCATTAAACACGTTGGTCTTGAATAATCCGCCAAACGCACCTGTGCGAGTGTAGGGTACAAGGCATTGTAGATCACCCGTTAAGCCATCGAGCATAAATACACCCTCCGCCGTATCCGAGATCTTCCCAGTCGCGATCGCAAATTTATCGGAACTATCACCTGCCGCCGCCTGCAAGACCTTACCGTCAATTTCAAACCCAGCGGTGGAAGCGATTGGAGGGGCGGATGTGCTGATTCCGACAATCGTGCCGATCACCATACCGACGCCAAACAGCAGCCCACAACCAACACCTAATACAAAAGATCTATTCTTCATAATGATTCCAATTGCTGTTGTGCTTGACGAACAACATTCCCGCTAAGAATGGTTCTCGGTTGAAGCTCGATTATGTTGGTTTATGTATTCTCAACGCAATACGAGTACTCGCTTCTATTATATGCAAAACCTGCGAAAAAAATAACCGGTGCGAGTATATTTGACCAATCCAGTGATCGCGGTAGACTGCTAGCCGTATGGGAAAATACCTATGATTTAGTGCTCGTTCGTAATTGTTCTGCTGTGACCGAGTTTAATCAACACGCTTGATATGATAGAAAAGAAGAAAGAAAGTTCTTAATCACATCAAATTGTGGGCGATATGCGCTAGCTTGATTTAGCTGTAGCAGTATTTATCTGTGTGCCCACCAAACCAAGCAGAAATTAGCAGGAGCGGAAATGGCCACTAACAACGACTTAAACAGAAAACTACGCATGGCATTGGTCGGCGGCGGGCAAGGTTCATTTATTGGGCGAGTCCATTGCACAGCGGCCGTTCTCGACAACCGAGCGGCCTTAGTGGCCGGAGCGCTTTCGTCTAATCCCGAGCGAGCAAAAGCGTCTGCACCAGATTATGACATCCCTGCAGATCGTGCCTATGGAAGCTATCAGGAATTGATCGAAGCGGAATTGAATTTGCCAGCAGACGAACGAATTGACTTCATCTCTATCGCCACTCCAAACTTCACCCACTTTGAAATTGCCAAAGCTGCGGTTGAGGCTGGATTTAATGTGATCTGCGATAAACCCATGACATTTGACTTGGCCCAAGCTGAAGAACTAGCTACTACGGTTGATCAATCCAACGTCGTGTTCGCCGTCTCACATAACTACACTGGGTATCCACTAGTGCGACAAGCTCGTGAAATGATCCTCAATGGGGAATTAGGTGAAATCCAAGCCGTTCGCTCAAATTACATTCAGGGCTGGTTAAGAACTCGCTTGGAAACAGATGAACAAAAACAAGCCGCTTGGAGAACCGATCCAGCTAAAAGTGGTGCGGCCGGTTGCTTTGGCGATATTGCTACACACGCTTATAATCTGGGGCGATATATGACTGGATTGTTGCCCGCCGAAATCAGCTGCCACTTAAAAACCTTTGAAGAAGGCCGTCAACTGGACGACTATGGCACAGCTATCGTTCGATTTGACAATGGTGGGCTAGGCACCGTAACAGCCTCACAGATTAGCCATGGCCGCGAAAACGATCTATCAATCGAAATTGATGGAACACTTGGTGCAATTCAATGGCGACAAGAAGAACCCAATCAATTGGTTGTTCGAGCAAACGGACAGCCGCGCAAGATTTACACTCGCAATCCCGATGCCCCGTTTATGAACGAAGCTGGGGCCAGTGCCTGTCGGTTACCGGGTGGACACCCCGAAGCATTTTTCGAAGCGTTCGCCAACGTATATCGCTCAGCGTTTGATGCTATGATAGATAGAGCGATGGATCGAGAATACGAACGACGGGATACCGTGTTTCCCAATGTTCACGACGGAGTCGAAGGAATGTACTTTATCCAACAGTGCGTTGCCAGCTCCGCTGAAAACGGTGCTTGGTT
>JYMV01052555.1_pt1 | contig 10603 bp, 5 predicted proteins | sample 338911 | NCBI WGS metagenome assembly JYMV01 (sample SAMN03354496, study PRJNA234377) | hydrothermal vent metagenome | biome: Deep sea; feature: Hydrothermal plumes at the Eastern Lau Spreading Center, Western Pacific Ocean; material: Seawater | place: Tonga | collected 2009 | depth 2000 m m
TTTCGGCGTGACGGAGATGAAAAAGGCGCCCATCGGTGATTAAATAGCGTTGGATCTAATTGGGGGATAGCGTTAATGCTTCCTATAGTCAATTTAGAGTCAGAGTAAAAACTATAGTGTCCCATCAATGCGGACACAATCTACGGGACAAAAAGCAGGACACCACCCGCGGATTCTACCTATACATGACTAAAGTATGCCGAAGGTGCCGTGTCTCCGACGATACCAAGATGTGGATAAAGAAGTATGCAGGTAAAAAACTTCATTAGGATGTTCGTCGCGGCGGTAGCGTATACCTATGTTTCTGCTGCGGTAGCGGTGATGTATCCCTTCACCGTGGACACCGAAAATCTAGACGGCCCATTTCGCAGCAGCCTGAATAAGCAGGAGACGGGCCTTAATGGAATTGATGAAACCGAGCGAGTTTATCGTCGCGGCAGTCATTTCTATCAGGTCGGTGCCGATCTTGCGCCGACCCCTGACGACAAGCGGATTCGATTTTGGGGCATTAACATCGCGGTGCCAATGATGTTGCCGAGTACCGAGGAGTATGCCGAGCGACTGGCGACACGACTGGAAAACCTCGGCTTTAACCTGGCCCGTATCGTCGGTGCCGATCGGGTCGAGGCGGATTTCGGTCGATCTCCGATTAAGGACTATCCTGACCTGTTGGCACTGGATGATTTTATCGATGGTTCTCCGGGCAATTGGTTGCGACTGGACCGCATTGTAGCCGCGTTCAAGCGACATGGGATTTACGTTGATTTTGTGCTCAAGGGCTCACATTCATTCGTACCCGGTTCCTGTACCAACGCCGGTTTGTTCTGCATCAAAGATCTCGAAGATGACCCGCTAAACCCAGAGTACGATGGCAACGGCCCGCCCTTGCACAGTCTCGGCTTTATGCAAGATCATAGTCATCCCATGGACTTTTTTGATCCTGATATGTTGGCTCAGAACGAGATCTTTCTGACCACGATTCTGGAGCATACGAACATGCTCAGCGACTGCGCCGATCCACTTGATCCAGGCAATACCATTCCCTGTCAGTACAAAAATGATCCGGTCTTTTCGACACTGGAAATGAGCAATGAGGCGTCAATCGCGTATGGCGCGTATGGAGGGAGTGAAGCTAATGACATGCCTCCCAAGTATTCTGTCGTACTGGATGGCTTGTGGAATACTTGGTTGTCTGATCAAGGCATCGCTTCACTCGAGGCTCTGGCAACGCGTTGGGCCAACCCGATACCCGCTCTTGAGTTGACCTCGGGTGGGCAATTCGATGTTGGGCCGAGTGAGTGGCCGATCGGTAACAATCAGGGATTGAAGTACGCAACCATAGCAGTGGTAAATTCTGAAGCCGAAATTATTTTTACTGAACCCGATGAGCAAGTTTATTTGGATAAGGGTAGACCGACCTATCAAGCGGCAGCAGACCAGGATGTCTGGTTGAGCACGTATGGCGGGAATACGGCATTTGGGCAACAGATTTATGCCGATCCGGGTGAGTTGGTTGTAGAGGCAGGAAAGAACTATAAATTGAATTTTCAAGCGCGCTCTACGCCGACGGAAACGCACCCGTTACACAAGATTCAGATAGAAGTAAGAGACTGGAATAAAATTTCTCTGGGAGGACCAGAGCGGACAATCAGTAAAACAATTACTCACGACATTAATATCGATGGCACGATGCGAGATTATAGTTTGTGCTTTCATGTGCGCGAGGAAATTGCTTCTGATGGCAATAATTATGATTCCGACCATATCGAGATAAAGTTTCGAGTTGGTTATCAGCTTGACACGATTTACTTCGATAATATTTCGTTTCTCGAAGATGGTATTGCCGTTGTAGAGGGCGATACCATTTCGCCCGGTGTATTTGATGTGAGTCGGCCGAAGGCGGTTGACTACGGTTGTACAACACCGGAAAAAATGACGGACTACAAGCAGTTTCTGACGGATACAGAATCTGACTACTACGCCACCGTTCGAGATCATGTGCTAAATACCCTTGGGGCAAATATTCCGCTGTCGGGGTCACAAACAACTTGGGCGTCATTGTTTAGTAGTCAGATAATGAGTGACGATAGCCTTACGGACTTTGCGGACGTGCATACTTACTTTGGCTCGGTTAAGGCCGATCCGAATGAGAATGATGTTCCTGATCGGCGGGCCAGCACCATGGCCTGGAGCATGGATAATAAATCGGTGCTAGAAGACCTGGACAACAGTTTTTTGAAGCGCTTCACCTTGGGTCGCCTGTTAAATAAACCATTCATGATCACCGAATACAATCATGCGGGGCAGAATCAGTTTCGCCAAGAAAGTGTGCCGATGATTGCAGCCTTTGCCGCCCATCAGGATATCGATGGCATAGTGTATTTTCGCTATAGCGAAGTCACTCAAGACAGGGATGGAAATGGCGATATTCAGCCACCGATTGTGGATGTGGACTGTCCGCTTGCGCAACCGTTTTCGTCGGTTGATGAATGGTGTGAGCCTAACTTTTCTGCGACAACGATACTCGGTACACTCAGTCTGGTCGGGTCTCCGCGCCTCGAAGCCCAATCCTATTTGGGGGCGCATATTTTTCGTCGCGGTGATGTTGCGGCCTCCACTACCACCGCCCAAATCGCCCTGTCGGATGAGGCCGTCAAGGCAACCATGGGTGAATACGGTGCGGGAGGGGGTAGCATTGGTGTTGTTCAGGACGAACGCTATGTTGCGGATGCCGACGGCAACCTCCTGAATATTCGTACCGCACTGAAATATCGCTTAGGGGCTTGTCATGCCGCAGTACCGGGTTGTCCAACCATCAGTTCCAACTTTATCGATATAGGCAGTACCGAACTGGATTACACATCGGATACTGGCGAAGTTGAATGGCACGAAGCCGGCTCGCTGGAAGGTATGTATATGTCGACCAATACCGATCACACCAAGTTAACTAGCGGTATATTTGAGTCAATCGGGTCAAAAGATTTCGATGGCATTGTGATTACGGACCAGCCTTCTTCCGGCGCCAGTTACGAGCGATTTTCTACCGTGGCGTTAACCTCAGCCGACCAATCGCCTATTTTAACCGCAGAGACAGTATTGTTAAGCAGCATTGGGCGAGCGGTTAATGGCAATGGAGCCGGTGCACCACTGCAGGTCGTGGCGGTACCCGATGGAATATATGAGGTGGATGGTAACGTGTATTTATGTGATGCCGACGTCTATCCCTGCACACGCGCCTGGAATGATCCTGCCGGCAATACCGGGGTATTTCTGGAGCAGACTTTATATGACATCAGCTATGCTGGCGCGGCATCAATTCTGACGGTAACCACTATCGATGGATTTGGCGCCAAAACCGCAACAACCATCCCCGTATCGACTAATGCCGCTGCTACCGGTTATCAATTTACGATCGGTAATAATCCAGTGTCGCCCTGGTATCAGATTGACGGGCTTATGCCGGATGCAACCGCTCTGCTAGCCGAGCGCACTGTGGATACAGATGACGATGGCATGGCCGACGCGGCTCGACTGGTCAGCACGGATGACAGTCTTTCCATCGATTTGCCGCCCACATTGGCGAGTGGCTGGTATTTTCTCGAGCTGCGCGCACGCTCGGTAGACTTTGATCTGGCGCCAAGCTTGACCGTATATTTAGACGGAGCTGGGACACAGATGGTGGGCGCGAGCACCATCGGTTCGACCATTGGAGATACCTGGAAAGGTAGCTTGCCAAGCCATACTCCGATATTTTTATCGCGTGACGTCAGCAATAGTATTCGACTGGTATATCAATCTGGCGGCGGGCTGAACCCTGTTGATGTGGATCAGATAGTATTGGTCCCCGCATACACTCAGCCCGGTATCGATAGTGATGCCGATGGCATTATGAATGGTATCTCTGATGGGGCCAGCCGCTTTGTTGGCTTGGACAACTGCCCCGTTATGAGTAATGTCGATCAGGCAGATATTGATGCCGATGGCGTCGGTGATGTTTGCGATAGTGACCGCGACGGTGATGGACTCAGTGATGCCTTGGAAATCGCACTGGGTTTGAACATTGAGAACCCGGATACGGATGGGGATGGGTTGAGCGATGGCACAGAGTTGGCCTTTGATGGTGACGGACTCAGTTATGATCCAACCACGGATTTAAATCCGTTTGCGGCCGACACCGATGGTGATGGGATCGGCGACGCGCTGGAGGTTGCGCTGGGCAGCAATCCACTGTTGATCTCAAGTACACCCGCGACCGGCGATATCAATGATGATGGCAGCGTTGGTGGTGCTGATATTCTGTTGGTCATAAAGTTCATACTGGGGTTAACCACGCCGACACCAGAGCAGGCAGCGCGCGCCGATGTTGCGCCGATAATCGGCGGTGTCTCGGTACCTGATCAAAACATCGGCATCGGCGATGCCTTAATCATTCAGCGCATTGTCTTTGGTGCGATTTAACCACGCTAGAGTACTAGAGTAGCTAGCAAGACCTGACCCCGTCGGTATGCTCGTTTGCTAGCAATGCCTTTTGAGAAACAGTCGTAAGGGAAAAATAAGTAATTTGGGGTCAGAGTAAAAACTAATTGCCGCGCTTCGACTTTTCTTTTTTTAATTATACCGAGCCCAATTTTACGATATTTCAGCCACTTACAAATATTAGTATATTAGCACTTGGCTGCTAACTGGGTGTTCGGGTAAGCTGATTCTGTATTAGTGACGTTTTTCACGTTGGGACGAAGTAGCGTAGCGCAATGCTACGTTTGTAATTTCAGGGGTATGGGGATATGGAACGAAGCACACAAGGGATTTTCACGGCCACGGTGTATCCCGTCAGCCCAAGTTGGACAGACCAGCCTGATAGCTAGTAGTGGTTTTAGCTCATCGTTAACCCATAGAGGAAACGGTGTGTCCAAAATGGTTGGCGACCTACACACGGAGTCTGATCGAGTTTAAGTATCGCAAAATATTGCCATAATCAGTGGTTTGTAGAACTGACCCCCGGTGTTGGTGAGGTAGCCTGATCAACCACCATCTGCATTGGCATTAGCAACCAATTACTCAAGGTTAGTGATGTGATCCAACGTGGGGTGCGCAGGTTATCTAAAACTTCGAGGCGAGCATCTAGTTCGTATTCACCAATATGGTCTAGCCACTGATTCACCTTTTCAATTTCAGAGGGTAGGGGTGTGCTATTCGGGCTATTCGTTCTACTCGGACGGTTATTTGGTTCTAGAATAGCCGAAACACATGTCGCGCAGGACTATAGTAGCTATAGCTGCGAGTTCACCGCAGATGACCGTACACTTCAGATACGAAGCCTAGCGACAAGTGTAAACATAAATCTGCAATATGCGCACGAAAAAAGCATGGCGATGCTTGACGCCGCTGAAAAACGACGATTACAACTAGAAATGAATGAAATTCGTCCTTATTGAATCGCCGTCATCAATGGCGCACTAGTGGCGCACTCACTCCCAAATAACAGCGATAAGCACCCACTAACTACGGTGTCACAAAAAGGCTATGCTGTTGTTTCTATTGGTGTAGTTGATTGTGGTCTGTTGTTTAAGTTAGACTCATAATCCCTTGGTCCAAGGTTCAAGTCCTTGCGGGCCCACCACTAACCTATTGATTTATAAGGATAAATTAGGCGATCAGGTCTGGTTTATCTGATTCTATTTTCAATAGTGTTTACGCCAGAGTACGCGGGAATACGCTCGCACACGCTGTGTGTTTCCCCCTATTTCCCCCTGATAAATACCTCCGACTACTTAATCAAAGGAGATATTTATGTCAAAGAATAAAACTAAAAACGAAAGCGTTAACCGAATGCGGACCAAAAACAGAGCTTTAGATACTACCTTGCATGGTTCGCATTATCACTAGCATATCACCTAAGTTAATCAGGCCATCTGGGTTGGGTGTATTACCATTATATGGCGCTATATCTGCACGCACTGCCTCAGCGGCAGTTGGCGTGTAACTGCCCAAGACGATACGTACCACCAATAGGACATCGGCGGCATTCACAACACCATCGTCATTAATATCTGCGAGTAACGGAAAACTAGCTCCATCCAGTGGGTCACTGTTCGTTACGATTTCATCACCATCACTTATCCCATCGCCATCTGTATCGGCGAGCAAAGGGTTAAGATCAACACCCACATTGTACGTGGTTGCATAACCGCCATAATTAAGTTCATCATAATCACTTACGCCGTCACTATCGGTATCTGCCAGCAATAGGTCTGTTCCAAGTAGCGCTTCTAACGCATCACTAAGCTGGTCACCGTCGGTGTCATGAAACTGGTATGGGCCTATATCTGAAGGGTTGGATAAGATAAAACCTTCAATATCATTGGTTGTAAACGGTACGGCCACGGCACCATTTACCGCAGGTGACGTGCTTAATGCTAACGAATAATCACCTAGACCCAGTAACGTTGATGGTTGTGCGTTCCAACGAAAATCACCCGTAGTTGGTGCAACCATCTGGGGGTCTAATGCTACAGAGTTTGCACCCAAAGTAGAAACGTCCTGCCAATCGGACAATGTTTGTTGTAATACCCCATTCCACTCAAAGCCCGGTTTCGTGACGTCGCCATCAGGCCAGTAAAGATTATTTCTCATCACAACACCAGTACGAATGTCGCTTGAAGAATAAGATAACTGATCGAGATGCTGAGTAACGGGATTGAGCGAGATATTATTTTCAAAAGTAAAACCAACATCTCCATTAGAACCCTCATGCCATGCAAAAGAAACATTTGCGTTGGAAACGAGGTTATTGGCAAAAGACCAGTTTGGCCCAGTGTTACTCACCCACGATTTAGTTCGTATGCCTATACCTTTAATATTCAAAATAACATTATGATGAAAAACATTATCTTGTACGGCATCTAGACTAGGGTTAACTTCATTAATATTGCCAAACCAAAAAGCATCATCGATGGCCGCCGAGTCGCTAAAGTTTTCAATGTCGTGAATGAAATTGAAACGAATCGTATTGTTTTTTGTTTCCTGATCAAAGTTGTTATAAGTAAAAAATATGAGTGCAACACCGGCGGCATGATGTAAATGGTTATATTCGATGACATGGTCGTTACCACCTTGAAAGCCCAGTGCATGTGAATCTTGGTGTCCGTAATAACCAAACTGGTCAATGTTATAGACTTCGTTATAAGCAATATGCCAATTATCGCTGTTGTTTACCGTTTGCGTACTGATGAAATAAACACCATTGGCACTGTCATGAATATCATTACCGATTAAGGTTCCCGAGTCAGAGTTCGATCCAACCCTAATTGCTGTATTAGAGTGCCAGTAAAGGTGGTTGTTTTCCAAATTAATTCCCTGTGCATTCGACACTTCAATTCCGCGATTTGCACCCACCACCTCCAAGTTACGTACCGTTATGTAATTCACATCTTTAATTCGTACAGGTTCATTTCCTTCAGTGTAATAATAGTGATCAGCATCATTGGGATTGCCAGAGGTGGGTTTGTAATACAATGTTTCACCACTTCCAGATTGATAAAAGCTACCCGCTAACCAAGTTTCATCAGGCAACACACTTTGTTTAATCAAGCGAACGAGATCTCCACCTCCAATTCGTTCAAATGCTCTGGATGCAACGTTGAACGATTTTGACCAAGCTCCGAATGCATCAGGCCCAGCCCAACCATTACTTACAAGAAGCCCTACACCGACATAAATGCCTGGATCAAAATCATTCGCATTAATTGCCCCTTCAAATTTAGGCATGTTGCCATCAATGACGATGCTTTTTTCAAGAGTCCCAGACATGGGTGGTTGAATAACATTATCTTCATAACCCACGTCATGCGTACCGCCCACATAAAGCGTATCACCGGGTAGAATCAGCGCCCAGTTCACCGCACCAACTTTACGGTAGGCATAACCGGCTAAATGCCAAGCATTTTCGTAAGTTTCACCATTACTATTACCATAAGGTCCACCTGATTTTGGACGGTAGAACCACTGCTTAGATTCAACAGCAAGTTGGCTTACATCACCAACAGCTTCAGATGAAACACTCATTCCATCTCTATCGCTTGCAACCGCAATTATAGAGAACAAGGAGATGAAGGCGAAAGAGAGAATGTGTTGGTAACAAAAACGATTATTCATAATATATAAGTAACGAGGTGATTTAGATAAATTACCTTAAACTAATAAGGCAAGATTTATACCAATTTTTAAATAATAAATATAAAAACATAAATAACAATTACTTATTATTCCTTATGATGTACCCCGTCAGCCCAAGTTGGACAGACTAGCCTGATTGCCTAAGAGACAGTTTTAGCTCATCGTTAACCCATAGAGGAAACGATGATGCCGAGGAAATACACCAAATCCACTGCCGAGAAGGCCGTTCGAGATATACGCCGAGCGACCCGTCGGCACTATTCAGCAGAAGAAAAGATCCGTATCGTGCTGGAAGGCCTGCGCGGTGAAGACAGTATCGCCGAACTGTGCCGCCGCGAAGGTCTCAATGCCAATGTTTATTACCGCTGGTCGAAGGAGTTCCTGGAAGCTGGCAAGAAACGCCTGTCAGGCGATACACAGCGAGAAGCCACTACAGGCGAAGTAAAAGACTTACGCGGTGAAACCGCTGCGCTGAAAGAAGCATTGGCCGAGATGATGATGAAAAATCGCTTACTCAAAAAAAGCGTGCTCGGGGATGGGGAGGACGATACGTGAGATATTCGGCCTCAGAAAAGTACGAAATCATACGGTTGGTTGAGCGCTCTGATCTGTCGGTCAGGAAAACACTGATACATCTGGATATTCATCGGTCCACTTTCTATAACTGGTTGCTACGTTATCGTGACGAGGGCATTGATGGGCTTAGCGATAGAAAGCCCGTCAGTGGCAGTACGTGGAATAAAATCCCCGCAACACACTGTACTGCCATCATCGATATGGCGTTGACTGAACCACAGTTATCGCCACGTGAACTGGCGGTCAGTTATACCGATGACAGGGCCTATTACGTCTCTGAGTCCAGTGTATACCGGCTACTCAAAGCGTTGGACCTGATCACCAGTCCGGCTTATATCTTGATGCAGGCATCAGACAAGTTCCAGCAACCGACTGTGCGTGTGGATCATTGGTTGGGGCTGGTACTACCTGTCGACAGTTCTGGATGATTACTCGCGCTTCATCGTGGCCTGGCGGCTGTGTACGTCGATGAGTGCATCCGATGTATCCGATACGCTGGATGATGCGCGAGCGTTCACTGACATCGACCAGGTGAAGGTAAAACACAAACCTCGTCTACTCAGTGACAACGGCCCCTGCTACATCGCCGGCGAGTTATCGGACTATCTAGCAAAGCATGGCATGACGCATACACGTGGTCGACCATACCATCCACAGACGCAAGGCAAGATCGAGCGCTGGCATCGCTCCATGAAGAACCAGATCTTGCTGGAGAACTATTACCTGCCGGGTGAACTGAAGATCGCACTGCAGCAGTTTGTTGATTACTACAACCATGAGCGTTATCACGAATCGCTCAAGAACCTAACGCCAGCAGACGTATTTTACGGACGTGGACAGGAAATACTGGATCAACGACAGCTGATCAAGCAAGCGACGTTGGCGGCCCGTAGAAAAATGCACTACGATAATCAGACAAGACGACTAACCAGATGAGCTAATGTGTCTCTTAAATCAGGCCGCGATGTGTCCGAAATGGTTCGACGACATACAGGGTATCCCGTCAGCCTAAGTTGGACAGACTAGCCTGATTGCCTAAGAGACAGTTTTAGCTCATCGTTAACCGCTAGAGGAAACGATGATGCCTGTGATCCTAGCAAAATAGGCAGCGAGTATCTTCCCTGACTAAAAGGTGTCTAGAAAATTAGGGGCGATTCAGTCGTTCGTTAACGGTTGGTCAAAGTGAGAGTATGGGTGCTGGCGTTGTTATGTGACTATAAGCTTGTTAGCCAGCATGCGGGTGTAATGGGGCATGCTGGCGTTATATAGTTTTTCTAGGTCATCGTTCTCGTGAACCCCTAAGTAAGAGTTATTTGTGGTCTGGATGCCCGCGGAGTTTTTTAGCGTGGAATGCCATAGTTCAGGTAGTCCATTTTTTTCTTCAGAGCTAAGGTCCCAGCGCAGCGACTCCGGAATAAAGGGTATTCCGACATGAGAGCAGTAGGCTCGAATAGTGGCCTCTGGCTTGTTAACCAAGTCATCAGCATCTATTACTATGGGCATTTTCCCCGTATGCTCGAGTACATATTCGAACATTTGACGTTGTGCCTCATATCCTGTTTCTTGAAACGTTACATTTGGCCATACATTAAAGTATGACGGTAATGCTTGTTTAGGATGTCTGATAAGAAACGTATGGAAAAACGAGTTTAGGAAATTTTCGTTAACCACGTGAATAAAATAGAAGGGATGGTCTTTTACGAAAAGTTTTCCGCATTTTTGTAGCTGTGATTTAAGCGAGTCCAATATTTTATCGTAATTGTATTGTTCTCTAGGCCATTCCGGGTCCGCGGGGCAATTGTCGCCAAGAATTTTCTCATCACTGTAGTAAGCTGATGCTTCGAATGGTTCC
>JYMV01020880.1_pt1 | contig 10602 bp, 11 predicted proteins | sample 338911 | NCBI WGS metagenome assembly JYMV01 (sample SAMN03354496, study PRJNA234377) | hydrothermal vent metagenome | biome: Deep sea; feature: Hydrothermal plumes at the Eastern Lau Spreading Center, Western Pacific Ocean; material: Seawater | place: Tonga | collected 2009 | depth 2000 m m
CCGCCGCTCTTTCTGCGCAGGGAAGTCATGACTTACAGGGTGAAGGCGTGAGTAAAGATGAACTAAGTAGTGAACTGTTTCTCGATCTTCGATATCTCGGTCAGTCACACGCGCTAACGGTTCCGTGGTCATCCATTGCTCAGGTAACCGAGCAGTTTCATCGGCAACATGAACAACGCTATGGCCATCGTCTCGAACTCGCGGTCGAGCTGGTGTCACTGCGGGCATCGGTCAGCGGGCCGCAGCCTGAACTCAGCCTGTCAGGGGTTTTGTCGGAGATAGCAAAGACATCTGGCGCGCAGCGGCAGGTTAAAGAGGATGCCCGAGTACGGTTGTTGCAGCGCTCGGAGCTAATGGTGAATCAACGGATATCGGGTCCTGCGCTGATCGTGGAACCGCTGGCAACCACTTGGGTCGCCGATGGCTGGACTGCGGTTACTGACGGAGTCGGTAACTTGCTGTTAACTCGCGAACTAGCGACTCAGTAGCCCAGTGCTAGCCTTGTAACGACAGTGGTTGGGAGGCTGGATTAGATAATCGGCGGAGCGGCAATGTGCTTAAGAAGCATAGACTAGCTGGGTCGATACACCAAAAATGGTGTAACTTCAGGCAGATATCTCAGGAGCCGCTAATATGGGCAGGCGACACTGGGGGGTTATCAGGGCAGACGATGGCGATGAAGCAATTCATACTGAATACCGATGTACACGGCAATGTGTCGGTCGATATTGCGGAGCGCGGGCTTGCGGTAACAACGGAACCGATGATCAACAAGGGCACTGCCTTTACCGCGGTCGAACGCGACGTGTTGGGTTTACATGGGGTTTTGCCCAGTCATGTCGGAACACTGGAACAGCAGTTGGAACGTGGATACGGCAATATCGCAAGAAAGAGTAGCGCCCTCGAGAAATACATCGGTTTATCGGAGCTTAAGGCGCGTAATTCGACCCTGTTTTTTCGTCTGGTCTATGAGCATATCGAAGAGTACATGCCGATCATCTACACCCCGACCGTGGGTGAGGCTTGTCAGCAGTTCAGCCGGATCTATCGTCGCGCGCCCGGATTGTGGATTACCCCCGAAGACCGTGGCCGGATCTACGAGATTCTCGGGAATGCCCCGTTTGCCGATGTGGAGTTGATTGTTGTTACCGACAATGAACGAATTCTTGGTTTGGGTGATCAGGGTGCTGGAGGCATTGGTATCCCGGTTGGCAAGCTGGAACTCTACACGGTCGCCGCCGGTATTCATCCAACCAAAGTATTACCCATCAGTCTGGATGTGGGCACGGATAATAGTGCATTGCTGGGCGATCATTTGTACGCGGGTTGGCACCATCGGCGATTGCGCGGTGAGGAATACGAGTCTCTGATTGACGAATTTATCGATGCAGTGAAACGGCGGTTCCCCAACGTGTTATTGCAGTGGGAGGACTTCAAGAAGGTCAACGCCTTCACCATGCTGGACCGCTATCGACATTCGATACTGTCCTTCAATGATGACATTCAGGGTACGGCCGGGGTGGCGCTGGCGGGTATTCTTGCGGGCTGTCGTATGACCGGCGTGCCGCTGCGTGAGCAGCGGATATTGATTCTGGGTGCGGGGGCCGCGGGTATTGGTATTGCGCGATTGCTGCGCGATGCGATGCGCCGGGATGGGGTCGACGGCGATGCATTGATCGGGTCGATCGCGGTACTCGATAGTCGAGGCCTGATGTTGGAAGGGGTGCAGGACTCAGAAGCCTACAAGTCCGAGTTTCGCTGGCCTGTGCGGGTCGCGGAACAGGTCGGGTTCAATGTGGATGAGTTCAATGACTTGTTGATTTGTATCGACACACTCAAACCGACCGTGCTGATTGGTACAACGGGTCAACCGGGTGCGTTCACGGAAGATGCGATCCGCGCTCTCGCCGGCCATGTGCAACGGCCTATGGTGTTTCCCTTCTCTAATCCAACCAGCAAGTCAGAAGCCTGTCCTGCCGATTTGCTTGAGTGGACAGACGGCAAGGCGCTGATTGCCTCGGGCAGTCCGTTTGAGCCGGTGAGCTATCAAGATAGGGTGATCAAGACCAGTCAGGGTAACAATGTTTATATTTTTCCAGGTGTCGGTCTGGGTGTGTTGGTGTCTGGGGCCAGCGAGGTCACCGAATCGATGTTTGCGGTAGCCGCCGAAACACTGGCCGATATGGTTGATCAGGAAGATCTGGATAGCGGCTTGCTGTTTCCGCCGATGACCCGCCTACGTGAGGTATCTGCGCGGATTGCCGAGGCGGTGGCGAATGAGGCAGTAGAGCGGGGTGTGGTAAAGGCCGCGAAGTCGCGGGACGAGATTTGTGCCCTAGTGGAGAGTCGGATGTGGTTTCCGGACTACCCGAAACTCAATCCGGTCTAGCCTACTTCGGATAATCGCATGTCACCGTAGCGAGCGCCCGCGAGAAACTTCTTAACACGTTTTTAGCAGCAATGGCGTCGGAATTTAGCGACATTCGGATTAAATTTAGACCATAAAAATCCCCGAAAAAGTATATGATTTGCTTCTCCCTACTTCAGGCGGTAGGGTATTTGCGTTCGATTCAGTGGGAGTAGCAGTGGTGGCAGCAGCCGACCAGATATTTAAGTCTGAAGAGTATTGCATAGAAAATGAGCCGTATTTTCAGCAGGCGCTTACCGATGATAGTGAGAGGGTAGCCGCCCTCAACGAACTGAGTTCGTCGCTGCTCTAGGCAATTTCTGACGCGATGAAACTACCTCTTTGGCGTTGTGCAGGAGCAGGGTTGTCCGCGAACGGCATTCGACCTATGGGTGTGATGCTGGCCACGTTGCTAATCCAGTTGTCCACGCCAGTGTTCGCGCAAACCGAGTGTCTGGAGTTTCGTGATCCCGAAGTGATGTTGTCCACCACCGACCGTTGGCGGGTCTTTGTCGCCGAGCGTGACGTGAATCGGATTCTTGACTGGATTGTTGGCGTGACGCCTCCGCCCAAGGTGGTTCGGCGGGAGGTAGTTCAACAGACCCGCTGCTTGTTGAATGCGTTATCCCATAGTGATGTTCCGCTTACTGAGGTGCCACAAGTGTATTCGGGGCGCCGAAGTTTCACCCGTCAGCAATCGATCTGGATGCGTAAGTATAATTTCTCGGGTGGGGCCTTCGATCGGATTTCGGAGACAGCCAGAAACCTATGTGGTGATGGATTACCTGCCGAATCAGCACGTTGGCAGCCACACATGGCATCGCATCGTCAGTGCTGGTTGGGTGAGGGCGGGGTAGGGCGCTCGCTGGATTCCAATCAGCGTCAGCGCGAAACCCTGCAGGCAACGGCAATGCCCGGCCTGTCTCGGCATCACTGGGCAACCGATATTGATATCTTGGATCCCTATCTGAATCCCGCTAGCTGGGAGAATGCGGGTCCTTATGTTGGCGCCTACCGGTGGTTGCGGCAGCATGCAGGTAGTCATGGGTTTGTGCAGCCCTATCGTCACTCGCAGGTCAATCCGTGGTTCATCCGTATTGAGGAAGGTTGGCACTGGTCGTATTATCCAGTGGCATCCGTACTGCAAGCGTTTGCGCGACAGCACCCGCAGGCGTTGGCAAAGCGCTTGGCCGAGTTGTGGGGTGACAATGAGTCCTATTCGTTTGTGCGTGACGGCATTGGTGTTACCGCAGTGCTGGCCAAAGACTAGGAAGGTGTCGAGCGACTCGTCATTTTGGACGGGGCGAAGCGGAGATCCGGAATCCAGAGATTCCTAAAATTTAACCGTGTAAGTTAAGTCGAGGTAACCTATGTTTATGAAGAGTTTACTTGTATTGGTCATTACGCTGACATCATCAGTATCGATGGCCGCTTATCCCTATGCCGGAGTCGTTCCGCAGGGATATGCTCCGACCGTGTCGTCTGCGGGCCCCCAACAGATACTGCGTCGCGGGATAGAAAAAATATCGAAGTTCAGAATGCCGCAGGGTCCTAAAGGGCTGGCTCACGCATTTGCGTTTATGGAGACAGAGATTTCTCCACGGTTTGATTTTTCCCGATTGACGCAAAGCGCAGCCGGTCCGATGTATCGGCGCCTGACTTCGACCCAACGCGCAACGCTGGAGAGTAAGGTCAAGGCCGACTTTCTGGAAACCCTGACGGGTAATCTGAGTCAATACAACAGTCGCCAGATTCAATACTTTCCGGCACGCCGAGTTGGTCGCAATCAGGCGTCCGTATCGATAAGACTCAGGCCGCATCGTGGTAGGCCAATGCGGCTGGATTTTCGTTTTTCCCGGCACACAGGAAAATGGAAGATCCATGATGTGTCGGTGAATGGCAGCAGCGCGGTGAATTATTACCGAGGTTATATCTCGCGTTCAATGCGACAAAAAGGCCGCGCGTGGTTAGATAACTAGCTTGTTTTTCGGGGGATGTACCCCGATAGTAGTTAATGTGAGTGATTCCGAGACAGGTGAGGAAGGGTATACCCGGCGTATCGGCCGGGGCATGGTGGTGTTCGCATGGGTGGCAGTATTGGGGCTGTTAACGGTGTTGTTTCAGCCGTTGCTTGAGCAGCAAGTTAATCCCAATCGCGAGATAGTTGGACAGGTCGATGCGCAGGGCGCCAGAGAGGTTGTGTTGCAACGCAATCGTGCAGGTCACTATATCGCCACCGGTCTGATCAATCAGCAGCCGGTGGTGTTTTTGCTCGACACGGGCGCAACGGATGTGGCGATATCCTCGGCACTGGCTGATCGGCTCAATGTGGATCGTGGCCGAGCTGTGAATGTGCGTACCGCCAACGGCATGACTCGGGCCTATCGCGCAACGCTGGATCAGGTGAGTCTTGGTAACATCACCATGAACAATGTGAGCGCGAGTATTATGTCGGGAATGGGCACGACTGAGGTGTTGTTGGGCATGAGTTTTCTGAAGCGGCTGGAGTTGACTCAGAAGGGATCGACGCTGACACTGCGACAGAAGTGATAACTCAGACGATTTTGTACAGCCTCAATAATGATGTCCCTTCTCCCGGGGGCGAGGGAATATACTTCGTGCGGACTAAATTTTTATGCTCAATGCGATAACTAATTTTTTCGATCGTCATGTTCGCTCGCAGCCGGCGGATGACGAGTCCACCCATCTTCGGCGCATCAAAGTGGCAACCGCGGCGTTGATGGTTGAGCTTAGTCGTGTTGATGACGCGGTTACCGATGACGAGAAGGGGTTGATCGAGCGCCAGTTGAAACTTCGGTTTGATTTGTCGGAGGCCGAGGCCGCTGAATTGATTGGTGCCGCCAATAGCGAATTGGATGATTCGAGTTGTCTGTACGAATTTACTCGTCTGGTCAATGAAAATCTGTCGGCTCAAGAACGAGTCGAAGTCATTGAGCTGTTGTGGGGTGTCGCGTTGGCGGATCAAGTTCTGGATAGCTACGAAGAGCACATCATTCGTCGAATCGCCGATCTGTTATACGTGTCGCACAGCGACTTTATTCGTACCAAACTCAAAGTAATTGGGCAATAAAAAAGGCGGCCAGGATTGCCTGGCCGCCTTTTTTCTCAGAAACGTCGCGATTAGCCGACGGATTCCTTCAGGGCCTTCAGTGCCGAAACCTTAACCACGTTACGTGCAGGTTTTGCCTTGACGGTCATGGGTTCGCCGGTAAACGGATTGACTGCCTTGCGAGCCTTGGTGGCTGGTTTGCGTACACGGCGTACCTTGACGCCCATACTTGGAATTGAGAACTCACCTGAGCCGCGCTTCATCATGTGGCGTGCACACAGGGTTCCCAATGAATCGACCACTGCCTTAACATCCTTTTTGGACATGTCGGTATCATCTGCAATGGTTTGAATAATCTGGGTTTTAGTCTGCTTGCTGGTTGCTGCCTTCAGTTTTGGCGCTGCAGGAGCCGCCTTCTTTTTGGCTTTTTTCTTAGCTGCCATCATTTCCTCCTAAATATTATTATCAGATAATTGTGTTAGGTCGAACATTTCGACGCGGCAAGCATAACGTGAAAATCATTCTACAGCTAGTGTAAGCTGTAAATTAGATTTATTGATGTAGAATAAAGTGATGTCGAATCCTGATGCGGAAAATCGTTTGGCCTATTTAGCCGGTGCTACCGATAGCCCGTTGGGTCGGGTGTTGGCCAACCCTGTGTTGGCGTCGGTGTCGGCTGATGAGTTGCCACATCTGGTTATGCGACTGCAGGAGTTCGAATACGCAGACGGCGCTGCGGTCTATTCTCAGGGCGACGCGGCAGAGTTCGTATATTTTCTTGCAACGGGTCGTTGCGAGTTAAGGACCGCCGCGGACGAGTCGGTTTCTGCCACGCCGTTGTCTTCGGGCGATTGTTTCGGTGCCGAGGTGCTTGCACCTGACGCGCGCTATGCCGGTGACGCGGTTATGCTGTTGGCTGGCCGAGTGTTTCGACTCAATGCTCAGTATTTTCGCTCGATATTTCAACGCTTTGTCTATGTTGAGTGTTCTCCCGATGAAGTCTTAAAAGACCAAGGTAACGGTGAAGGTTGGATCCAGTTGGCGGAGTCGGATGATGCATTGGCAGCCACCCTGCAATCTTGGCGTCTGGGTGCGCATGGGTTTGATTCTGTGCAGCGCTATGTGTTGGCCGCGGCGAGTGTCGAACGGCTGTTTGAGCCGTTACTGTTGTTACGCTCGCGTGGGGTCAATGTGGTGGCCTGTATTGCGGCCGCGATGCCTGAGCCCGTGGGTGCCGCGGCACAGCCCGGTGGGCAACGTGACAAGACGATCGGCGACGAGGTGGCAGAGTTGCGGCGGCAGTTGAATGTTAGCTGCGGCCAGCTCGAGTCTGTGCAAACGCAGTTGGATGGATTGGCCGGTGGCCTGCCTCGCAGTGCAAAGCGAGAGGAGTCAGCGGTGCCGGTATGGCTACAACCTGAGCTTAGGCCCGTACTAATTTTTACGGCCGTCGCGGCAGGACTTGCCGGGTTTTCGTTGGCGACCGTACTCGGCCTGTTGGGCTGACAAACTACGCCATGAGCGAGTTGCCTGTGGTTGCCGTTATCGGCGCGTCAGTGCTGGATGTCGTATCCGAAGTTGATGGTTTTCCGGAAGAAAACTCCGAAGTACGTGCGCTCGCACGGCACAGTGGTTTTGGCGGAAATGCGGCCAATACAGCGGCGGTGCTTGCGTCTCTGGGGCACAAGACCCACCTTGTCAGCGCGCTGGCGGATGATTGGGTGGCCGGACAAATCGTCAGACAACTGAACCACTTGGGTGTGGACACATCGGCCTGCCGTATTCACACGGGCGTTGAGACACCCGCGTCACATATCTTGATCAATCGCCGCACTGGTTCTCGCAGCATTGTCCATTTCAGGGGTCTACCTGAACTGGATGCGGATGCACTGGAGGCGCTTGATTTATCCACGGTCGATTGGTGTCATTTCGAAGGGCGTAGCCCGGCCGCGACGGCGAAGATGATGGCATCGATACGTCGGCGTTTCCCCGCGATACCCTGTTCTCTGGAGATAGAAAAACCTCGGCAGGACATGGATCAATTGTTCGAGCATACCGATGTGCTGTTATTTTCGAGGGCCTATGCCGAGTCACTGGGTTTTGCGGCTGCCGACCCATTTCTTGTGGCGATGGCGAGCAAAACGCGTGTCAGACCGTTGGTCGTGGCCTGGGGAGAACAGGGCGCATGCGCGATGGATGACTCGGATGCGATGATTTCGAGCCCCGCCTTCCCACCGGATCAGACCGTGGACACCCTCGGCGCAGGTGACGTGTTCAACGCCGGAGTGGTACATGCGCTGGCAGAAGGGCAGTCGTTGAGCGATGCGTTGATTGCGGCCTGTCAGTTGGCCGGGCACAAATGTAGTCACTCGGGTGTGGTGTGATGTCGTCGGCCAAGAAACGGTTTCTATGCCGCTTATCGGATCTGGAGGCTACGGGTTCCAAGGGGGTTGCACTGCATCCCGTCAGTAACGTTGCGACGCTGTTCGTGGTGCGTTATCGCGATTCGGTGGTGGCTTATCGCAATGAATGTCCGCATACCGGGGTACCCATGGATTGGCAGCCCGACCGGTTTTTGGATCTGGATGGCGTGTTCGTGATTTGCGGGGTCCATGGGGCGCGTTTTCGTATTGGTGATGGCCACTGTGTCCAAGGCCCGTGCGTCGGTGAGTCGCTGTCTTCGGTGCCCATCGAACTGGTCGCAGGCAAGGTGTTGTTGCTTGAGGGATAAGTCAAAAAATACCTAAAGTTACGCGTCTTTTAGACGCTAACCCGGAAGGAACAACTACCAAACGGTACCGGGTCACTTGCAACGATCAAACAATAAACTCAGTTGGCTGATATCAGTGGCAGCGCTGTGCCTGATCGCCAATGTGGGTTTGACTATGATGGAGGTTGGGCCCTGGCAGCAGGAACCCGATAGTCCGCGTTACCCCTTCGCGCAGTATTCCCCCTAACGACGTCGGTTGTGACCGCCCGAATTCCGGTTGCGGGAGTTGCTACCCGAGCGACCACCGCTACCGGGACGGTGTGGCTTGCGTTCGATCTTAACGGGGGGCTGCAAATCCTTTAGCAAATCGTAATCAACGTCCGTGATCGAGATTTTGCGGCCGATAAATGCTTCAATTTCCGGCAGCGAGTACGAGTAGTCTTCACAGGCAAAGCTGATCGCATCCCCGGTGGCTCCAGCGCGCGCCGTACGACCAATACGATGGACATAGTCCTCCGCATCCTGCGGCAGATCAAAGTTAAATACATGACTCACGTCAGGGATATGCAGGCCTCGCGCGGCGACATCGGTGCCAACCAGAACCGCCAGTTTGCCATCATGAAACTCAGCGAGCAGGCGCTGGCGCTTTTGCTGTGGAACATCGCCGGATAGCAGCGCGGAAGGGAAGCCGTTGCCTTCCAGATAAGACCAAACCTTTTCTGCTGCCCGTTTGGTGTTCACAAAAATCATGGTGCGGTACGGATCCATGTGTTTAAGCAATCCGATCAACAGGGGAATCTTGTCCTCATTGGCGGTCAGATACATCGACTGCGTGATCTTGTCGACGGTTACTTCGTCCGGCGAGACCAACACCTTTTCCGGATTGTTCATGTGTTCGTAGGCAAGTTCCAGCACTCGGTGTGACATGGTCGCCGAAAACAACAGACCCAGTCGTTGTTCCGGTGGTGGCATGCGTCTTAGCAAAAAACGAATATCCTTAATAAAGCCAAGATCGAACATACGGTCGGCCTCGTCCAGCACCATGACTTCGATGGCCTGGAGATCGAACACGTGTTGCTTGAAAAAGTCGATGATTCGACCGGGGGTGCCAATCAGGACCTCGACACCGTCCTCAAGGGTTTGGCGCTGTGAGTCATAGCCGGTGCCGCCATAGGCTAGCCCCAGTTTGACATCGGTATGCTTGACCAGTGGTATCGCATCACGATGAATCTGGATCGCGAGTTCTCGGGTTGGTGCCAGAATCAGTGCCCGCGGCTGATTGGGCCGACGATTGTCCGCGGCGGGGTTATTAATCAGTCGTTGCAGGGTCGCAACCAGAAAAGCGGCGGTCTTGCCGGTTCCGGTCAGCGCCTGCCCGGCGACATCGCGACCTTCCAACGCAATGGGAAGCGCCAGTGCCTGGATCGGTGTGCAAAGGGAAAATCCCGTATCATCAATACCTTGCAGTAGTGCGGGGGCAAGGTTGAGGTCGGCGAATGCGGTGGTAGATAGGTTGTCTTGTGTCATAAGCCGACAAGAATACCTGATTTTGTTGTCGATTGGACTTGTAAATTGTTCTTTGTTGGGCTGAAATGCACATATCAAGTACAATGACTCCTTCACCAGCGCGCAGCTGACAATTAAAATCAGAAGTTCGACGCGCAAACTTTATCCAAACAACGTCCCACTACAGGGGATTTCGGAGACTCTAATCACGTGAGTAGCACGATAGTATATGTAACCGATGACGATTTTGATCATCAGGTCCTTCAGGCCGGTGCACCGGTGCTGGTCGATTATTGGGCAGAATGGTGCGGACCTTGTAAGATGATCGCGCCGGTGCTGGATGAAATCGCGGAGGAATATGCGGGCCGCCTGATCGTTGCTAAGCTAAACATTGACGACAATCCGACTACACCGCCACGTTACGGGATTCGTGGGATACCCACCTTGATGCTGTTCAAGAACGGTGATGTTGAGGCAACCAAGGTCGGTGCTGTATCCAAGTCCCAATTAACCGCATTTATTGATAGCAACCTTTGACCATATTGTTCGGGGCAGACACCTGTCCGTTGGGGATTAAGTAAAATTACACAAAACTTGGTAGTTGCACAGATGGGGGCGTTAAGGCTGCCTGTGCGATGGCCGATACCCGGATTATCCCGGTTAAGCTTCTTTTCCATTCTGGTTCGTTTTCGCGAGCCTTTTGTCAATTCCAGAGATCCTGTTCAGGACACAAATCACTATGAATCTAACTGAGTTAAAAAAGAAAAAAGTATCTGAGCTGCTTACGCTCGCCAAAGAAATGAAAATCGACAGCGTCGGGCGCGCCCAGAAACAGGACGTGATTTTTGCGATCCTGAAGGCACACGCGCGCAGTGGTGAGGATATCTATGGCGATGGTGTGCTGGAAAT
>JYMV01036819.1_pt1 | contig 10602 bp, 10 predicted proteins | sample 338911 | NCBI WGS metagenome assembly JYMV01 (sample SAMN03354496, study PRJNA234377) | hydrothermal vent metagenome | biome: Deep sea; feature: Hydrothermal plumes at the Eastern Lau Spreading Center, Western Pacific Ocean; material: Seawater | place: Tonga | collected 2009 | depth 2000 m m
GTGGCCAAACGGTACATTTAGAATCTGTTCTGCCGACTCCAAGGCTCCACCACTATTGGTGATCGTCTATCGTGTAACCCGTCAGCATTAGTTGGACCAAAAGGTCTGATTGTCTAAGAGAGGTTTTTAGTTCATCGTTACCCGAGAGTGTACGTCGTCAGAATCTTGTGGACCTGAAGTTACCTGAATTAAGAGAGACTTTAGCTCATCAGGTTGTGTTGATGTTGATTACGGTAATGCATTTGCTTGCGGAACGCCAAGGTCTTTAATTTGATTTTCTCCCGTTTGTTCAGAATCTGTTGGCCACGCCCATAGAAGACATCGGCCGGAGTCAGGTTGTCCAGCGATTCGTGATAGCGTTCATAATTATAGTAATCGACGAACTGACTAATACGTCGCTCCAGGTCACCCGGTAGGTAATAGTGCTCCAGTAACACCTGGTTTTTCATCGAACGATGCCAGCGTTCGATCTTACCTTGTGTCATTGGATGGTAAGGCCGTCCTCGGGTATGGGTCATGTCCCGGTCATCCAGATAAGTCTTTAACTCAGCAGCGACATACGAAGGCCCATTGTCACTGAGTAGTCTGGGTTTGTGTTTGACGTGAACCTGATCCATCTCGGTGAACTCCAGGGCTTCGTCCAGTGTGTCCGAGACATCCCGGGCCGACATCGAGGTACACAGACGCCAGGCCACAATAAACCGAGAGTAGTCATCCAGAACGGTGGATAGATAATACCAACCCCAACCGATGACCTTGAGGTAGGTAAAGTCTGTTTGCCACATCTGGTTAACACGAGTCGTCGGTTGCTGGAATTGGTCCGATGCCTGCATCAGGATATAGGCCGGACTGGTAATGAGGTCTTGTGCCTTGAGCAGTCGATAGACCGTGGATTCTGAGACGAAATAGGCCTGTTCATCCGTGTATTTGACCGCCAGTTCCCGCGGTGACAGTTCAGGTTCCGACAGGGCCAAATCTACTACAGCTGTCTGTCTCGACTCAGGTAGTTGGTTCCAGGCCCGGTTCGGGCCGGGATGTTTGTCGGTTAATGCTTCATCCCCAGCGCAGCGGTAACGTTGTAACCAGTTATAAAACGTCGATTTGTTGATATCCAACCGTCTCAGGGTCTGATTTACCGACAAACTGGACTGCTCTACCAGCTTGATCATCTCCCGTTTCTCAGATGCGCTATACCTCATGTATCGTCCTCCCCATCTCCGAGCACGCTTTTTTTGAGCAGACGATTCTCCATCAACAATTCCGCCACTGCTTCTTTCAGCCCCAGGGCCTCCTGACGCAGATCTTTGACTTCTTCAGATGTGGCTTCCCGAGCGGTATCCCCGGCCAGACGTTTCTTGCCCGCCTCCAGAAACTCCTTCGACCAGCGGTAATATAGATTCTGGTTGATGCCTTCCTTACGGCACAATTCAGCAATACTGTCCTCACCGCGCAGACCCTCTAAGACAATTCGGATCTTCTCTTGGGCTGAATAATGCCGTCGCGTCGCACGACGAATGTCACGGACTGCCTTCTCAGCACTATCTTTATGGACTCTATTCTTCGTATTCATCATTAATCCTCTCGGGTAACGATGAACTAAAAACCTCTCTTAAACAATCAGACCTTTTGGTCCAACTAATGCTGACGGGCTACACAGTTGGCCTTTGCCCATACCCCCATAGTGCTTGCGCCAACAATAGTACGTCTGTTCGGCAATACTGATCTGCCGGATCGCATCGATCCTGGCCATTCCCTGCCCGACAAGCACTTCAACCTGACGCAACTTGGTGACAATCTCTTCGGGCTTGTGTCTCTTGATTCCCATAACTTGACCCTCCGTTTACTCACCTATACCGGTGGACCAATTTAGTGGGGGAGGATCATGTAAAGAGATGTCGAGTGAATCCGAGCATCATGCCGAGAGCATGTTCTGCGACAGGATTGGCCATTACCCCACGACCGGTCGCAAGGGCTACGCCTGCATTTCTTAATTTAGATATGTCGAATTGATCATATCCTGCTGCGGGGGGAAGGTCACAGAGTTTCCCACCTATAACGGTGGGATTCTCTCGTTTTAATGGGAGGACAATGGAGTTGCTACTGTTGGCTTGAGTCTGTAGTACTAAATTGTAATTACCGGACTCACATTACCTAAGCCACTAATTTGCTAAGTTCTATCAAGCCAGTCGTTAACCGTCTTCAAAAACAATGCTTCTTCTTCTATATAAACCCAATGGGCACTGTTCTCGAATCAATTTATCATGCATAAGTAAAGATTGACTAACAGGCGTTATCCAGTCATGTCGGCCGCATATGACCAGGACAGGAACAGTAATATTTTGCAATTCATCACGAACGTCATATTGAGGCATCAAACTTCTAAATGAGTGTCTGAATGCTTGCGCTTTTGGCACGATATCTTTTGTTGCTTCTGACAGTTTATTTTCGAACTGTTTAAAGTTGTAGCAGTACAACGGAGCGAGATCAGTCAGAATTTGCTGGAATTCTGCATCGGTATCAACTTCGGCGTTTAACGCCTTATCAACAATCGGCATCAATTCAGGTGCTCTCTTCATCGCGACAGTCCGAGCTTCCTTCAGTGTTTCAAATGAAGGAGCCGTAGTAATCAATATCAACCGTCGTAAGTTTGATTGGTATCGAAGCGCATATTCGAGCCCGATCATGCCACCATACGAATGGCCGATAACGGTAATTTCCCCGAGCCCTAACACTTCGCGAAGCCCTTCAGCATCCCCAGCTAGATTATCGTGAGACATCGTTTCAATACCGGGGCACGCCGATCGTCCGTTACACCGATGATCGTAATAAATCAACTTAAGTTTATTGGATAGTCGATCGAATGGACTGTTAACAAAAACAGTGTGGTCTGCCCCAAGACCTCCGTGCATAACAAGAGCTGGGTCCCCTTGACCTTCAATTCGACAAAATAGCTCGACGCCGTTCGCAGTTATCTCCATCGCTCATAACTCCTCGCGCACGTAATGATTGTCCTTTACATGTCGGAAAGGAAGATGCACAGGCTCATAACTGACTGGGTGAATTACACTTGATATCTCGTCAGTATTGATTTCGCGAGATCTTCTACGCTGTCTTGGGTCCGCTACAGGCACAGACCCCAGGAGTTTTTTTGTATAGCTATGCTGGGGATCGTTAAAGACGCCTCTTCTACCACCTATTTCTACGATCTCACCCGCGTACATTACCGCCACCCGGTGGGCAATCCTTTCAACTACAGCCATATCATGAGAGATAAAAAGGAATGAAATTTTTTGTTCCGCTTGCAGATCCATTAATAGATTAATCACTTGTGCCTGTATTGTTACGTCCAAGGCAGCGACAGACTCATCTGCAATAATTAAGCTGGGATTTAGACCTAACACTCTTGCTATGCATATCCTCTGCCGTTGCCCTCCCGAGAATGCATGTGGGTAACGAGACATATGCTCGGAACCTAACTCCACTCTTTCTAGAAGATTAAGTACTCGCTCCCGTAACTCATCTTTCTTGGCTTCTCCATGGATGATCATTGGTTCAGCTATGATCCGCCCAACAGTCATTCGTGGATCGAGTGAACCAAAGGGATCCTGAAAAATAATTTGGGCCCTTTTTCTAAAGGGACGCAATTCCTTGTGGGAAAGGCCTAATAACTCCTTCCCATCAAAGTTGACCGATCCGGATCGTGGCATATCCAGCTGCAGTATGCTTCGACCAATTGTAGATTTTCCAGATCCGGATTCTCCGACAAGGGCAAGAGTTTCTCCCACACCAATTTCAAACGTAGCCCTTTCCACTGCATGAACGCGATGTGAAACCTGTCTAAAGATGCCAGACCGAATATCAAACCTCGTTACCAGATCTTTAACGGTCAGCAAAGGCTTATGGGAATTCATATGAATCGTGTTAACGCCTACTCGGTTGCTTAGCCCCTAAGCTCTCCGGACTCAAACGTGTCTTTCATTTTGTCTATTGGAAATTTTTCCGGGTATTCTTTTTCAGCCATACTGCCGAGCCTTGGCACCGCCGCCAACAGCGATTTTGTGTAAGCATGGATCGGATTTTCAAATATCTCATACACGCTACCCTGCTCGACAATCTCACCCTGGAACATAACGCAGATCCTATCCGCCACTTCCGCTACGACAGCCATGTCATGAGTGATAAACAATACAGACATTCCTATCTCATCTTGGAGCAGCTTCATGAGATCGAGAATCTGAGCTTGAATAGTCACATCAAGCGCTGTCGTTGGTTCATCTGCGATCATGAGCGACGGACGACAACACAGTGCCATCGCGATCATGACCCGCTGCCGCATTCCACCTGACAAGTTATGTGGATACTGGCCCAGGCGACTTTCTGGCTCAGGTACGCGAACGAGTCGGAGCGTTTCCAGCGCAATATTCGTGGCTTCATTTTTGCTTTTATTTTGGTGTCGCATAATGGCCTCAGAAATCTGGAAGCCAATCGGCAAAACCGGATTCAGGCTGGTCATAGGCTCCTGAAAGATCATAGAAACATCAGCACCACGAATATCTTGCATCGCCGCCGATGTCTGGGAATGAATGTCTACAACGTTGTTGCTTCGACCTCTCAAAGCAATTTTTCCTGAAACAATTTCTCCACCATCATTTTCTATTAATCTCATCAGTGACATGGCAGTAACTGATTTACCGCTACCTGACTCACCAACCAAGGCTACTGTCTCTCCCTTATCAATGTGAAAAGAAATACCTTTAACAGCATCTACCACCACACCCCTATCAAGCCTGAAACAGACTTCGAGCTCTTCTACCTCAATGACTCGATTTTCGCGCATAGCTATTTCTTGGATGGCGGTAGATTGTTATGACACTTGAACAGGAGAACTTCATTGAATAACTGAGTCAGTTTTAGCCTATTGGCGGACGGCGCTGCCAAACATTCAACTGCTTCTCTAATGCTACTCCTAGGTTACACAAGCGACCTTCATTGAATAAACCAGACCAAAGGGAAATTCCCTGCGGGGTTTCATGAAGAATCTCGCTTTGAACATCTTCTTCCCCAGTGTTTATGCTACCGGATCCGAGAGAGGCCTCTCCCCTAGTTTTGGTTCTACTGAAACCTGCGCGCAGATGAAGACACGGATGACCAGTGAAATTAGTAATCACCAGCATCGGCCCAACCATAAAGGGCCCAACCATCATATCTACCTTAGAAAACACTTCGTCCATTACTTTCATGGTCTTGTAACGCAATCTATCAAGTTGAATATGATCTACTGCTGACAGGAATCTTGCTTTTCTAAAAATATTTGGCCATGCTCCCTTGACCTGCCAGACAAGCTCGTCATCACGATTATTCAACGTTAGTTCCTCAAAGGCAGCTGCCGCCTCTGCATAGACCACATTCATCAATGACATATAGGGCAGTTCGGGCAAGCTGACTTCAACCAATTCGACATCCAGTTGACGCATTGCATCGAGTGCGTCTCGATCCACGTCGGTAGACCCCTCATCTTCGAATGAGGAAGGAACATAACCGACCCGAAGCTTTTCTATGCTCTCAGTGGCGTCATAATTAAGAATCGCATCAATCGATCCATTATCGTCAGGATCAAAGCCATTGATAACAGAAAGGACGAGTACAGTATCTTCAACGGTCCGACAAATTGGACCTATCTTATCGAGTGACCAACAAAGCGCCATCGCACCGCTTCTCGATACTCGGCCAAATGTCGGACGCAGGCCAGTCGTACCGCACCGCTGGCTAGGCGAAGTGATCGATCCCAGTGTTTCGGTTCCTATAGAGAATCCAACCAGTCCCGCAGCGGTTGCAGACGCCGACCCGGCACTGGAACCACTAGCGCCCTCCTCTATGTTCCAGGGATTTCGGGTGGTACCTCCAAACCAGATATCACCATAAGCAAGAGCACCTAAAGTTGTTTTTGCAACCAGTACAGCCCCAGCATCACGCAGCATTGTCACTATTCGTGCATCCTTCTCTGCAACCCTGTCTTTGTAAGGCATCGCACCCCACGTCGTCCGGATATCCTTCGTATCAAAAAGATCCTTCAAACCATAGGGAATTCCATGCAAAGGCCCCAGGTACCTACCGTCAGCAATCATTCTGTCGGCATCGTCTGCCTGCTCGAGTGCCAGATCTTCCAGAACTGTTACTACACACTCAAGCTGTGGCCCCAACGTTTTTATGCGGTCGACATATATTTCCACAAGTCGCCGGCTCGTGATCTGGCCAGTACGAATCCATTCCGATAGCTGAGTCACAGGAGAATAAGCAATATCAACATCATTTTCTGGCAATGAGCCGGCATCAACTTTCGAGGGTGAGATTGGTTTTTGAGCGGCGGGCAACGTTGTCGTACGAAGCCTCGGATCGAACGTCGTCGCTGGTGGCAATGCGTTCGGAAATATGACATTACGCCGAGCCTGAGCCGCAGCGATCAGATCTTCGAGATTATCGACCATCAGTTCTCGTTCGCCTTGCGAATACTCTATTCCAAGCAAAGTTTCTGCAGCGGCAATGTCGGATACTGATATTGTTTTGTCTTTCATCACACAGCTCCCTTTATCCTGCGGTACTTAATTATTGAATTGAATTATCGACACTCACCGGTCAATCCTTAATCTCGGGTCCAAAGCATCTCTTAAGACATCGCCCAACATATTCAAGCCAAGCACCGAAAAGGCAATCGCCATACCAGGGACCAAGGCAGTCCACGGCGCCACATCCAGGTAGCTACGTGCGGACTGGATCATTAATCCCCAAGAGGGTGTCGGTGGTTGGGTGCCAAGCCCAAGAAATGACAACCCTGCTTCGGTCAGAATCGCAAAAGCAATACTAATCGTTGCCTGAACAATTACAGGCCCCATGATATTGGGGACTATATTCGTCACAATTATTCGCAAGTGTGATGAGCCAACGGCCCTCGCTGCCTCGACGAACGGTAAAGCGCTTACCCTAAGTGTTTCTGCCCTGACCACCCGCGCTAGATAAGGTGAAAACGCTATACCGATTGCGATCACAGTATTTCGGAGATTGGGCTCAAGGATCGCAGCAATGGCGAGAGCAAACACCAGTACCGGAAAACTCAGCATACTGTCGACGACCCGCATCAATAGCAGATCAGTCCATCCTCTGAAATAACCCGCAATCAGTCCTACTGGCAGCCCAAGAAAAATCATAAGAACTACCGCACTCACGGAAATCAGTAGGGATGACTTTGCCCCTAGTAAGACCCGAAAAAACAAATCCCGGCCGAGCTTATCGGTGCCAAGGAGGTGCTCAAATGATGGCGGCGAATGTCGCGCTGAAATATCGATCGCCGTACTCAGACTCTCAGGAATAATCAGGGGTGCAAGCGTTGCCAAGAATGCAAAGCTACCAACCAAAGATAGGCCGATGATACCTTTAGGATACCTAAGCGCTATGAGTAACCTGCGACTTGTACGATTGTCATGACGTAGGTCGGCAGGCCTGATATTTGCAGCTGTACTTTCTAGGGTCATCAGGAGTGTTACTCGAGCTGAACCCTTGGATCAAGAAGGCGATAAGAGAGATCGACTACTAGGTTTGTAACCATAAATACCGCCGCGATGATGAATATGCACGCCTGTATCAATGGAATATCTCTATTCAGCATCGCCTGATAGGTAAGAAAGCCCATACCTGAATAGTTAAACACCATTTCGATAATAATAATTCCACCAAATATGTAACCCAGTTGTAATCCCAATACCGTAATCACGGGTGACAATGCATTTCTTAAGGCGTGACGCAATATGACGGATGTGGAACGGACACCTTTTGCCCGAGCCGTTCGTATGTAGTCCGCTCTGAGAACCTCCAACATTGCCGAACGCATCATCCGAGTCAGATGAGCCATCAACCCCAGGCCCAACGTCAGGGCGGGTAAGGTTGCATGCTGAAGTGCAAGCCAGAAGTCATCTGCGGGAGATACGTAGCCGCTTGACGGCAACCAGCCAAGCGTTCGTGCAAACAGCAGCATAAAAATGATGCCCCAAAAAAAATCCGGCAAGCTAATACCAGCCAACGCAACACTGCTGGCTAGGGTATCGGGCCAGCGATTATGTTTTACGGCACTAATGATCCCCAGCGGGATTGCCAGAACAAAGGCGATAAACAGCGACATCACCATCAGGATACTGCTGACGGCTAACTTCTGACCTAGAAGCTTTGCAATCGGCTCCTTAAATCGAATTGAATTCCCCATATCTCCTTGAAGCATGCCGGAAAACCATCTCCAGTACTGCTGAGGAAGTGGGTCGTTTAAACCTAGCGCATTCTCGAGGTTTGCCAACATCTCCGGCGTACCCTTTAGCCCGAGCATCATCTTTGCAACGTTGCCCGGCAAAAGATTGGTAATCGAGAACGCAATAATCGACACCAAGAACAGTGTCAGTATGAGTAATGCAACACGATTAGCTAAATAGGCCACAATTGAACTCGATACTGCGTGGTTAGATGAATTTTCGAGTTAGACACGAAGCTGGACGACGAACGTCGCCCAGCTCCTATCCAACTGCTATACCGTATTTTCTACAGAACAACTCGGAAGAATTAACCTTCCATCCATACGTTCTTAAAGAAAAACGACATGTTGTCCGCCTGAGGTAGGTTATCTAAGCCACCTACCTTTTTGGATGCGGCGTTTGTGCCATCACGACGCCATAAAACAACATCAATAGCTTGATCGTGGACGTACTTCTGCACTTCAATAAGAATGGCATTTCGTTTATCGTCGTCAATTGTCACACCAGCTCGATCAATTAATTCATCCAGCGCCGGATCATTAATACTTCGATAATTGAATCCACCCTTCGAGTGATAAACCAGATTAAAGAATGAGGGGTTAGTAATTCCAAAAAAGTTCATCATCGTGACATCGTAATTGGGCACATCGCCCACAATCCAGCAATTAGCCAACCAATCGGACCAATTGTATTTCTTGATGTTGCACTTTATTCCCGCTTCTTTGAACCATTCAGCCATGATTTGTGTTGCATCGACATGCCAGGGGTAATTGGTCGTCACGGCAAACTCGAACTCCAATCCACTGACGCCAGCTTCTTTAAGCAAGCTACGGGCCTTATCAAAGTCCTGCGGCCTTTGTTTCAGACTGTTGTTATACGCAGGTCCGCCATAAAGCATATTCGTTTCTGGCCCACCTTGTCCCCATAGTGCACCTTCGACCAAGGTTGGTTTATCAATACAGTAATCTATCGCCAGTCGAACGCGTGAGTCTCCGAATGGTTCCTTGCCGTGATTGAAATTGAGAAAACAGTTAGAGACCGGCGAAAAATTATGCGTTTGAAGATTGCTGTTTCCCTGCACTTCTCCAACGCGATCAAGCGGAACATCATTAATCACGTCAAATTCACCCGTCATAAGACCCGTAAGTCGAGTTGTTGCCTCGGTCACTTCAGAGATATCCACCCCATCGAGGTATGCCGGTTGACCCCAATACCCATCGAAGCGCTTCATCTTGAACTCACTACCCATAGTTCTCGACACAAACTGAAACGGTCCCGTTCCAATCGGGTCTGTACCCTGCACGTCGCCGCTTCCCTCTGGCATCACTACACCGCCACCCATGCCGCCTATTCTGTAAATGAAAAAAGGATCCACTGCTGATCGGTGAATACGTACGGTATGGTCATCTACCGCGACCACTTCGGTAATGTTCTTAAAATCGTTGTAGGAAGTAGCTCCCGTATCCGGGTTCAGAATTCGATCGAACGAATACTTCACATCAGCAGCAGTCATAGGCTGCCCATTATGAAACTTGACGTCTTTACGAAGACCAATTGTATAAGTGAGACCATCGCTACTAATCTCAGTACCTGTTGCTAACACAGGTTTAAAAACCAAATTTTCATCAGGCCAATAAAGCGACTCCATAATATTGTTCATCGTGCGATGAGTCGACGCAGTGCCGGTCTGATGCATGTCAATATTCTGACTGGTTTCAGAATGGCCCCACCTTAGAACTCCACCTTTGGTTGGGTTTGTGCTTTGTCCAAAAGCACTGATCATTGGTACTCCGCTTAGTGCGACGCCGCCTGTGATCGCACCCGTCTTCTTTATAAAATCTCTTCTTTTCATGAAATCATCCTCCGAATTTTTACAGTGTTAAATAATCTATTGTCGTTGCTTCAGTAACCATAGTGCGTCCTCAACACCTCCCTAAACTGTTGCATATGATGTGTCGATTCGGACAACAACAATTACAACTGCTGTCAGTATATAGCACTAAAATATCAATCGCATGGACTACGCGAATCCCACGCGATCTAGCTTAGGAACGTCGAAAAAACCCGAAACTACGCGCCCCCTTTGATCACACCTAGATGGTTGTCTTGGCAAGCGACCATATCGATGTCGTCGACCGGGTTACCCCTTACGACTAAAAGATCAGCTATCGAACCATCCGCGATACGGCCACGATGTTCCTCCGATACCTCAGGATGTAGCAGCGCAGATTTTTCAGCCTGGTTACACGACCTCACCAGAGTCAGGTAGTGATGGACTCGGCCTTTCAATTGTTAGAGCACACTTGAAATC
>JYMV01037300.1_pt1 | contig 10601 bp, 9 predicted proteins | sample 338911 | NCBI WGS metagenome assembly JYMV01 (sample SAMN03354496, study PRJNA234377) | hydrothermal vent metagenome | biome: Deep sea; feature: Hydrothermal plumes at the Eastern Lau Spreading Center, Western Pacific Ocean; material: Seawater | place: Tonga | collected 2009 | depth 2000 m m
GTTCCATCTATAACCACTGCCATATCTTGTTTCAATTGCAGAAAAATTAGGATCAATTTTTTTAAATTTTTTTCTTATTCTTTTTACATGGCTATCGATAGTCCTATCTTCAATATCACTATTTTCTTTATAAGCAATATCCATCAATTGTGATCGCTCTTTGATTACCCCAGGTCTTTTTGCTAATTCTTTTACAATTAAAAATTCAGTTGTAGTTAATTTATCTGGCAAAGGTTTACCATCCCATTCGCATTCTAGCTGGGAAGGATCCAATTTGAGTTTTCCATGAGAAATCAAATTTTTATTTTCTTCCAAACCTATATTTTTGTTTCGAAGCTGTACCCGAATTCTTTCAATAAGAATTTTGATTGAAAAACCCCCTGATTTTTTAATAAAATCATCCGCACCAAGCTTTAATCCAAGTAGTTCATCGATTTCTTCGTCTTTGGATGTTAAAAAAATTATAGGTATAGAAGTTTTTTTTCTTAAACGCTTTAGCAACTCTTCCCCGTCCATTCTTGGCATCTTAATATCTATTACTGCTAAATCAGGCGGAGTTCTGCTAATTCCAACTAATGCTGTCTCTGCATCAATATATGTTTGAACTTTAAAACCCTCTCTTTCTAAAGCCATACTAATACTGGTTAAGATATTTCTATCATCATCTACTAATGCAATTGTCTGAGTCATAATTGGTTAAAAGATTACCCAATATAGAAATACTAAATTGTCTTAAATTGGGCAAGCATTAGAACTATTAATGTATTTCACCCCAATTATATCCTGAATTTACATGAACATCTAATGGAATTGAAAACATATGATATTCAGAATTTGAAATTGATATCATTGCTTCTTTAATAGTTTTTTTAATATACATTGCATCTTTTTCTAAACATTCAAATATAAGTTCATCATGAATTTGTAACAACATTTTCGTTTGCAGCTTTTTATCATTTTCAATTAATTTATTTATCTTAATCATAGCCAGTCTAACAATGTCTGCAGCAGAACCTTGGATTGGAGCATTAATTGCCGCTCTCTCTTGAAAGCTTCTAATACTAAAATTTTTATCATTAATGCCTCTAAGGTGAATTCTTCTTCCAAAAATGTTACTGACATAACCTTGTTTCCTACAAATACTTATTGTTGAACTCATATAATCTTTTATTTCAGGAAAATTTTTAAAATAAGAATTTATAAAATCTAAAGCTTCTTGATTTGATACAGAAATTTGTTTAGCTAAACCATATTGAGTGATTCCGTAAATAATACCAAAATTAATTGTTTTAGCTTTTCTTCTAAGATCGTCATTAACTTTATTAATTGGTACATTAAAAACCTGACTTGCGGTCAAGCAATGAACATCTTCATTGTTTTTAAAAGCTCTTTTTAGTTCTTTCACATCAGCTATGTCAGCCAAAATTCTCATTTCTATTTGATTATAATCAGCAGAAATCAAAATATTTTTTTTATCAGCAATGAAGGCTTTTCTAATTTCTCTTCCTTCTTCTGATTTAATTGGAATATTTTGTAAATTTGGATCGCTTGAAGCTAATCTACCAGTATTTGTAGCTGCTAACAAAAAGGAGGTGTGTACTCTTTTTGTTTTTTTACTTATGTGATCTTGTAGAGCATCTGAATAAGTGTTTTTAAGCTTTGAAATTTGTCTCCATTCTAATATTAATTTAGGAAATTTGTGCTCTGTAAGAGCAAGATCTTCGAGTATATTCGCATTTGTAGCTAGACTCCCTTTTTTTGTTTTCTTCGATTTAGCAATTTTAAGTTCGTTATAAATTATTTCTCCAAGTTGTTTTGGTGAACCAATATTAAATTCTTTGCCAGCTATTGAATATATTTCTTTTTCTATTTTTCTTATTTTATCTTCAAACTTTTTAGAAAGTTTTTTAAGATATAAATCGTCAACCTTAATACCATTAAATTCTATTTTTGAAAGTAATTGTACCATTGGTTTTTCAAAAGACTCGTAAACTTTATTTAATTTTTCTTCATTAAGTTTTGATTTAAGATGATTATAAAGTCTTAATGTTACATCTGCGTCCTCTGCAGCATATTCCGTTGCTTTATCTAGTTCAATATCAGAAAAATTTAATTTATTTTTTCCTGTGCCAACTAATTCTTTATAAGAGATGGTTTTATGTTCTAAGTGAATTTCGGAAAGTGTATCTAGATTATGTCTATTACTACCAGCATCTAGAGTATATGAAATTAACATCGTATCCTCGATGGGATTAACTTCAATTCCGTTTTGCTTAAGAACAGTAAAATCAAATTTAATATTTTGACCAACTTTTTTTATACTTGGATCTTCTAATATTGGTTTAATTTTTTCTAATACCAATTTTTTTTTTAAACTTTTAATATTTTTATGAGCTAATGGTATGTAACAAGCTTTATTAGGCGCATAGCTAAATGAAACGCCAATTAGGTCAGCCTCTAGTGGATTTAAAGAAGATGTCTCGGTATCAACAGCAATAACTGATTGTTCGTTTAAAATTTTTAGCCATTTATCTAAACTTTTTTCGTTGATAATGCTTTCGTAAGCCTTTGTATTAATTTTAGATGATTGTGTTTTTGTAGTATTTAATTCGGATTTTTTTTTTCCTGTTTCACCATAAAAACTTATCGCTCTGCTTAATAATTTATTAAATTCCATCTTTCTTAAAAAATCATAAAGTTTTTCTTTTTGAACTTCTTTTAAAAGAAAACTACTTAGTTTGTCTTTAACTGGAACGTCGTCTTTAAGGGTAACCAATTGTCTGCTTAAAAGAGCTTTATCTTTATTTGCCAATAAAGTTTCTCTTCTTTTATTTTGAGGAATCTCATCAGCTTTTTTTAATAAAACATCTAAAGTTTTGTACTTATTAATAAGTTCAGATGCTGTTTTTATACCTATGCCTGGAACGCCCGGTATATTATCTGAAGAATCTCCTGCTAATGACTGAACATCTATAACTTGATCAGGTTTTACTCCAAATTTTTCAACAACCTCTTTCTCTCCTAAAACTTTACTTTTCATTGGATCGTAAAGTCTGACCTTGTCGGAAACTAATTGCATTAAATCTTTATCTGATGAAATAACCGTAACTTTAGCGCCTACTTTAATAATTTGCTTTGTGTAAGTTGCTATTAGATCATCAGCTTCATAGTTAGATAATTCTATTGATGGTAAATTAAATGCTTCGACCGACTTTCTAATATATTCAAACTGAGGAGCCAAATCTTCAGGCGCTTCACTTCTGTTAGCTTTATATTCGCTATAAATATCATTTCTAAAGTTTTTTCTTGCAGAATCAAATATTACAGCAAAGTGTGTTGGTCTATGAATTGAGTCATCCGATCTTGAATCTTCTAACAACTTAAATAACATAGAACAAAATCCACTTACTGCCCCAGTAGGTAATCCATCGCTTTTTCTAGATAAAGGAGGTAGGGCATAATAAGCCCTAAAGATATAACCCGAGCCATCGATTAAATAAAAATGATCAGTTTTTTTTATTGAACTCATAAAATAATATTATCCTAAATTAAATAAGTGTTGTATTTGTTTTAAAATATTTATAACAAAAATTTATGCAAAAAATTCTCTTAATTCAGTTGTAGCTCTAAATGAATTAAACTTAGAGGTGAAAGAAGGAGAAATATTTGGGCTTCTTGGTCCTAACGGCGCTGGCAAAACCACTTTTATAAATATTTTATCTGGCACAGTTATCAAAACAAAGGGTATCGTAAATGTTTGGGGATTTGATATAGACAAAAATCCAAGACAAGTAAGAGCTTCTATTGGAATTGTTCCTCAAGAGGTAAATCTCGATGCTTTCTTTAGTCCTAGGAAGCTTCTTGAACTTCAGGCCGGACTTTATGGTGTTCCCAAAAAAAATAGGATAACTGATGAAATACTAAAAATGGTATCTCTTGAAAAACAAGCTAATAGCTATTCAAGAAGTTTATCTGGTGGAATGAAAAGAAGATTGTTAATTGCTAAAGCAATGGTACATCAACCTCCCATTTTAGTTTTGGATGAACCAACGGCAGGAGTAGATGTAGAGTTAAGACAAAACTTATGGGAGAATGTAAAGAATTTAAATAAACAAGGTGTAACTATTATATTAACAACACACTATTTATTTGAAGCTCAAGAAATGTGCGACAGAATTGCAATTTTAAATAAAGGAGATCTTGTTGCACATGATACAACAAAAAATTTACTTAATAGAATAAAAACAAAAAAAATTATATTTAAAGTCAACAAATCAATTGATTTATCGAAAAAAAAAATAAGTGGTCTTTCTTTTTCATCAAATGTAAGCAATGAAATAATAATATCTTATGAAAGAAATAAGCATAAAATTGAAGATATAATTAATATAATTAAAAGCGAAGGAGTTGAAATAATTGACATATCAACTAAAGATGGCAATCTAGAAGATGTATTTATTCAGTTAACAAAAAACTAGATTTCTTATAAGATAGTTGTAATAATTAAATATGGAAGCAATAAAGAAATACCAAATAGATAAACTTGTTAAAATCATTTCAATAACAATATTGGGAACTTTACTTTTAACAATTTCTGCAAAAGTTAAAATTCCCTTCTATCCAGTACCAATGACAATGCAAACTTTTGTTGTATTATTTCTTGGTATAGCATTTGGTTATAAAATTGGTTTACTTATAGTGAGTTTATATTTGTTTGAAGGAATTATTGGATTGCCAGTATTTGCCAGTTCGCCAGAAAAAGGAATTGGTCTCATATATTTTACCGGCCCTACAATGGGTTACCTTATTGGATTTTTAATAGCAGTTTTTTTGGCAGGTTATTTTAAATACGAAAAAAATTTTATATATATTTTTATTAAACTATCATTTGCAGTAAGTTTTATTTATATATTTGGTTTACTTTGGCTAGGTTATTTAATTGGTTGGGACAAACCAATTTTCAAGTTAGGAGCTCAGCCTTTTTTGCTAGCAGAATTATTCAAATTATTGCTTCTTGTAATTTTATCTCCTTATATTAAAAAATTAAAAAAAATTATCTAGGTGATTTCTTGGATAATATTCTTTGAAGAGTCCTTCGATGCATTTTTAAACGTCTAGCAGTTTCTGAAACGTTTCTATTACATAACTCAAATACCCTGTGGATATGTTCCCATTTTATTCGGTCAGCGGACATTGGATCTTTTGGAGGATAGGCCTTTTTACTAGGGTCAGCTAATAGGGCCGTTTCTATATCTTCAGCATTTGCTGGTTTAGCAAGATAGTCAATTGCTCCGGCTTTAATAGCGGCTACTGCTGTTGGGATATTTCCGTAACCTGTGAGCATAATGATTCTACTTTCTTTTTTTGATTTCTGAATCTCGTTTACAACCTCTAGTCCATTGCCATCTCCCAACCTTAAATCAATCACTGCAAATGCGGGTTTATTTTCTCTAGCTTTCTGAATAGCAGATTTTACACTTTCGGCTTGCGTAACTTTGAATCCTTTTTTTTCCATAGAACGAGCCAATCTATCCCTAAAAGGGTTATCATCATCTACGATAAGTAGCGATTTATCTTGAAAATCGCTTATTCTTTTAATTATTTCGACCATTTGGTAAATTATATTACTTCAACTCATATCGGTTCGTAAATAGAAATATTTATCCCCAACTCAAGGCTAAAATTTTTTCTTTACATTGAGTAACTATTACTTTAATTGGAAAAAAAAGAGAAAAATTTTAATAAATTTTTTAAGATACTTTAGTGTAACTTTTTTTAGGGGGCACATGAGATGCGGAAATTTAAAAGCGTTGACGAAGTAGTTAGTGAATTAAGACCCGTAAATTCAATTTACTGTATAAGAAAGAACTCGATCAAGACAGCTTGTAACTGGTTTAATAAAAATTTTCCTGGAAAAGTACTATACGCGGTTAAAACTAATCCGCATGAAGAAGTCATAAAAGAAATAAAAAATGGTGGAATTGATAAATTCGATATTGCCTCCATAGAAGAAATTAAAATAATCAAAAAAATTGTTCCTGATGCAGAATGCTTTTATATGAATACTATTAAAAGCAGGGAGCATATTAGAGAAGCATACTTTAACTACAATATTAAAAACTTTGCTCTAGATACTAAAGATGAATTATTAAAAATAATTGAAGCTACAGAAAATGCTCAAGATTTAAATTTATTTGTAAGAATTTCTATTTCAAATGAACATGCTGAGATTGATTTGTCCAAAAAGTTTGGAGCACTTAGTTCTGAAGTTTTAGGCCTTTTTAGACTAACAAAGGCTCATTCTGCAAAAGTAGGATTAAGTTTTCACGTAGGTTCTCAATGCATGCACCCAATATCATATACAAAAGGAATTGGCGAAATGGGAAATATCATAAAAAAAACAAATATAATTCCAGATTTTATAAATATTGGAGGAGGTTTTCCAACTATTTACCCAGATTTGAGACCGCAATCACTGAATAATTATATATTCGAAATAAAAAAAGCTTTGAACAATCTAAAATTAGAAAAGCAACCAGTGTTAATGTGCGAACCAGGAAGAGCTTTAGTTGCAGAAAGTGGATCTACAATTGTTAAAGTAGTTTTAAGAAAGAAACAAAAACTTTATATTAATGATGGAACATATGGTAGTTTGTTTGATGCCGGTTTTCCAAATATTGTGTTTCCGGCTAGAATGATTCAAAATGGAAGAATAATTTCAAAAAAACTTACAGCATTTAATTTTTATGGTCCAACATGTGATAGTATGGATTACATGAAAGGCCCTTTTATACTGCCAAATAATATTAAAGAGAATGATTACATAGAATTAGGACAACTTGGTGCTTATGGCATTACGTTTAGAACAAAATTTAATGGATTTTTTTCTGATCAAATATTTGAAGTAGAAGACAAGGCAATAATGTCAATGTATGAAAAAGAAGATACCAAAAAATATCTCGTTGCCTAATGGTCAATCCAAAATCGAAGATTGGTCATAATAAAAAAAACTTCCTAGATAAGCCAGTTGAACACATAGATATTACATCTTTTGATTCCAGAAAAATTATAGATTCTATGGGCAAAATGTCTTTTGCTTCCAGAGATACTGCTAAAGCTTCGGAAATATTTGGTGAAATGCTTAAAGATAAAGAATGTTCAATTTTTTTAACACTTGCGGGATCAACTTCTGCAGGGGGTTGTATGCAAATTTACTCAGATTTAGCTAAGTACAATATGGTGGATGCTATAGTTGCAACTGGAGCTTCTATAATCGATATGGATTTTTTTGAAGCTTTGGGATTCAAACATTATCAAGGTTCTCAATTTCAGGATGATACTGAACTTCGAGATAATTATATCGACAGAATTTATGATACTTATATTGATGAAGAACAATTACAAATTTGTGATAAGACCATTTGTGAAATTGCTGATAATTTAGAGCCAAAATCTTATACATCTAGAGAATTTATAAGAGAAATTGGTAAATATTTAAAAACTAACTCAAAAAAGAAAAATTCCCTTATCGAGACCGCTTATGACAACAATGTTCCAATCTTTTGTCCAGCATTTACAGACTCGAGCGCAGGGTTTGGTTTGGTGATGCATCAAGAAAAAAATCCCAATAATCATATAACCATTGATTCGGTAAGAGAATTTAGGGAACTTACTGAAATAAAGATTAAATCAAAAACTTCAGGGTTACTAATGATTGGCGGAGGAGTTCCAAAAAACTTTATTCAAGATACAGTTATTTGTGCTGAACTATTAGGTAAAAAGGTAGGTATGCACAAATATGCTGTACAAATAACAGTTGCAGATACCAGGGATGGCGCTTGCAGTAGTTCTACTCTAAAAGAAGCAAGTTCTTGGGGTAAAGTTAACATTTCTAAAGAACAAATGGTTTTTGCAGAAGCAACGAGCGTGCTACCGTTAATTGCAAGTGATGCATATCACCGAGGACATTGGAAGCAAAGAGAAAGAAAAAATTTCTCGCAGCTATTCAGATAAAAATTGAAATATCTATCAAATAAAAAAGGTTTTTTGGGAACTGATAATAAGTTTAATGGTAAAACAAAAGCAGTGGTCGTACCTTTTGGTTTAGAAAAAACAGTAAGCTATGGTTTGGGAACAAAAAACGGACCAAAAGAAATCATAAAGGCTTCTCATCAAGTAGAATTATTTGATGAAGATTTAAACTGTGAACCCTATAAAAAAATTGGAATAAAAACCATCAAACCATTTCCTATAAAGAAAAATATAAAAGATGCCATAAATCAAATTGCTAAAATAAATGATAGTCTACTAAACCAAAAACTTTTTCCTCTAGTATTAGGTGGAGAACACTCCATTACACCAGGTTGCATTATTCCTTTTGTTCAAAGATATAAAAATGTTTGCTTACTACATTTTGATGCCCACGCTGATTTAAGAGAAAGTTACAATAAAAATAAATTTTCACATGCTTCGGCAATAAGAAGATGTCTAGATTACAAAAATGTAAACGTAATATCTTTTGGAATTAGAAATATTTCTGCTGGAGAAATTTCTTATTTAAAAAAAAATAACAAAAGAATTAAAATTTTCTGGGCAAAAGATAAGGATAAATGGAATTTAAATTTATTTAAAAAATTAATTAAAAATAAGACGGTATATTTAACATTTGATGTTGATGGTTTTGATTCAAGTGTCATGGCAGCTACCGGAACTCCTGAGCCAGGAGGGTTATTTTGGGATGAAACGATAAAAATAATTAAAATTGCAGCAAAAAATTCTAGAATAGTTGGGGCTGATATAAATGAGCTTGCACCCATTAAAGGTTTTAATATTTATAATTTTTTAGCTGCCAAGCTTGTTTATAAAATCCTTGCTTATAGATTTATCAAAAATTAATTTGGAATTGTTTTTTTAAGAGAAGAAAAATCCGTAATTGAAGACATCAAAATTCTAAATGGTATTAACATTACCAATGCTACGAAAATTTTAACTGTCAAATCACCTAAGGATAAACTTATCCAATTTATTCCTGTTCCATAAAAGGAAATTGAAAAAAATATAAATGTATCAATTGTCGAACCTACTAAAGATGAAGTCAGAGGAGCAATAAACCATTTTTTTTGTCTAAGTTTATCAAAAATTTGCACATCAATAAGTTGTGCAGTTATAAAAGCTGTTCCAGATCCAATTGCAATTCTAATTGAAATTAAATCAGAAAAATTTGTTGAAAAATAAAGTGTTAAAAGTACTCCCAAGAAAAACCCAAAATAAACAATTTTTTTTGCAATTAATTTACCGTATCTTCTGTTTGCTAAATCGGTAATCAAAAAAGCTACTGGATAACTAAAGGCTCCATAAGTTAAAATTTCCTCCAAACCGTAATATTTAATTGGAAATTGAACTAAATAGTTCGAGGCTAATACTACAGCTCCCATAAAAAAAGATAACGCCAAGAACAGCTTGTTCATTTGTGATCCTTGTATTAGTTTTTTGCTATTAATAATTTTTTTATTTTTTTTACTCTTGGGGAAAGATTAACAAATTTTACATCTTTTAAGAATGAATCTATACTACCTTTTTTATCTACCGATCTCAAAGCTGAGTTTGTTACTTTTAATTTAATATTTTTTTTTAATATGTTGCTCACAAAAGTAACTTTTTTTAAATTTGGCAAAAATTTTCTTTTAGTTTTATTATTGGCATGACTCACTTTATGGCCTTTTAGGGGAGATTTTCCTGTTAATTCACATTTTCTTGACATAACTCTATTCTTTTGAATGACGGTATAGATGCTGTCTTTATCAACGTCAAGTTTATAAATTAACATTGACATAAATATTTTACAGGATTAATTATCAAAAAATATCAATGTAATGGAAATTTATTTACCAATAGCTGAGGTCTCAATAAATATATTTATAATATTATTTTTAAGTTTCGTTGTAGGTTTTTTGTCAGGAATTTTTGGTGTTGGAGGCGGTTTTTTAATGACCCCTTTTTTAATTTTTTTAGGAATCCCTCCTACTTACGCTGTAGCGAATGAAGCTAACAACATTTTGGCATCTTCTACATCAGGTTCATTAACACACTGGTTTAAAAATACTTTAGATTACAAAATGGGTTTTATGATAGTTTTGGGTGGGATAGTTGGAACAATTATAGGAATATTTACTTTTACTTATTTTAAAGAAATTGGAAAAATAAACTTAATAATTTCTTTATCCTACATGTATGTTTTGGCAACAATTGGAACTTTAATGTTAATCGAAGGAGTTGCCGAAATAGATAGGGCAAGAAGAAAGATTTTTTTGAAAAAAAAATTGCATTCTCATTATTGGATACATGGATTACCATTTAGAATGAAGTTTAAAAAATCTCAATTGTATGAAAGTGCTTTAACACCTATTATATTAGGTTTAATTGTGGGATTTATTGCATCAATTATGGGGGTAGGAGGAGCGTTTTTACTGGTACCAGCAATGATCTACATTATTGGAATGCCAACAAAGTTAGTTCCTGGAACGTCTCTTTTTGTAACAATATTTGTCACCGCTTTTGTAACAATCTTGCATGCTTTTAACTATCAATCGATTGATATAGTT
>JYMV01005583.1_pt1 | contig 10599 bp, 7 predicted proteins | sample 338911 | NCBI WGS metagenome assembly JYMV01 (sample SAMN03354496, study PRJNA234377) | hydrothermal vent metagenome | biome: Deep sea; feature: Hydrothermal plumes at the Eastern Lau Spreading Center, Western Pacific Ocean; material: Seawater | place: Tonga | collected 2009 | depth 2000 m m
ACAAAAATTCTACCATTGGAATAAATTCATATTTTTTGATAGACAGTGTTTGTAAACATTCATCAGAAGGAGATATTTTTGTATCTGACGCGGGTGGCACGTTTTATGCAGTTTCACAAGCAATTCAATTAAATCACGCAAACCAACGGTATATCCCATCTAGTGCAATGGCAACAATGGGATATAGTTTACCAGCTGCCATAGGAATTTCGGTTGCCACTAATGGTAAAAGAGTAATTGCATTTACTGGAGATGGTTCTCTACAACAAAATATTCAAGAATTGCAAACCGTGATTGAATATAATCTTCCTATCAAATTATTTGTTCTTAACAATGATGGTTATCATTCAATTCGAACTTCACAAACAAATTATTTTGAAAAGAGATACATTGGTGAAAGCTCAAAATCAGGTGTATCTTTTCCAGACATAACAAAAATTGCAAATGCATATGGAATTAAATCTGTTCGAGTCAATGAAACCAATAACTTAGATGAGGTTATAGAGGAGGTCTTAAATCATGATGGACCAGTTATATGTGATGTAATTGTTCCTAGAGAGCAAGAAGTTATTCCTACAGTTGCTTCAAGGGTTAACAAGGATGGTAGTATGTCATCAAGACCACTTGAAGATATGTATCCGTTTTTAGATAGAAAAGAATACAAAGATAATTTATTCATTAGTGAAATTGATTAGCAAGTTGCATGATATGATTTAAACCGAACAATTATCCATCGATAGTGAAAAAATTATCACCATATTGAAAAACTAAAAATTTTTCAGAAATTTTGTAAAAATATTTTTAATTTTTTCTATATGCTTACTAGTTAATCCATGATTACAGCCAATTAAAAATGAATTTTTCATTATATTATTCGAAACATGAAAGTCATTTTCAAGATTTTTATAATTAATATTTTTAAATGCCGGTTGCCGCAATACATTTCCTGTAAATATTGGTCTAGTTTGAATATTATTAGTTTCTAAATATTTCACTAATTCCAATCTAGAAAAAGGTGCATTAGAGGTAATAGTTAATGGAAACGCTAACCATGATGTTTTTACTTGTGATAATTGTTTAGGAACTTTGAGGAATTTATTATTAGAAAAAAAGGAATACAAATTATCAAAATTCTCTTGCCGTATTTCTGAAAATTTTTTTAGTTTTTTTAATTGAACCAATCCAAACGCTGCACTAATTTCAGTTGGCAAAAAATTATATCCAATTTCTTCAAAAATAAATTTTGAGTCGTAAGGAATTTTATCTAACTCTATACCGAATCTCTCTTCAAGTTTTTCTGATTCATTAAGCGCAGATGTTCTACCCCATCCACGTATTATTCTACCTTTTTCTTCCCATTTTTTATTGTTACAGCAAACCATTCCACCTTCTCCCGCGGCAGTAATTATATGTGAACCGTAAAAACTTGTTGTAGAAAAATCTGAAAATACACCAGTTGGCTTCCCATCGAAAGTTGCTCCTAAAGTGTCTGCCGAATCTTCGATAAAAATTAGATTGTTATCGTCTGCCAGTTTTCTTAATCTTGCCAGATCTGGTACATTACCTAACAATGATGGAATCATTAGTGCTTTTGTTTTTTTAGTAATTGCTTCTTCAATCTGATCAATATTTACGATATAAGTTTCTGGTTCTACATCAACAAATACGGGTAATAATCTATTTTTTATAATTGGAGATAATGTAGTAGAAAAAGTTAGAATTGGAGTAATGACTTCAGAATTTTCAGGCATCTTCAATATTTCATATGTCAACAAATTTGCAGACGAACCAGAATTTACCATAACACCAAATTTTTTTCCAAATAACACCGCAATCTCATTTTCAAATTGTTTTACTTTTTCTCCCATGATGGTTTTGTGATTTCTTATTATTTCCAGAACTGCATTTTCTTCTTCATGATCATGAACAGCTAAACCATATGGCACCCGTTCTGTGTCTGTATTTACAGTCATTACGATTTCATTTTAGGCCCAGATTGTATTTCTTTGTTTAGCTTTGGTAACATAATTTTCAATTTGATTTAATGAAAATTGTTTAATTTCTTCCATATCATTTTTGTTCTTTTTATACCAAGAAACAGTTTCAAAAATTGTCTCTTCAATAGATAGTATATTTTTCCATCCCAAATTTTTTTCCGCTTTTGATGAATCTAGTAATAAAATATCTGATTCAGGCATATCGTCCGAGTTATTTTGTATCTCACACATTAGATTTGTATCCCATTCTTTGAGTATAGCATTAGCTAGTTCTCTAACTGTTAATGAACTACTAGTAGGACCAAAATTCCACGCCTCATCAAATTTTGTCGGTTCTTGATACATTTTTGCCGCCAACCACAAAATACTAGAGAGTGGTTCCAAAACATACTGCCACGGTCTTTTTGAATTAGGATTTCTAAGTACAGGATTTTTATTTTTGATTATACCTTTTATCAAATCAGGAATTATTCTGTCATCTGCCCAATCACCACCACCAATTACATTTCCCACACGCGCAGTTGCAATATTCGATAAGTTGGAGTTATTTTTGAAAAATGAATTTCTATATGCTGATGTAATTAATTCAGTAGCACCTTTACTTGCACTATATGGGTCAAATCCACCCATAGGATCGTCTTCGACATGAGGCTTACTCATTTTTTTATTTTCATAGCATTTATCGCTAGTCATGATTACAGTAGATTTAACACTTGTACACTTACGAATTGATTCTAAAAGATTTGCAGTACCCATAATGTTTGTTTCAAATGTTTCTAATGGATCATCATATGACTTTCTTACAAGTGCTTGAGCTCCAAGGTGAAAAATAATTTCAGGTTTATTTTGGTTAATAATATTAGATAATTTTTCCTTATCACGCAAGTCACCAATTATATGTTTAATATCACGTTCTAACGAAAGTGTCTCAAATAATGATGGCTGTGTTGGAGGTTCCAATGCATATCCAATTACATTTGACCCAAGCGATTTCAACCAAAGTGATAACCAGGTTCCTTGGAATCCAGTATGTCCAGTAACAAGAACTGTTTTATTTTTAAAAATTCCACTAAATAGATTTTCTAATGACATTTTACCAAATTTTCCAAGGAGCTTTTTCCGAAGCCCATAATTTTTCTAAGTGATTTTTGTCTCTTAGTGTATCCATTGGATACCAAAACCCATTATGCTTAAACGAAGTTAATTGCTGTTCTTTTGCTAAAGTTTCTAATGGTGTTTTTTCCAAGACAGTAGAATCATCCTGTAAATAATCAAAAATTTTTGGTTCAAAGACAAAAAATCCCCCATTTATCCAAGAATATTCACTAGTACGTTTTTCATGAAATTCCGTAACATAGTCTCCTGATATATTTAGCACTCCAAATCTTTCTGGAGGATGTACAGCTGTTAATGTGACTAAAGATTTTTTTTCTTTATGAAATGATATTAAACGATTGATATCAATATTACTGACACCATCACCATAGGTTGCACAAAACGTATCATCTATACGATCTTGAGTTCTTTTTAGTCGACCACCAGTCATTGTATTTTCACCTGTATCAACTAGTTGAACATTCCATGGCGTAAAATCAAATTTATCAAAATATTCTTTGATTTGATTTCCCTTGTAGCCCAAGCAAATAATAAAATCGTTAATTTTATGAGCTGAATAAATTTTCATAATATGCCATAAAATTGGTTTTCCTCCAATTTCGATCATTGGCTTTGGTTTTTGGTGTGATTCTTCTGAAATTCTAGTACCATAACCACCCGCTAATATCACACATTTCATATTAGTTAATTCGAATTGATCCGAATTCATAAGTATTGCCACTGTAACAAACTTCTCTCATGGGAAAAACTTTTGCGATGCTTTTTTTATCATTTATAGCAGCTATCATAATTAATTTTTCATGGGGAATTGTAAATCTATATTTTTTTATTTTTGAAGGATTTCAAACCATAATTGTAGGTTCAACTTTTGTGGAAAACATAGCACTGTCCACATATTTAAAATGGATTTTGCTTATAGATGCATTATGGATCATTTTTGCACTAGTATTTACTTATGGTAGGAAATCGTACAAGTCAGATCCATCATTTCATTATTTAACGTATAATAAAATTGAAAAACCTAGTCTTTGTGTAGTAATTCCTGCATATAATGAAGAAGAATCCATTGAAAGGGTTGTGATAGAATTCAAAAAACAAGATTTTGTTGATAATGTTTTGGTTGTAGATAATCACAGTTCAGATAATACAGTAAACATTGCAAAAAAATGTGGTGTAAATGTGATTTCCAAAGATCGTAATCTGGGATATGGTCATTCTTGGTGGATAGGACTATCAGAGGCGCTAAAGTTAGACGGAAATATCATAGTAATTGTTGATTCCGATGCTACTTACAATGCATATGATTTACAAAAAATGATTCCTTATTTGGATAACTGTGATATGGTAATAGGAAATAGGCTTATACAATCTTTAAACGAAAGTGAAACTCAAATTAATACATTTCTGGCATGGGGAAATGCATTTATCGCGAAATTATTTCAAATAAAATATTTTAATGTTCGTCATTTGGGAATTGTCCATTTAAATGATGTCGGTTGCTCCTTTAGATGCTTTAGAAAAGAATCGTTAAAAAAAATTATAAATGAATTTAAAATTCCAAACACTGACAAGCTTGCATATGGTTGTAATTATATCACTGTGGGGATGTTTTGCACTGCGAAGGTAATAGAAAAAAATCTTAAAATTGTTGAAGTTCCAATTACCTTCAAAAAACGAGCTGGAAAATCTAAAACAGACGCCTCAAAACTTTCTAATTCATTGTATTACGGATTTTCTATAATATGGTATATTTTAAAGAGTTAATGTATCTTAGAATTAAATTGCAGTCAATCAACTGATTATATTAAAATAACATATAGTAAAATTGAGCATTATGAAAAAAATAATAGTTGCAAGTAGCCAATTTAATTATAAATTTGGAAATAACATACAGATACCATTCAGCATTGCGCAGCTCATTACATATGTTAAATCTAAACCAGAATTAAGCAGTAATTTTGAGTTTATGAAAACTTGTGTTTTTAGATCCAAAATAGATGATTATATTCAAAATTGTAAAAATTGTGATATTTTTCTTTGTTCATGCTACGTTTGGAATTGGGAAATTACAAAATACTTAGCAAAAAATGTTAAAGCGGTAAACCCAAAATGCTTGGTAATACTAGGTGGACCTCAAGTACCAGATAAGTCAACTGGATTTTTTGAAAAACATCCATTTGTAGATATACTTGTGCATGGAGAAGGAGAAATCACACTGGAAGATATACTCCAACATTTTGTAACAGATAGGAAATACGATGAAATCAAGGGAATATCTACAAAAGAATTCAATACTTCTCCACGTGAAAGAATTCAGGATTTCTCAATTTTGCCATCACCATATCTATCCAATACAGTTTGGGAATTAGTAGACAAGGTGGATGGAATTAGATGGGATGTTTCATGGGAAACTAATAGGGGATGTCCATACGCATGTACATTTTGTGATTGGGGAAGTGCAACATTAACAAAATTACGAAAATTTTCAGATGAAAAAATTTCTAAAGAGATAGAATGGTTTTCTAATAATAAAATAAATTATATTTTTTGTTGCGACGCAAATTTTGGAATTTTTTACGAAAGAGATCTTGAGATTGCTCAGAAATTAAGTGAAGTATCTATGAAAACTAATTATCCTGAAACATTTTTCACAAATTGGGCTAAAAATTCTTCTGAAAAAATCATCCCAATAGCAAGTGAATTACAAAAATCAGGATTATTAACTGGGATTACATTATCTGTTCAATCACTTGATAAGAATACTTTAGACATCATCAAGCGTGCCAATATAAAATTTGATGAATTTTCAGACTTGGCGGAAACATTTAGATCGCATGGATTTTCTACATACTCTGAGATTATTAGAGGTTTACCAGGTGAAACATTACAAAGTTTTAATGATGGATTAGAGAACATGATTGGGAAAAGTAACATAGAAGAAATCTATATTTTTCATTGTAGTTTGTTACCAAACGCACCAATGAACTTACCTGAATATAGAGAAAAATATAAAATTAAATCTATTAAATCTCCTATTTTTATAAGACATGCTAAATTACATGAGGAAAAAATCAATGAATTTGAGTATATTATTACCGAAACAGAATCTTTTAGTTTTAAAGAACTGAAAGAAATGTTCATTAATTCTTGGATAATTTTAACATTTCATAATTTAGGAATTTTAGAATATGTTGCAAAATTTTACAACAAATCATATCCAATAAAATTAATGAAATTTTATAGTGAGTTTCATGAATTTTGTATTCAAGAAGAAAGTTTATTTTCAAATGAATATAAAAAAATGCTTAATTTAATGAATAGTGGCTATTCTGGAAAAGGGTGGGATCACTATGACATGGAACTTAGCGATATAAATTGGCCAATAGAAGAAGCTTCATGGCTAAGACTGACCACAAATAAAGACAGATTAAGAAATGACATATTATATTTTATTCAAAAATTTGAAAAAAAATATGGTTATAGTACACCCAAAGACAGACTAGAAGATTTAGTTAATTTTCAGATATTTCTATTAGGTACATACGATAAAGACCAAAACTGTTCAATGCTCTTTAAGTATGATTGGGAAAAATTTTTTGTTGAAAATAAAGTAGATAAAACTAATGTTACATACTTTTATGAAAATCCAATTTTTGAAAGTGATTATAAAGAATGGTGTAAAAAAACTATGTGGCTTGGACGGCATAACGGTTTCCATAAATGTAATATTAAAAAATTAAACAAATTGGAAAAGGGATCAGCTCTCAAAAATAACAATCTTGTAGATGGATCAGACAAAATTACACGGGAAACAAATATCACACTGGAAGAATGTGGGATTTGAGATATCTTATTTTAGTAAAAAATTACTACTTACTATGATGAATTTTGTATAGAATCAAACCAAGTTTGTCTGATTTGTAGATAAATTCGAAATTCGATGGGATGTCAGGATTATTTGGATCATATAATATTTTTAGATCGTCATATTGTGTTGAGCGAATATCATGTTTCCAATTCATTATTGGGGGGTTACCATAAATTAGATAATTTGGAATAGGATTATTTTTGCCATATCTATCCGCAGGATAGCTGCTTACATTGGACATTAACAAATCAAATTCAGACCAATTTTCGCGTTTATAAAATTGCTCAAAGGAGTCTCCTTTTTTGCCTTCTTGAAATGTTACTAGTATAATATTTGTATCAACATAATATAGGAAACCAGTCATAGGAGCCATCACGTAACTATCAGCAATATTTTCCTGCACTGATAATATGTCGCTAATTTTTTTAATTTCTTGTCCTTTCTGTATGTTTGGTTCAGATTGTTGAAAAAACTTAGAAAATTCATTTACAATTCCGTCATAATTGTTCTCGTAAAGATATAATTCAACAGATTTGTATGAATGCCCTACATTTATCAATAAAACGAGAATTACGCTTATGATAATGATTTTTTTTGTTTGAGAGGAAATAGAGACTTCTTTTTTACTAGAAGATAATTTTGATAAAATTTTTGGTATGGTATTAACAAAAAATACTGCGCACAATGACGGAATTATTAGCCAAATTGGTAAAAGGTGTTCAGGTCTACTTAATGGTATAATAGATATCAAAGTGAAAAATATAAAAATTGATATTAAAAGAGGAAGTAAGTTTTTTTGAAAATTTCTAATATTAATTAACGTTAGTGCAATGGTTGGGATAGCTATAACAATAAAGAAGTGAATGCTTGGATCGCCTAACAAGAATAACAAAAATACAGACAATAAGGAAGTGCTAGATAATACAAGAATGTTAATTTTATCTAATCTGAATTTCATCAGGTAGAATAATCCACCTAAAAATGGGATTAGAACAACAAATGGAAGCGTAGGAATTATGGATAAACTAGTCATTTTGCCAAAATTCAAAAATAAATCTTGATTGTTATAAAATAAATTATAACTATAGTTTTTTAAAAATAATTCCGGATAATCAAGAATTGTATAATCTTGATTAGTGATAATATTGAATTTCAGTTTTTCAATCCATTCAGGAGTAGTATACTTTGAAACATTAAGATAGTTATAATTTGGATTTGAGTCAATGAAAACACCATGGGTATTGTAATTGTACGCCAATACTGGACTAACAGTAATTAAGAAAAATACCACTAATAATCCAACATAACAAAAATTTTTTTGTATTTTTTTACTGTGAAATATTAGAAATATTGAAAATGCAATGAGAATTAAAATCGGTTGGATTCTAATCATTGTGGCAAGTCCAAGAAAGACTCCACATAATATTACATCATTTGAAAGAATATTTTTTTTTGTAATGAAATAAAATGCGATGAAGATGAAAAGAACTGGTAAAATTTCATTTAGTGCTGCTATAGATATTAGAATAATTTTTGGGTTGAATGCGATAAATAACTGTCCTATTAACGCTACTTTACTTCCAAATATGTTTCTCATCACATAATAAGAAACAAAGACTATTCCAGTGCCGCCAAACAAACCAAGTATCTTTGCTACAATTAATGGATCATGAAATACCTTGTCTAACGAGGCATAAAGAATAGGCCCACCAGGATTAGCATTAAGAGCTACAACGTTTGTTCCATTTCCATCTAAAATTTCTTTACCGATTAGAAAATATTGAAAAAAATCCCCCTCTTTTAAAAAATCATTGTGAAAAATTGTCAGATATGAAATTACTGCGAAAAATACGATGGTTATAAAAAATGGGTATCTGGGTTGTTTTAGTAATGATGATTTTAGAGTTTTTAGCTGCATAATATTATATCGGATTTATATTTTAATCAAATTAGTTGTCATAAAATTATATTCAGAGATTAGTCCATCAATGATAGGCATTCTTGGATTAAAACTTGGTAATTTTTTTGGTTTCGTGGTATCACCATAAATTGTAATTAGTATTTTTTTCATTTTTTTGAGGTATTTTTAATATTAATATTGTTTAGGAATAAATGATTTGTAAGTTAATCATTATAATTGATCTTGTAAGCGGTAATTCCAGAATAAGGAGATTTATAGAGTAATTCAAAATTTTTGGGAATTTCTGAATTTGTGGGATCAGCTAATACTTTCAATGATTCTAGATGAAATGGTTTTGGATTATAGATGAGATAATCTGGGATGGGGTGATTCAAGTTATGTCTATCATTTGGTTCACTGCTAATGTTTGAAAAATAGATTTCCCAACTTTTCCAATTTTTCCTTGTAATATAATTATCAATTGAATCTCCCTCTGGACCTTCCTGAAATTGTACTCCAATCCATTTTGCATCTGCAATATCTGCAAAGTAAATATAATTTGCCATAACATAGCTATTTTCAATATCGGGTTGGTTTCTTAACACAGTAACTATATTATCAAGATCATGTTTGTTAGGATTAATTTTTTCAGAAAACGGAGACTTGAAGTTTTCAAGGATGGTGTCAACAGAATTTCCAGTTGTAATGACTTCAAATGTTACGTAAGAATAACCAAGATTCACAAATAAAATTAAAGAAATAATTATTGATATGATGATTTTGCTAGATTTTTGACCTTCAAGAATTTTAGAAGAAGGAAGTTTTGTATTTTGGATTTTAAAAAATAGATTAGGTATTACTGAAACGAAAAAAATTGAACATAAAGGAGCCAAGAATATCCATAAATAAAGAAAATGCTTGTACGATCTCAAAGGTAAATGCGCCATTATTACTGAAAAAATCACAGCAAAAATAATTAATAAAAGAAGTTTTTTATCCATTTTTTGAATATTTTGCAAACCTAAAACTATCAACGGTATAATAATGATAGCAAAAAAATGATCTTGAAAATCTCCTAGCAGAAAAACTAAAACTGTGGTAATGATTGCAGTAAACAGTATCGTGATAAGCGTCTTTTTAGAAGCTGGAATTTTTAACGAATAGATCAGACCGCCTAATACTGGTATGGCTCCAATAATAGGAATAGCAGGAATTAGCGACGCACTAACTTTGTTTTCAAAACCAAAAAGATTACTAGGTTGTCCATAAAACATGTTATAGAAATAATTTTTTATGAACAAATCAGGATTAGAAAAAATAGCATTACTATTTTTATCCATATTATCAAAAAGCAAATCTTTCCATTCTTGCGTGTAGTATTTTGAATGTGCTGCAACATAATAATTTGAATTAGAATCTATTAGATTTTCTTGTACTGTATAATTATAGAATAACATAGGTGAACAACATAAAACAAAAAATACAATTAACAGTGCAACAGCAGAAATTTTAAACTTCGGCTTTTTTCTAAGTAATATTAAAAAAGTAATAATTGCTAAAAGGAAAATTGCAGGCTGAGCTCTAAACATAAATCCAATGCCCAAAATTGCGCCTGAAAAAATGATGTCGGTTAATTTTATGTCTTTTTTTGTAATAAAATATAAGGAAAAAATTGACATAAAGATTGGAAAAAGATCATTAACTGAAGAAATTGAAAG
>JYMV01051313.1_pt1 | contig 10599 bp, 7 predicted proteins | sample 338911 | NCBI WGS metagenome assembly JYMV01 (sample SAMN03354496, study PRJNA234377) | hydrothermal vent metagenome | biome: Deep sea; feature: Hydrothermal plumes at the Eastern Lau Spreading Center, Western Pacific Ocean; material: Seawater | place: Tonga | collected 2009 | depth 2000 m m
TTGGACGATCAAAACTTATGGCTTATCAGGCATCTAAACGAGGCGGCACATTAAAATGTGAGGTGGCAGGTGACCGCGTGCTTATTTCTGGCCAAGCGGTGTCTTACCTTGAAGGTTATATTAATATTTGATGGTTGATTGCCTTACACGAACTAGTCGATAAAAGAGAACTCTTCTCTCGAGTGTTGCTGCCCGCCTCAAACAAAAAAGCGGAAGATATCCAACCTTCCGCTTTCACTCACGCAACAGCACATTGCTGCAACTAGTTTTAACTAGGCAAATGCAATATTAGCGCCCTACTGCAATGCCCTCTCTACGAGGATCTGCCCCGCCAATTAGTTTCCCTGATTTAAACTGAATGCCATGAAGACCGCTGTTTAAATCAACCACTTTAACATTGTGGCCGAGTGCCTTTAATGGCTCTTCAAGCTCAGCTATTGGTGTGCCCTTTTCTAACGCAGTGTAGTCGTTTCTATTAGTAATTTTAGGTAGGTTGATGGCCTGTTGAATATCCAAGCCAAAGTCTAAGACACCAATTAGGGTTTGAGCTACGTAGCTTACAATTCTAGAGCCGCCCGGCGAGCCTACAACCACCTCTAAGTTCCCTTCTTTGTCGAACACCATTGTAGGGCTCATAGCGCTTCTGGGGCGCTTACCAGGCTCTACTCGGTTAGGTACGGGGAAGCGATCTTTGGTTGGCGAAAATGAAAAATCAGTCAGCTGATTATTAAGCAGGAAGCCTTCTACCATGATCCCAGAGCCAAACATAAATTCAATGCTGGTAGTCATTGATACTGCATTGCCCTCTTTGTCTACGATAGAGACATGTGAGGTGTTAGGTAGCTCCATTGACGTACCAAGCGCTACATTCGCATCGGCGTAAGGATTACCCGCGCGCTTGCGACGCCACTCTTTATCAACAGCAATGCTCTCAGCACGGCGCTGAAGATAAGCGGTATTAATCATGGCTGCAAACGGCAAGTTAGTAAAATCGCTATCTGCAATGAACTTCTCACGATCGGCATATGAAAGCGCACTTGCTTGTGTATAAAGGTTGGCAAACTCTACTGAATCCGGCGCGTATTGACTAAGGTTAAAACCCTCTAGCATTTTTAGAATTTGATAAACGTTTACGCCACCTGAGCTAGGTGGTGCCATACCGCAAATACGTTTTTCGTGGTATAAGCCACAAACAGGTTCACGTTTTACTGGTTCGTAGCTTGCTAAGTCTTCCAACGACATTTGGCCAGGGTTAATCTCCGCATTATTAACCGCTTCCACTATTTTTTCGGCAACTTCGCCTTTCAGTAAATAATCGCTGCCTTTTTCAGCAATACCTCTTAAGGTTTTAGCCAGCTTCTTATTTTTCTTTACCGTGCCTTCTTTTAACGGCAGGCCTGCCGGGAAGAAGTAAGTAGAGCTTGCAGGAAAAGTTTTCAGGCCAGGGTGATAGTCTAATGCAACAAGTTTGGCTAAACGCGGCGATACTTTAAAACCGTCTTCAGCTGTTTTGATTGTATCGTCGAACAGCGTATTCCAAGGCAGCTTACCGAACTCGCCCTGAGCCATTTCTAGCGCTTTTACTGCACCAGGCACGCCAACTGACTTACCGCCTACTACGGCATCTAACCAGCGCATTGGCTTATTACCTTCAATAAACCAATGAGAATTGACAGCTTTCGGCGCGGTTTCACGGCCGTCAAAGGTGTGAAGTACTTTGTTCTTATTATCCCAATAAAGGATAAACGCACCACCGCCAATACCTGACGATTGTGGTTCAACCAGCGAAAGCATCGATTGCACAGCTACCGCTGCATCGATCGCACTTCCGCCCTTTTCTAAAATATTCTTTCCCGCCCAAGACGCATAGGGATTTGCCGCTACAACCATATAATCTTCGGCTTCAAATGCCTTTTTCTCTATGTAGCCTGTTGCCGCTTCTGGTTCTCCGACTTCACGTGTTTGCTTCGCGTTCGCACCAAAAATAAAACAGCTAGATAATGCAAGAGTTACCACTGAAGCTCTGAAAAAAGCACTGCGTCTCAAAATAATACTTCCTCTTATTTAAATTTTTCGGGGTTTATTGGGCGTTTTTTAAGAAACGCATCAAACGCTTCTTGAGCTGCGGTTGTGCCCAACGCTTCCAAAAATATATCAAACTCTTCGTTCATTTGTTGGCTTGTTCGCTCTCCGTCACCTTTTAATAGCGCTTTTGTTTGTTTAAGCGAAAATGAAGGCTTGGCGACGAGTTTCTCTACCGTAGTTTGAACCGTTTGATCTATTTCGTGAGCGTCGACAATTTTTGTCAGAATACCAAATTGATAAGCATCAGCAGAGGTAAAGGGTTCGCCCAGCATTAGCCACTCTGCCGCCTTTATATGACCCGCAACCTTAGGCAAAAGATAACTTGATGCATATTCAGGAACAAGCCCTAAGTTGATGAATGGTAGAACAAATCGGGTATCTGGAGTGGCGTAAACAAAATCGCAATGAAGTAAAAGCGTTGTGCCTATGCCCACTGCTAATCCGTGAACTTGTGCAATAACCGGTAAATTGCATGCAGCCAAAGCTCGCATAAAGGCAGCTGTTTCTGGCACCTGAGCGTGATCTTGTTGCTGTGCGAAGTCTCCAATGTCATTTCCTGCAGTAAAACAATCGCCCGCGCCTTTAATAACCACCACTTTAGTTGAGCCATCGTTTTTAACACCTAATATGGCATTCGCCATTTCTTGATACATGTCGCGTGTTAACGCATTTTTCTTATCGGTTCGATTAAGTGTAATGGTTAAGCATTGCTGATTTGTTTCGGTAATAATGTAAGACATAATTACTCCTTTACTGTCGTCTTTTTGTTTTGGGCGTACTTCAGTTTTCACCCTGTAGGCAATTTCTGTATCATAGCCAGCAAATTCTAATTTCAAAAATAACTAACACTGATGATGTCACTGCCGTTTTCGCTTAAGTATAGTGCTGGTCCTTTATTAATTGCGCTATGCTCCGTTGTCGCGTTTTTCTTTGAGCCTATGTCTGGCAATTATTTGGCTTACGACAGGTACGCCATTCAAGGCCTGGAAACTTGGCGAATAGTCAGCGGAAATATCGTTCATACCAACGGCTACCACCTACTTTTAAATTTAGCAGGTCTGGCTTTATTGTGGGCACTTCACGGTGAACATTATCGCCTTGGTTTGTATTTAAAAGTTTTTGTGTGGTGCTGTTTGGGAACCAGTGTCGGGCTTTATTTCTTCTCTCCAGATCTAATATGGTACGCGGGTTTGTCTGGCGCATTACACGGTATTTTCGCATGGGGCGCCTGTGTTGATATAAAAGAGAAGATGAAGTCGGGCTGGTTACTACTTATTGGGTTAGCGATTAAAGTGGGATACGAGCAAATAGACGGTAGTAGTGAACAAGTTGCAAACCTTATTGACGCAAAAGTTGCCGTAGACGCGCATTTATTCGGTGCGCTTACGGGTATCGCAATCTTTTTACTTATGTTCATTACGGCGAAAAAAAATAGAAACTAGAGCGATATAGCGTCACTCTTTTTGCGCATTTTAATTTGTTAAAACAGATTAACGTGCTGAAGCTAAAAATTAAGATTAAAAAAAGGCCCGAATTCGTTGAATTTGGGCCTTTTTTGTAAGCTTTTTCCGTCCTTAATAGCTACCGCGCTGTGAGCAACTCAGTGGCTCTTAATCACTGGGTTGCACTCGCAGTTTTGCCTATAAGTTTTCTTCGAATAGCTTGTATATACGACGGTATTCATCAAGCCAAGAGCTTGGCTGCACAAAGCCATGTGGCTCTACCGGATAAATGGCCGTTTCAAAATCTTCTTTCTCAAGCTCGATAAGACGCTGTACTAATCGCACGGTGTCGTGGAAAAACACGTTGTCATCAACCATAGGCGCATTGATAAGCAAAGGCTTTTCTAGTCCATCGGCAAAATAAATCGGCGAGCTACGCTCAAAAGCGATGGGATCGATATCAGGCGTATTCAGTATGTTTGCCGTATATGGCGTGTTGTAATGGGCCCAATCGGTTACCGGACGAAGTGCTGCACCTGCCGCAAACAGATCTGGCGCGGTAAACATAGACATAAAGGTTAAGAAGCCGCCGTATGAACCGCCGTATGTGCCAATACGCTCACGATCTACATTTGCATTTTCAACAAGCCAGTTAACACCATCACGCAAATCTTGCACTTCAGGCGTACCCATTTGACGATAAATAGCGGTTCGCCAATCACGTCCGTAGCCAGCACTAGCGCGATAGTCCATATCTAGTACGACATAGCCTTGCTGCACGAGCATGCTGTGGAACATGTACTCTCGGAAGTAACCAGACCACCCCATGTGGGCGTTTTGCAAATAGCCTGCACCGTGATTAAACACTACCGCTTTATTTGGTGCCGACTTGTCGTAATTTTCCGGTAAATATACTCGTGCGTAAATAGGTGCATCGGTATGCGACGATTCAATAGCAACGATGTTAGGCACTGCCCATGGAAGTGCATTAAAATCAGCACTGGTGCTTTGCGTGATTTGCTTTGCCGCTGTTGTTTCGTTTGCTGGCTTAATGTAAAGCTCTTGTGGTTGATTCACCTTGCTATGGCTTAGCAGCAAATTTTTACCATTAGGGCTAAGTGAGTAGTCTGTCATACCATTCAAATCAGTCATGGTATCGATGGTATTATCACTTAAATCTGCACGATAAACTTCGTAAAGCCCCGGGTGCTCCATATTAGCTTTAAAGTAGATATAATTGTCATCGCTAGAAAGCGTTAAGTCGTCAACAATAAAACGGCCGCTGGTTAGCGCGACAGGTTTCTCGCCAGGCTTTTGAACGTATAAGTGAGAGTAACCAGTATGCTCAGACTGATAGTAAAGTGTTTCGCTGTCATTTAGCCAATCAAATGCGTTGAAACGGTAGTTTACCCACGCATCGTCATGAAGCCTATGTTGGTTTTCTAGCGTTTTATTCGCTAAGTCGACCGTTGCAATCCAGCGGTCTTTGTTGTCCCACGCTTCTAGCATAACGGCAACAGCGTTACCGTTTTTGTGCCAGCGAATCGAAGGCTTAGTCCAATACCAGCTTTGCAGTAAGGTAATGTCGCGTGGCAAACGATTAACTTCATAGGTCTCGCCTTTTGCTTTCGCGTTTTCTTCTTTTACATCTGCAAGTACGTCGTCATTGTATCCAGGCAAATTAAAGTATTTAAGTTCACTCTTCTCGCCTGTTTTCAAATTAAGCAGCCACAGTTCATGATTTACCGATTCTGCATCTGCAACACGTTGGCGTACGGGTTTTGCGGCAATACGGCTGTCTTCTTGGATATAATGCGGCATGATGTCGCTGTCATCACGAGTCGGCTTACTTTCCGTGGTGGCGACTACCGCGAAGTTACCCGCAGGTGATACGCTAATACCCGCTAGTCGATGCGACTTATCAAAGTAAAAAGGCGTAGGTGCTACACTGCTGTTTTCTTTGGCCAACGCTTTATGCGCGTCGTCTTTTTCTTGCCTGTTTTTGCGCTGTAGTTTGATGTATTCCACCAGCGACTGCTGCTGCTCGGCAATATAATCTTTAGGCGGCTCAACCGCTTTGGGTTCGTCGCTAAACTCCCAGCTCAATAATTCTTCGCGGGTGCCGTTAGATAGGTCTATAGCAATAAATTTGTTACCGCTTAACGCCATTAAGCGGCCATCAGTCATAAATGAAAGCGTTGACAGCGCATTCCCGCCACGCGCGATACGCACGGTTTCACCGTTGGTAAATTGCACATAAACACTGTCTTCAAATGAATAAGCAATTACACCATCATTTCTTACTACACGTTCGTCAAAACGATACTTGTGTAAATCTGATAATGGCGCTTTTACGGCATTTGCAGGGTTTGAGAGTTCAGCAACATAAACATCTGTTAACGCGCTATTCTGTCTTTCTTTTTCAAAAACAATTTTATCGCCATTGACCGACCACCCCATACCTTCGGGTAGCGCGCCCATCCATTGAGGGTCTGACATTATTTGCTTTAAAGTAATTTCACCATTTTTCACGCTGTTCTGAGGCGCGACATCGGGTGTAACGGTTTGCTGGACAGTAGCAGCAGGAAGCGATGTAGACGCTGCTTGGCTAGATGGTTCGTTAGTCGTGCTTGCACATCCGCCCAACGCAAAAGTAACGCTAGCCGCGATGAGTAAAGAAGAGTATTTTTTCATTATTTTAAGTCGTTGTTATGTAAAAAACGTTAACATTATACGCAGAGCAGTTACTAATACGCTAACGTTCATCGATTGAGATAGTGAACCAAACGTAAACCATCTGCGTTTATGGTTGTGAAACTGGTCTGTCGGCCTGAACAAAATAACAAAAATTCACTGATGAGGTAAAACACTATGAAAGCGAAAGGTTTTGTACCTGCGTTGCTTGCGCTCAGCTTTTTCACGACTCCTAGCTTTGCGAGCGAGTGCCCCAGCGTACTAAAGTTCATGAAGCGTAAGCTCAACTCACAAGAAACGGTGAATTTGTGTAACGAATATGCCGGAAAGACCCTTTTAGTGGTGAACACAGCCAGCTATTGCGGCTACACGCCACAATTTGAAGGTTTAGAAGCCCTTTATAGTGACTACAAAGACAAAGATTTTGTTGTACTTGGCTTCCCCTCGCACGATTTTAACCAAGAAGATAATGATGAAGGCAAAACGGCAGAACTGTGTGAATTGACTTATGGCGTAAAGTTTCCGATGTTTGAACCGATATCGGTAAAAGGTGAAGACGCCGATCCTATGTATAGAATGCTAAAAACCGCCACCGGCAAAGCGCCATCATGGAACTTTAATAAGTACCTTATTGACAGCTCCGGTAAGCAAATAACCCACTACCCTAGTTCAACAAAGCCCACTGATCCGGCTTTTATCGCTGACATAGAGGCACTCCTCAAAAGCGAATAAAACCGCGAATATCAACGCTGCCTATAGGTCACACCAAACGAGAATCTAAAAGCCGCGCATAAAAAAGCCCCGCGTAACACGCGGGGCAATCAAGCACACTCAACTTGGAACACACTTTTAGCTGAAAACATACTTCCTACGTTTTAGCTAACTGCATTAATTTAGTGTGTTTAGTTGTTGGTTAGTTCAATAATTTTTTCGCTTGCTTCAGAAAAAGCCTTGTTTGCTTGCTCTTCGCCCATGTTAAGTCCTTCAGCGTAAACGAATTTAACGTCACTGATACCAACAAAATTTAAAAAGTGTTTTAAATACGGCGTTTGCGTATCAAAGTCTGAACCTGCATACACACCACCACGCGCGGCAAAAACAGTCGCTGATTTATTTTCTAGCAATCCGACAGGACCTGTCTCGGTATACTTAAATGTTATACCAGCTCTTGCAATACGGTCGAAGTAAGCTTTTAAGCTCGATGGGATGCCAAAGTTGTACATTGGCACGGCTAGCACAATTTCGTCAGCCGCTTTTATTGCTTCAACAATGTCATCAGAGACTTTTGCCAATGCCTGTTGTGATTCATTTCGCTCAGACGCCTCAGTCATCCACGCCTGCATTTCTTCACCTGTTAGATGAGGCAGTGCCAGAGAGGCAACATCCACGCGGTTAATGTGCACAGAACCGTCATTCTCAATTTTTGAAAGATACTCGTTTGCAAGCTTTGAAGAATTACCTTGGTTGCCATTTAGGCTGGAAAATATAGCCAGTACTTTTTTCATGCCGAACTCCAATATTCGTTGTTTCGATAATATATGGCTATATTACGGCAATCGGGTGGGATGAAAATATCAAAAACATGAAGGCTTCGTTCTATTTTGTAGAACAAACTGCCAAGGAAAAGAACAAATGTGAAATTATTGAAAACATTACATTACGTTAATGTTGCAAGGAGGTTGATCTTCTCTTATTTGCTCAGCGTAACCGAGTTTGCCACAACACAATTAAGAGGATACAAAATATGAGAAGGACCAAAGCGCTCCTTGCATGTTCAATATTACCACTGTTTTTAATTGGCTGCTCGGATGACGACGACGATGTCGTACAAGAGCCCACACCCTCCCCGGAATACGCAAACGTTCGAGTTGTTCACGCAGCATCAGACGCACCAATGGTAAACATCACTGCTAACGACGCCATACTCAACGATCTTGAAAGCGTTGATTACCAAGTTGCTTCATCTCGCTTTGAAGTCGAGACAGGCATGTACGATATTGGTGTTACAGGCATTCTTCCAGGTGAAAACGCTGAAGTGCTGCAAGCTGACGTTACTTTAGAAGCTGACATGAACTACGATATTTTTGCCGTAGGTAATGTTGGCGATGAGTCGTTATCGCTTTTAACAGTGACCAGTATGGAAACCGCAGTTGACGCGGGTAATGCTCAAGTACAGATTGTACACGCAGCATCAATGGCACCTATGGTAGATATTTATGTTACGGCACCAGATACAGATATCACTGCCGAGCAGCCGCTTGTTACTGCTGAATTTACTGACGCAACCGATTTAATTCAAGTACCTGCGGGCGATTATCAAATTCGTATTACACCGGCCGGTGAGACAACAGTTGTATACGACTCTGGTACGGTAAACCTTGCAGACGGTGCCGATTTGCTTATCGCTGCTACTAATAACGTAGGTACCGGCGATTCACCAGTAACATTACTGGCCGCGGACGGTGATGGAAGCTTCAAGATTTGGGATGCTGAAGCAGGTGCTGCTATCCGCGTTGTGCACGGTATCAGCGACGCACCAGCGGTTGATGTTGTAGCAAATAACGAAATAGTATTGGTGGACGGAATACAGTTCCCGCGCACCACAGACTATTTGTCTGTTGCAGCCGGTGACTATCTCATTGACGTTGTAGCCGATAGCGACAACAGTGTTGTGGCAATTGACGATGCTGAGTTGACGCTAGAAGTAGGTATGTCTTATACCGCTATCGCAAACAACGTTTTGGCTGCACCAGAACTTGATGTACTTGTTGATATGCCCCGCTCCGTAGCGACTGAAGCGAAAGTGCGTATTGTACATGCTTCACCTTCAGCGGGTAACGTCGATATTTACGTAACCGCAGATGGCGAAATTGATGCGGTTGACCCGGCATTTGCCGATATTGCCTATGAGACTGGCGAGCTTATTGAAACAGGTTACGTAAGTCTTGCAGAAGGTGACTACGTCGTTACGGTTACACCAACAGGCACCAAAACAGCGGCAATCGAAACAGGCGTTTTAACGCTTGAGAATGGTGAGATTTACACTGCTATCGCATTAGATGGCGCGATGGAAGGCGATTTACCTCAATTAGCGTTGCTTGATGGCCTAGCACCACCTCCACCAGCTTTTAATGCTGACATGACTTACAATGTAAACTTAAGTGGTTCACAAGAAGTGCCTGCCGTTACTACTATGTCTATGGCAACTGCAGTGGTCGAAATTGACGAAGACTTACCGGCGTTTAGCGTAAGTGTTGACGTATCAGGCTTAACGGATGTTACTGGTGTACACGTACACGATGGCGGCATTGGTATGAATGGTCCGGTTGCTTTCCCACTGACTGATGCTGGTAATGGTACTTATGTTCTCGCTGAAACTAATATTTCACCTAGCAACTTAGACGCGCTGACTAGCGGTGAGTGGTATTTAAATGTTCACACTACCGCTAACCCTAATGGCGAAGTGCGTGGTCAGATTGTTCCCGACACAACTGCGGTAGTAACATTCTCACTAAGCGGCAGCCAAGAGGTACCAGCAGTTGACACCATGGCAATGGGGTCTGGCTATGCGCTCTTCGACACCACAAACAACAACGTTTCTCTTGTGGCGGTAACCACTATTGAAAATGCGACTATGGCGCACATTCATACTGGGTTTGCTGGTGAAAATGGTGACGTGCTTGTAGGACTTGTGGAAAGTGAAAGCACCGCTGGCGTTTGGATGACAGACGGAAGCATAGCACTAGATGAAGCCACAGCTACGCAACTACTGGCAGGTGGTCATTATGTGAATGTGCATACAGCAGCTAATACTGGTGGTGAAATTCGCGGCCAAATCACGCCTGATAATATTGAAGTGTACGGCATCATTGCCAACGGCCTACAAGAAGTACCGGCAGTAACTACGACAGCAAGCGGCGCTGGTGCATTTACTTTGAATACATCTACAGGTGCACTGTCAGGCAGCGTAACCATTACCGGTATGACAGCAAACATGGCTCACATTCACGAGGGTGAAATGGGCGTAAATGGTGATGTTCTAATTGGACTTACTGCCGGAACCAGCGGTATGTGGTCTGTGCCAGCTAATACTACGTTAACCGCTGAGCAAATGAATGTTATGGCAGACGGAGGTCTTTACACTAACTTCCACTCAGATGCATTCCCAAGCGGTGAAATTCGTGGACAAATTACGCTAGGTTTTGACTAGTAAAAAATTGCTAAACCCATTGTGTTTCAATTATATTGAGACCCAATTAATCTAAAATAAAAAAAGGGGCAAACGCCCCTCAGATTGATGATAAACCCCTCTTTTTTCGGAGGGGTTTATTTTTTCTAGCAGCCGAAGGCTGCGATCGCGATATTTTTTAATAAGGCG
>JYMV01011615.1_pt1 | contig 10598 bp, 7 predicted proteins | sample 338911 | NCBI WGS metagenome assembly JYMV01 (sample SAMN03354496, study PRJNA234377) | hydrothermal vent metagenome | biome: Deep sea; feature: Hydrothermal plumes at the Eastern Lau Spreading Center, Western Pacific Ocean; material: Seawater | place: Tonga | collected 2009 | depth 2000 m m
ATAGCCAACTACCTCTTCGATGCTCAGGAAACCGTTGTCCCTCATCCTCCTCCTGAGTCCCTTGACTATGAGAGACACTACGGACGGGCCCTTGAACACCATAGCCGAGTACAACTGCAACAGAGATGCTCCCGATGTCATCGCCTCCCAAGCAGAGTCCGCCGAGTCGATCCCACCGACTCCGACTATCGGTACCTCGGAGCCGGCCTCCTCGTAGAGCAGTCTAATCACTTCGGCCGAACGCGGTTGGAGTGGCCTTCCGGAGAGGCCCCCACGCTCGGCGAAGACGCTCCGCGACTTGGTATTGGAGGGAACGGGGCGGTGGAGGGTCGTGTTGGTGGCGACGAAACCGTCGATACCTCGCCTCATCGCCATTTGGGCTGATGCGAGCAGCTCGTCGTCCGTGCTATCTGGGGACAGTTTCAGCAACAGAGGTTTTCCCCCGCCCCTCCTCTCACTGATTCTGCCGCACTCGGATAGAATCGAGGACAAGTGGTCGACCTCCTGCAGCTCCCTTAGGTCGGGGGTATTCGGCGAGGAGACGTTGAGAACGAACATGTCAGCGTGATTCCACAGGATGTCCAATGTCTGCGAGTAGTCGCTGGGTGCGCTCTCGTTCGGGGTCTTCGTGGAACGGCCTATGTTGGCCACGATGGGAACCTTGGGCCACTTGCCCGAAGCCCGGCGAGAAATCAGTCTGTCCCTCACAGCCGAGGCTCCGGGATTGTTGAAACCCATCCGATTCACCAAAGCGTGCTCGGACTCGGCCCTGAACATCCGGGGTTTGGGGTTGCCATCTTGGGGAAATCTGGTCACTCCGCCGTACTCGACCCATGAGAAGCCCAACGCTGGCCATGCAGAAAGCGCCTCTGCACCCTTGTCAAAGCCTGCTGCCAACCCCAATGGATGGTGAAAAAGGCGTCCAAGAACGTGAATTGGCAGCTCTGGGGCGCGATACATGGCACTGAGAGCTCGCTGGCCACCCGAACTCTGTCCGAATGACGACAGCCCCTGAATGACGAGGTCATGAGCCTTCTCGGAGTCGGCGAAGCGAAGGATTGGTCGCACAAAGAAGGAATACGGGAATCCCATTGCTGCAGCCTGCCGAACGATATTCTTCAAGCGTTGCGCAGCATCGCGGGTTCATGAGCGCATCAAAGCAGGGTGCTGCTATCAGCGAACTCGCCCGCAGGACCCTCAGGTCCGGAGGGGTTACGGTTCGTACAAAGGATGCCGGACGGCTCAGTGTCGAGTCCCTCTCGGTTTTGATTTCCGATCTCGCGCCGTCTGTCATATCTGGGGCTGATGCCGTAGAGTCGGATGAAGAGGGCATCGAAATCGTGCTCGATGGCGAACCTGGGGGACTCATCGGTGGCCCCGAGCCGCGTACCCTGGAATGTGTTTGGATACCGGGGGTTCCAGATGACCTCTGGAGGAAGTACAGAAATTCCGTCTTGGATCTGGCTGCCGCTGGATACCCCGGCTGCATTGGTTGCGCCGGTCCGGCTGCTGAATTGCCATGGGATGAAGAGGGCTCGAGAGTGGTTCTGAGATAACCCGCCTCGCGCGCCCCCCCGCTCGCGCACGCGTTGGAGAGTAATCGACCTGCTCATGTTTATACAGGGTCCATCCGGGCACACCAAAACGAGGCCAGCTAGTCTTCTTCGATAGACAGTGCTGGCAAAGGGGTGGAACTGTGAAGTTGATGATTCTCGAATCCGGAGCCAAAGCCCGCACCGTCAAGAAGTACCTTGGCAAGGACTGGATTGTCAATGCGTGCAAAGGGCATGTCCAGGACCTGCCCCCCTCCAAGGCGATGTGGGCCTCAGAGGATGGAAAGCTGCCAGAACCGCCCTGGGATTGGACAGAAGGGGCGGAGAGGGTCGTTGCTGGGATTCGCAGAAAGGCGGAAGACTCCGACGTTGAGGAGATCTACATCGCCACCGACCCCGATCGTGAGGGCGAATTCATCGCATGGCGTCTCAGCATACTGTTCTCTGACTTTCCCGAAGTGAAGCGTGTCACCTTCAATGAGATAACCAAGTCGGCTGTGAACGAGGCTATCGATAACTGCGCAGACATCGACATGGACCTCGTCGATGCTGCGAAGGTCCGCCGGTTCACGGATAGACTGGTTGGCTTCCGTTGCTCTAAATTCAGCAAGTCGTGGAGGCTTCCCTCGATGGGGCGAGTGCAGACCCCGACGCTGGGATTCATCGTTCAGAGGGAGCTCGAGAGGGAGGCCCATGTTCCAATAGAGTACCACAGCGTCCATGCTGAATCAGACGGAGTCAGGTTCAACGTCAGGTTCCACGAGAAGGACGACTCCGATGCCTGGAAGGACGACTCTGGAAAGCACCGTGCTGACAGGACCTCTGACGGAGATCTTGCTGAGCATGCATTCCAAGCACTGCTGAAGGCTGGAGAGATGACCATCACCTCGGTGAAAGAAGGCAAGACGAATCGTAACCCTCAACCGCCATTCACCACAGACACGCTGCTCCAAGCAGCTAACTCCACCTTAAAGTGGTCCGTTTCCAAGACTGCCAGAGTCGCTCAATCACTGTATCAGTCTGGACACATAACATACATCCGCACGGATTCGACCCGGACCAATGCCGAAGCCCGAAACAAGGTCAGGGAGCACATCAAGGAGAAGTATGGGAAGGATCACCTCGGACCGGGAATGCTGGGATCCGATGTCAAAAAGGGTGCTTCAAATGTTCAAGACGCACACGAGGCAATTAGGCCCACTAGGCCCGAGAGCACCTCGATCACGACGGATAGGGCTGATGGGAAGAAGCTGTACGGCTTGATCTGGGCCCGCTTCGCAGCCAGTCAGATGTCCCAATCAGTCAGGGAGAGAAGGGACTTACAAGCCGGCTTGGATGAGTTGGATATACCTCTGAATGGGACTGCTTCCTGGAGGATCCATGCTGGTTGGGAGGCCGTTTTCTCACAATATCTTGGTGATGTTCGAACCACTTCGCCTGACTCCCCTCTCATCATTGGAGCGGTATGGTCCATAGACGCATCAGACGACAATCCACACATGACGACGGATGAGACCAAGCCTCCAAGGAGATTCTCGGAGAGCTCGATCGTCCAAGAGATGAAGAGGGCTGGGATAGGCAGACCATCGACCTATGTCTCGACCGTATCCAAATTGGGGGCCAGAGGCTATGTCGAGCTTGAGGGCAACTCGCTGATCCCAACCGATGATGGACGGACGATGTGGCTTCAAGTAGTGCCATTCTACAATGCGCAGGATAATGCAGAAGGACTGTTCACTCCGGAGTTCACCGCCAAGATGGAGAAGGATCTGGATCGCGTTGAGCATGCCCAGACTAGTGGAGCGAGTGTTTGGGCCAGCTTCTTGGATGTATTCAGGGCGATGCACAACAGCGCTCTGGAGGATAGGCGGAAAGTGCCGACTCCTCGTCAGATGGCCCTGCTGGAGAGCCGTCTGACTGTCCTCGATGAGGCCTATCGGGAAGAGTTGCTTGCCGGGAAGGCCATAGGAGATCTCAGCGGTGAAGAGGCCAGAGGACTCATCGAGACCCTAATGGAGGCGAATGGGCGCAATGGCCCCATTCCGGCAAGCGAGAAGCAGACAGCACTCATAGTGAAGCTCTCTGACCGGATTGGCATTGGCCTGACAGAGGCCTTGGGGCTGGTTGATTCGACAGACATCAGCGAGCTTACCGGAGGCAGAGACGGATCAGCCAGCGCGCTGATCTCGACTCTGATTGAGCAGAGCGGGGCAATGCCGGCGACTCCAGCTCAGGTGGACCTGGTCAACAAACTGGCTGAGCAACACGAGGTTCCGCTCGATCGGGTTCTGGCCATCGCCGGACTGAAGGAAATTGATGAGATGTCAAAGACCGATGCTAGCGACATCATCGGCGAGATGAAGAAGCGGCGCGGAGCTAGAAGGCGCCGGGGTAGAGCATAACACGGCCACTTCGTGACAGCACTCAAGAACAAGCGCCCTGTAAGAGGTGACGTGGGAGTGTCCGAGTACGATGCTGTCGTCGTGGGTGCTGGGCCGATTGGTGGATATCTCGCCGCCGGGCTGGCAGAAGGAGGAGTCAGTGTTCTTCTTCTCGAAGAGCATTCAGAGATAGGGCGGCCATTCCAGTGCGCTGGTCTGGTTAATCCCGATGTCATGAATCTCACAGGCTTGCATCACACCGTTCTTTCACCAATCTGGGGCGCTAGGATACACAGCCCTTCGGGGACTCCAGTTGTGATTGGTGATGAGGGGCGCATCCGCACATGGTCCGTATGCCGCAAACTCTTCGATGAGGGGGTCGTCAGGCAGGCAATAGAGAAAGGCGCTCGCATCTGGCTATCCAGCAAACCAATTTCGGCTGTAATTGAGGAGGGATCTGTCAATCTGCGCATACGCACCCCGGAAGGAGTCAAGGATGTCCAATGCCGTCTGCTATGCGGTGCAGATGGAGCCCACTCGTGGGTCCGACGTCATTTCAAGATGGGGCGGCCAAAGGAACTTATGATCGGATTCCAAGTCGAGGTCACCGGATATCGGGGGCAAGAGGGTCGGCTGGACATGTACACCGGATCGCGCATAGCACCGGGCTTCTTTGCATGGGCGATACCCTCTGGGGAGACTACTAGGATAGGGACATGGAGCAAACCAGGCCTCATGGGTGGCGAATCTTGCGAGCAGTTGCTGGATAGGTTACGAGAGGAACCGCTCTGGAGGAATCGGTTCTCGGGATGCAAGGAGATAGGCAGATTCTGTGGACCTATACCCAGTGGCATGGTGAAGCGTCCGATGATAGGCAGAGTTGCGTTGTTCGGGGACGCTGCAGGGCTATGCAAGCCCACTACTGGGGGAGGAATAGGACCGGGCTTCGCTCAGGTTGACCTAGTGACGCCCCACCTCTTAGATGCGCTCAAGTGCGATGACCTGTCAGACGGCAGGATGAGTGAAATTGCTGGCCTCATGGGGCCGATGAGGAGGAGTCAGAGGAGGTCAAAGGCGTTACGCGACGCATTCCTCACAGAATCCACGGACTCCGAGTTGGACGATATTTTCGCAGTATGGGCACGTCCCGAGGTCACCGAGTTAATCAACGATATAGGAGAAATCGAGCATCCCATCCCGCTGGGAATCAGGATGCTCAGGGAGATCCCCGAATTCCGCTCGCTGACTAAGCGAGCGGTCAAGGCCATCCTCTTGGGGTGATCCATTGCACAAGTCAGTTCAGCGAATCAGATATCCCCCCTTCGAGTACTCACACATGAATGCAGGAGGGGTGCCGTTGGTCGAAGTGGTGATGGAATCCGATAATCCTCCTCCGCCATCATTCAGGATCGGCATGGACGATGATTGGATGGTGGAATGGAGGCGTTGCAAGGATGATGACCCGGAATGGCCGGTCATACAATCCGATGTCTCCACTGACCCATTTCCCTTCCTGATGAGTACGAGGGATGGTTGGTACATCGAACCCGACCCATTGCACTCCCTAGCAAGGAGGCTGATCCCTCCGACGGCGTCCATCCTGATCCTCACGTTGTTGATTCACACGATGGAGCCAGGTCTTGTGAATATCGGGGTGCTCTCGGAGGCGATTGCAGGATCCTACAGAATCGGACCTTTGGACTACCCCAAGCTACTGCTAGTGGCCTTACCGATATTCCTGCTGCCCATCGTTTCGAGGATGGTTGCCAACCTGCGTGACATACGAAGGCAGAACGCGTACATCGCATCGCCTCTGGACTCTCCGGAAATCTCTCTGGCGAACGAGGGAAATGGAATCAGGATCGTCAGGCTGGTGATGCCGTTAGAGGTGATGGCTAGCCGAGCTCGCATTCAGGTCGGCATCGCCGTTCCCGAGAGGAGCAAGGTGCTAGAGGCGCTGTCGAGGGACGAGGGCGGGCAGCCAGCACCGGGAATGTCCACACAACTGCCTGAGCGCAGAATCACCACTGGGGAAGAACTCGGTACCGGGGTCGGCGAGGCAACTCCAATGCCTATCGTGCATCCTAGGGTGCTGCTGCTAGAGCCGATGAGGGTCCGAGAGGCTGGTGAGTGGGTCGATTTCAAGGGTGGCGAGACCAGCTATTACCTCAAAGGCCCGGGGGACTTGTGGCCCGGCTCAATCTACTCAGCTGTAATAGCAGTTCACTGGGAGCTCGTGATCGAAGCGATTAGGGACGATGGGACGAAGATGAAGTGGGTGAGGCCGCTGAAGATGCCTCCACGAGAGGGACTGGAGCATATCCCGACGTTGCCCGTAAGGAGCGGTAGGACCGAACTGTCGACTTGATCAGGCCGGCTGCAGCGGTACTGGTGCTACCAGAATCTCGTCTTCGATGACTGTGTCCAGGGAGACGTAGTCGGAATCGCGCTTGCGCGGTCGGAACCCGGCTCGGAGTATCATTCTCTGCAGTTCATGCTCCGCTGCTTCGGTCTTGGTGGTTCCAGATGCTGAGACGACGTTTTCCTCCATCATGGTGGAGCCGGCGTCATCGGCCCCAGCGAGTAATGCCATCTGAGCGACGCCGACGCCCATTGTGGGCCAAGAAGCCTGAATGTGGTCGACGTTGTCGAAGAACAAGCGCGAGACAGCGACATGCCGGAGGTACTCCGTTGGACCTGCGCCCAACTCAATTCTGTTGTGACCCCTGTTCCTCGACCCAAAGCTGTTGTTCTCTAACATCACCGGCCATGCGATGAACGAAGTGAATCCCGTCCTACCTGAAGCATGCGCCTCGTCCTGCATTGCCCTTATGCTGTCCATGTGCAGGATTCGGTGTCTGGGCGTCTCCCCGAATCCGAAGACGTTGGTCGCAGAGGTCGTCAGCCCCAGACTCTGAGCCTCCCCCATCACCCTGAGCCAATTGTCCGCAGAGCCCTTCTTCGGAGAGATGTCCAGTCTGACATCGTCCACCAGCATCTCTGCGCCGCCCCCCGGAAGGCCATGCATGCCCACTTCTTGCAATTCACGGAGGACCTCGAGGGTAGTCATCCCGCATACTTCGGCGATACCCTCGATTTCAATGGGGGAGAAGCAGTCCAACATAATTGAAGGGTGCCTTCTTTTCAAATCCCTGAGCAGGTCGAGGTACCAATCGAGGAGGAGTTCGGGGTGGACCCCTCCTTGCATCAGGACGCGTGAGCCTCCGATAGCCTCCAATTCGGCGAGCCTCTCACTAATTTGGTCAACCGATTGGGTGTACGTCTCGGGATGATCGGGAGGGCGATAGAAAGAGCAGAACTGGCAGTTGATGGTGCAGACGTTGGTGTAGTTCACATTCCTGTCAATCAGATAAGTGACCTCATTACCGGGAACCTGCAGCCTTCTGCGCATCATGGCGGCGTGCATCAGGTCGTTGAGATCCGCGGACTCGTAGAGCGTGACCGCGTCCTCGATGGTCAGCCTCTGGCAATCGGCTGACATCTGAGATGCCAGTATGACTCTCCAGTCTGACAGAATATCACCTATCACTTCCAACGAGTGCTTCTATTTCATCAATTGTCTTCGGACAATCCGAGGTCAGCACCACAGGACCGCCCTCGGTTATGAGTACGTCATCCTCTATACGCACCCCTATTCCGGAGTACCTCTCGGGTATCTCGACGTCCGTCCTCCAACTGCCGAAGTATAATCCCGGCTCGACGGTTAGGACCATGCCGGGCCCGAGGTCGCGCCCGGGCCCATCATCGCCTTGTCGGCCGCCTCCGACATCGTGGACATCAAGTCCCAGCAAGTGCCCCGTACCGTGCATGAAGTAGTTCCTGTAGGGTCCGTCGAAGTCCTCCCCCAGAGCATCCTCTAGTGAGTAGTCTAGGATGCCGAGGTCAATCAATCCCTGAGCGAGTACGTTAGAAGTTGCATGGTGCATCGCGCTCCACGGCGAGCCTGCTTGGCATGCCTCAATTCCAGCCATTTGCGCCCTGAGGACGAGTTCGTAAATCTCTCGCTGTGCATCACTGAACCGCCCGTTCACCGGCCAGGTTCTGGTAATGTCGGATGCATATCCCTCGACCTCTGATCCGGCATCGACAAGGACGAGCTCGCCGCCGGCGATAACAGCATTATTGGCATTGTAGTGGAGGATGGTGGCGTTATCACCACCGCCGACTATTGTTGGGTAACTCCAACGGCTCTTGCTCGCGGTGAAATGTCCCTCGATGACGGCTTGTACCTGCCACTCTCCAATATCGGCGTAAGCCGCTCGCATCGTCGCAACATGGGCCGCAGAGGCGATGTCTGCCGACTCCTGCATAAACTGGATCTCTCGATCGGATTTGCGTACCCGCATCTCATCGAGTATCGAGGATGGGTCAGAAAGGCTCGTCGGGCCGATGTCCTTGGTGTTGCTGTCACGCGACTTGGAATTCACTGCGCTGTTCACCATCTCATCCAATCTCGGATTGAGGCCTGGGATTAGGTGAATCTGCTTGCAAGCCTCGAAGTGCTCTGCTACCGTTTTCTCCAGATTTTCCAGAGAATGAGCCTCATCGATGGGCCACCCGGAGGCAGCGCCCTCTGTGCCAACCCTTCGACCCTCCCATATCTCGGTCTTGGTGTCTCGAGGTTGGACGAATAGCGAGGTCGTCCACGCGCCTGAGTCGTAATGAGACATCAGAACGGCTCCGGGCTCATTCCATCCACACAGATAGAGCATGTACGAACTGGCACGAAACGGGTAATGGACGTCATTGGAACGATTCGCGCGGGGATTGGTGGGAATCAGCACCAAGCTGTCGGACGGAATCTGCCCTAGGAATTCAGACTGGCGCCCGCGATACTCGGCCTCGGAGAATGCAAGCTCAGCCATACGTCTCGCCGGGCTGTCGACTAGAGGCCCGTTCTTAGGGGTGTGGGAAGTCGAAGACGTCAGTTTTCGTCACCGGACTTCCATTTCGGAATGGACGTGGAATCGTCCGAAGAACGGTACCTCAGCAATATGGCCGAGACCATGAAGATGGCTGAAATCGCAAGGGCGATTAGCGGATAGGGCAGGGGCTCGCTCACGTCGGGGTTGACCAATTGTACAGAGACGGTGCCGTACTCATCGTCATCGTCGATGACGTCCAAAGTGAGAATTAGTTCGTCTCCGGCGCCCGAAGGCCAGGAAAGAGTTCTCTGGCAGCCCTCATACATTGGAGCGTAATCAATCTTCCAAACGCACCTCAACCCCGCTTGATCGTTAGCTGAGTCGACCGAGGCGGAAGCGTCCAAAGCCCATTCGCCGCCTGGGCTCAACTTGATGCTGTCACCATCTGAGACAGGACTGCCATCCACATACATCTTGGCCGTGGGTATGACGTTCTCCACAGTGAATGTCTTGACTGATGTGCTTGAAACCCCACCGGCGTCCATCACGCGCAGAGTCAGAGTGTATTCGCCGGAGGTCTCGCTGCCCATAGAGTAAGTGCCGAGGCCGTCCCCCATGACGATGTCGAGCGGTGTCGAACCAGTGTGTGAGGGCCTTCTCAGCACCCACATGTAGTGCATGTCCTCCCTGCCCCATACCGGGTCGTTGGAGGCACTGCCGTCGAACAACAGATTGCCACTGCCCTCCAGCACGCTGTCTGGCCCCGCCAGTGTGATTGCCGGAGCAAGATTGTTGACCCGGATGGGCACGCAGGTCTGAGCGAAGGTAACCCCGGAGGGATCGTAGTTCTCGGCGTAGAAGGAGTGCCATCCATCATAGAGCCCCGAAATGTCGATACTGTTCGAGAAAGAGCCGTCTGGAATAATCACCAATAGATGTGAACTGAAATCAGAATCGGCCTCGATCATGCACACATCTGCCGCGTTGGAAGCCGACTTCGCGAAGAATCGGAGCTCCGGAGAAGTCCATACCATAGGGTGCGAACTCCAGCCTGAAGCGGTGAGTGAGTTGGAAACCCAATCCCCCGAGGCCGGAGAGTGGAGTATGATTGCTGACTTAGCCGTATCGCCGAGGAACAAAACTTGTCGGGCCTGCGATGTCTCCCCGGAAGCGGACTCCACTGTGACTGTAAGGTAGCAGGTGCATGGGGAGTACTCTGCCACATCGAGTTCCAGCGACCAGATCCAGATGGGCCTTGAACCCGATGAGTCGGCTTCCTCCAAAGTCGTCGACAGATCCCCGCTGCCGAGCTCTGCCTCCTCGCCAATGCTCCATGTCACGTGAGGGGGCCTCTCTTCGTCCTCGACGAAACCTGTGATTACCGTAGTTTCGTTCGTGGTGAAGCCATTCTCGAAATCGAATCCGATGAGAGGAACATCGTCGGAATCCTCCGCGCTGACGGGGGCAAGAGTGGGGGACCACGTCGCTATAAGCAGCAAGACGACGAACAACCTAGGGGACTTCACAGCGTATGGCCGGACCAATTCCGTAATGAATCTCATGCCTAAATGATGATTGTTCCAATCATCTGTCTGAAATCTGTAATTGCCACGCCAGCTCATCCAGCCAAATGCCTAGAGTGGTACGATTGACGAACTCATGGCTGGCCTCGGCAGACAGCACGCATTCGCAGGCTGCGGCGGCCAGAGTGGCAGCATCGGCCATGGAATGTCCGTTGCCAAGCGCGGCCGCCAGAGCGGTGGCGGCTGCGTCGTGGA
>JYMV01021066.1_pt1 | contig 10598 bp, 8 predicted proteins | sample 338911 | NCBI WGS metagenome assembly JYMV01 (sample SAMN03354496, study PRJNA234377) | hydrothermal vent metagenome | biome: Deep sea; feature: Hydrothermal plumes at the Eastern Lau Spreading Center, Western Pacific Ocean; material: Seawater | place: Tonga | collected 2009 | depth 2000 m m
CCGGGTAAAGATCTGCAAACTTCCCTTTTGATTTCATTGCAACAGATGCTGGAGAATTTGTTAGATGGCAAACGGGCAGTTGTACTTGTTTCCTCGCCAAAAACAGGTGCTATGCTGGCCATGGTCAGCAAGCCCGATTATTCCCCAGATTTATTCATAGGTGCCACTACAGTTAATGAATGGCAGGACATCATCAGCAATCAGGACAAACCATTATTAAACAGGATGACTCATGGATTATATCCACCTGGTTCAACATTGAAAATGATTACAGCCATGACGTTAATGGAAAAAGGTAAAGTTAATTATTCAGAAACAATCTATTGTAGTGGTATCTATGAATTAGGAGACAGACATTTTCGCTGTTGGAAAGAAGGTGGGCATGGTAAGATGGATTTAGAACAAGCTGTCACTCAATCCTGTAATATATATTTTTATCACCTTGTTCAGCGTTTAACGCTGGATGAATGGGCTGAGGCGTGCAAATCATTTGGATTTGGAGAGATGACAGGAATTGATTTAGCCTCCGAAGCAAAAGGAGTGATACCAAACTCCACATTTATGAATAAACTATATGGTCGCTGGGGATGGTCAAAAGGACATTTATTAAATCTTTCATTGGGGCAGGGTGAACTGGTGGTTACTCCGATACAGATGATGCAATATATTAATATTATTGCTATGCATGGTGCTGCACCCACATTACACATTGCTAAAGGTAATCCAAAAATATCAAGTTCTATCAATCATTATTCTCACCAGAACTGGAACCGCATGGAATTTTTTTTACGTAAAGTAATTACTTCGGTACATGGGACAGGAAAACGAGCCAACCCAGGAATTCCCGGCTTAATAATCGCTGGCAAAACCGGCACTGCTCAAAATCCCCATGGTGAACCCCATGCTTTATTCGTTGGTTCTGTAGTGGTTTTAATAGAAAATGGCGGTTCTGGCAGTGAAACAGCTGCGCCCATTGCCGGTCGCGTATTTGAATTCCTATTTTCCTCCAAAGAAACTATGAAGCTGGCATTTTCATCATGATTCAACTTTTTCTCCAAAAATTCAAGGAATCAACGTTAAGCATTTTAGCCATAGCACTATTTCTTACGGGAGTAGGATTGATTACGTTAAAAAGTATTAGTACAGGACATGAAGGGAATTATTTTCAGCAATCATTTTATAAACAGTTGTTTTTTCTGTTGCCGGCTTTGATTGTATTTTTAATTGCATTCTTTATTCCGAGACACACCATCCACCGTTATATCTATGGGTTATATGGTTTTATGATCTTATTGATATTGATACCATTTTTGGGCGAAGAAATTGCCTCTACCTATCGCTGGATCAGGATTGGTTTGCCATTTGGTTTTCAGCCTTCTGAATTTGCCAAGTGGATCGTGGTGATTGCATTGGCACGCTATTTATCTGATCATAACTTGGAAATGAATTATTTTTCAGTGAGTATAGCGCCCATTATTATAGTATTAATTCCGGCAAGTATTGTATTGAACCAACCCGATTTGGGAACAGCTATTATAATACTTGTACCTGTTTTGCCCATGCTCTACTGGATAGGCGCAAGGCCTTTTCATCTTTTTCTTATGGTTGCTCCTCTGGTTAGTATCCTGACAGCTTTTCATTGGTTGTCCTTTTCAATCTGGGCTTCAATTATGGTGTATGTTATTTTCAAAGCAAAGCCAAATTTAGTTTTTAGTATCTCAACATTTTTTGGAAATTTGTTTTTGGGATTACTGTCACCGGTTTTATGGGGACTGCTGAAAGAATACCAGAAAAAACGAATTTTAACATTATTCAATCCGGAAATCGACCCTCTTGGAGCTGCGTATCAAATCATTCAGAGCAAAACAGCCGTAGGAGCTGGCGGTTTGTTTGGCAAAGGATGGGGGCAAGGAACACAGACGCACCTCAAATTTTTACCGGTTCAGGAATCGGATTTTATTATTTCTGTTGTTGGTGAAGAGTTTGGTTTTATAGCTATATTAATTTTAATTACATTATTTTCACTATTCATCCTGCGAACTATGCGGTTGGCATACAATGTTGATGATCGTTTTTCCAGTCTTGTTTTAGTTGGGTTGGGTACTATCTTTACTGCCCATGTTTTTGTGAATTTCGCCATGACCGTCGGTATGATTCCTGTGAAAGGATTGCCACTGCCATTCGTTTCGTATGGAGGGTCTTTTCTACTTTCCAGTTATATCATGGTAGCACTAATTATGAACTTGAGTATTGATCCCAAGGATTATTAAAAAGTGCAATGAACATTTACTGGATCATCGGTAAATTACATGTCTATCCTTCTGCAAAAACGAAGAAGAAATATGATACAACGACTCGGAAGAATTGCCGTCCTTTGCTCAGTTTCATTTATAGCGATTAACCTGTCAGCGCAATCTGAAAAACAACAGATTAAACGTTTGAATGAGAAAGTGAATCAGCTATATATACATATAGGTGAGTTGGAAACAAAGCTGAATATTTTGCTTCCGGAACTTCAGACAACACTCAAGGCTACTGTAGCAGCTAAGGAACAAACAGATTCTGTTTCCATTCTGATCATAAATCGCATTAATACAATTCAAAATAAAATAAGATTATTGGAAGATAAAGCGGCTTATTCTGACAGCACTAATTTTGAGGTATTGGCGCAGCTGGTGATGATTGAAAATAAAATCATTACACTTGCTAACAGTTTTACAGAATTATATAATGTTCGCAATGATCAGACACCAGCATCACCCAGCTCAAAGATTAGTCCCACTGAATATAAAAGACTCTATATTGAAAGTTTAAGCAATTTTCAAAATGGGATATATGGGCAATCCATAAAAGGATTTTCAAAACTCGTCATTAGTGACCCGCAGAATAATCTTGCTGACAATAGCCAATACTGGCTAGCGGAATGTTATTATTCCCAAAAGAATTATAAACGGGCAATTATAGAATTTGAAAAAGTTTTCACCTTTGCTGGAACAGATAAAGATGATGATGCCCAGTTGAAACTGGGCCTGGCCTATCAAAGCATGGGCAACTTGGAAAAAGCACGGGAAGAATTTCAACGCTTAGTGGACTATTTCCCGGGTAGTGAATTTTACGATCGTTCCAAAGAAGCGCTGAAACAATTAACCATCCAATAAAGTAAAAAAACCAATTATGAGTAAACTTTTCTACATGACAACGGAAATTATTCCGTTTGCTAATACATCAAGTCTGGCCCCCTTTTCTACAAAAGTACCTTTGCTGTTACAGGAAAAAGGCCACGATATTCGTACCATTATTCCAAAATACGGTTATGTAAGTGAACGTAAATATATTTTAAGAGAGGTAATCCGTCTTCGGGAAATACCCTTTGAATATGATGGTAAGGAAAAAGTACTGTCAGCAAAAAGTGCCTTTATTCCTAAAACTCGTGTTCAGGTTTACTTTCTGGAAGATAAGGAATGGTTCAAACCCCAGACGAATCTTGTTTATAAATCAAAAAATGGCCGAATCTTGGCAAATAATGATGAACGCGTTGCAATTTTCTGTAAAGGTACGTTAGCCACACTACCGCACTTATTCTGGAAACCGGACGTTTTCTTATGTAATGGATGGCAGTCATCTTTTCTACCAGCACTGTATAAAGAAGAATATGCGAGTAAAGATTTTTATGAGAATATTAAAACAGCACTTATGGTACATAGCATGGATGACGAGTATACAAATTTCGGACAGGCTGCTTTTGAAAAAGCAGGACTCAAAATTCCTGCTTCTATGAAAAAAGGAAATGTAAATGCATACGAAGCTGCTGCCGAATCTGTAGATTTGATTATTGCTCTGGAATCACCATCCAATAATATTACTGAAAAATTACTTAAGCTTCCTGCTGTGAAAGCCAAAAAGAAAAAATTAGTTACTGTTAAAGTTCCTGAAGGGGAAATGCTGGATTATCAGCCTGTGGCTGATAAGCTGGATAAAGTCTTTGAGAAACTTAACAGCTGATCTTACGTAAATAATCCACTTAATGAAATCATCAGTTATATTCAGAATCCTTGGGATAGGTCTGGTCTGTGCAATCTATACTGGCTGCATGGAAGAACCATTGCATGCTGACTTGAGTGAAGCGGAATTAGAACTTGAAGTACGAGAGCTATTTGATATTGAAGGTATCACCTACCAGGTTCCACCCACAATAGGTAGCAAAACAAAACTACACTTAGGAACTGATGAAGATTACACATATAAAGTGCTGTTATTTAAAACATCTTTCATTTCCTATGAATCTAGTTTCTGGACATTATCTTCTTTTCTGGATACAACATTAAAAATCGACAGTGCATTTTTCACGGTTGGCATTGCTAAAGATACACTGGAAACACCGGTAACATTTTCATTGTATTATTTTCCCCATAATGCGCTTGATTCGATATTCAATGAATCTGAATCACATTATTTGAATTTCACGGATACTGAAATTGCTGCAGGTGAATTCGTTTCAACCACAACAGAAGAAAGTTATGCAGTGGATACAACAACAACAAAATACAGAGTAAGGTTTGCTGTAGAAGATTTATTTGATTCAACGTTTGTTGACACGTCCTTGAATTATTCTCTCATGTTAACCTTGTATGATACGAATGATTCATTGCATACTTTTTACAGCCGTGAATATGATTACTCCAATGCTCTGTCGCCTAAATTGGAAGTGTATTTCCGTCAATTTACCTATCCTGATTCTGCTGATACTGCACAGATTGATACACTGATTGATACACTTTTCATATCATTTCTTACCACCCAAGATTTAAGTATTGTGGTTCCTCCAGAACTGACAGAACAGGATACATCTTATATCACTATTGGTCGTGGCAAAGGATTACGCAGTCTAATTAAAATGGATTTTCTAGATACTCTTCAATTGCCGAAACAAACAAGTTTTGACAAAGCTGAGTTGACATTACATATTGTTCCAGATTCGAATATTTCTTCATTTAGTATTTGGGCTGCAGCACTCAAAGATACTGTTGACTTGTCAAGTTTTGTATCATTAGATGAAGATGATTATAGTGTTCACAGTTCACTATATTCCAGTGGATCTGTCCTGAATAATAAAGTTGTATTTAACATAAAGGACTTTCTTCAGAACCAATATTTTGAAAATGTGGGCAACCTTGGTTTAAAACTTTACGCCAACATAAATAATAATCTGCAAACTGAAGTTCATTTTTATTCTGCAGATCATGACTCATTATATCCGAAGCTATTTATTCAATATGTGGCTCCGTAGACTCATTATCTTTTCCTCGTTTGCTGTCTTATATAGTCAGTCAATTCATAATGCCTATGGTCTTGGATTAATTTCCTTTAACCATAATGCTGCAGCGGCTGCAATGTCCAGCCGCGGGATTGTTCCTTCTTTCAATCAAAATATTTCTCTGTCAAACCCTGTAACGTGGAATAACTTGAAATATGCTTATTTAACTGGCAATTATAATGGTAATGAATTTACCAGTGATTTAGGAGTGAATGGCTTAACAGGAGTAAGCAGTGCACAATTTACAGTTCCAATAGGTGAAAAATATGCTTGGGGTTTTGGAGTAAAGCCGCTTTTTAATCAGCAGTATATCATTGAAGATAATCCAATAGAATTTTATGTGGATGATGACACACTTTTAACAAAACGTTCAGTTGATGGTTCTGGCGGAATTTCATCTTTGTATACAGCGGTACGATTCCCCATATCAGCTCAAGAAAACATGGCAATAGAACTGGACATAATATTCGGTTCGTTGCGCAAAGATGCCAAATTCAGCATTGATCAACGCTTATATCATTATTTTCAACGACATTTATATTCCGGATCACTTTATAAAGTATTTTTGTCATCAGAGAGATTTAACCATGGAAATTTACCTTTGAACATATATTTTATGTTTGGAGGTGCAATTAACCCTGTAAAAGTAAAACACTATTCATTTCAGCCTTTTGAAGATGTTAACAATAATGGCTATTATGATAGCGCTGATAATCCTGCACCTGCAAGTGTTCCCAGCGCTGAAATCAATATTTATAATGATATATTAAACCCATCTGAATTGGGATTTGGTTTTGATATGGTAATGAGCAGCGATTTGCACTTGATGCTTGAAGCGCACAGTTGGCATGATGTAGGGAAGAAGGATAAATCTTTATTTCCATTATTGTCCCACTATGTAAATCAATCTCAGCAATTGTCTTTGGGTTTAGCAAAATTTTCTCCAGTAGCAGCATTTAAACTTGCTCAAAAAATTCAATATAGAGGTGGCGTTTATTTACGCAAAGATTTGCTGGAAGAAGTGCATGAAAGTGTGAATGAAATGGGAATTTCTTTAGGGTTTGGTATTAAATTTGGTGTTGCAAATAATCAAATAGATTTTGCTTATAAATATGGCGTTCGCACTAGCGATTTAATTTCAGATGAAACAATTCAACATTTCACAGTCGGCTTGCAATTAGGTGACCTGTGGTTTGTAAAAAGAAGACCAAAATAAGGTATCAATCGATGAGATCAATTTATTTTTCCAAGTTAATCACTTTAGGTATAACAACTTTATTTATTTCAATGTGTGTTCCACCCGAAGATGGGCAAGCGGATGAAGATGCAGCTTATGATGCATATCTTGACTCTTTGCGTGAAATCCGATGCCCCAGACTTTTAAGCAGCGCAGCTGAATATTATAAAAATAGGGACTGGCACGCGACGATAAATGTGTATAGAGAAATAGTGGATTTAGGTTGTGACCGTGATGATCCTGAAGAAGTATATCAATATTATGCTATCGCTTTTGAATATTTAGGTTTATACGATAGTTCTGAATTTGTTTTGGTTAAAGGATTGCAACAGCTGTCCAATAATGTACAATTACGCAAACGTCTTGTTTATGCGTATTCGAAACAGGGTAAAACAGATCTACAGATTGCAGAGTTAAATCGTTTAAGTGAATTGATACCGGATGATTTGGAAATTAAAATGGACTTAGCAGAACTGTATGGTGCACAAGGCTTGTATAATGATCAAATTGATTTTCTCGAACAGATTCTGGATAAAGATCCAACCAATGAAAAAGCACAAAGTGAAATTGCTCTTGTCTATGAACAAACAGGTAAAGATCCATTAGATGTTTATCGTGAACGCTTTCGTACCAACAATGATAATGTTTCGTACGGGTTAGATTTAGCCGAACGTTTAATCTCCAAAGATAAACCATTGGAAGCAGTGGAAGTGCTGAAGAAAGTGATTCGAATAGATAATACCAGTAAATTGGCTTATCGAAAAATGGGTCAAGCGTATTTCAGTGCGGATCAATTGGATGAAGCTTCAAATGCCTATGAAGAACTTTTCATACTCAATCCACGAGATATTCATATCGCATTAAAAATATGTGATATAAACATTGCAAATCAAAAATATGCAAAAGCGTTACGCTGGGCTGATAAAGCTATTTCAATTGATAAGAATAATGGAGAATCCTACGGTAGAAAAGGAAATGTGTATTATAAATCATTCCAAGACTGCAGAAGTGCTGCAATCTCTTTGAATGACCGGATTGTTGCAACCTTGGCTCAAAATAACTTTATCAAAGCCGATGAACTAGGTTACCGACGCTTCAATAATTCCAATTCATGGCTTAAAGATAATGAAGTATTATTCTCGAAAGCCCAGTGGTTTATGTTGAATGATGATGTAAAAAATCAAGGCTATGTCACACCCCGGGGTGATTGCTATGATTGGGTAGATGAAAAGCTCAAAAAAGACTCGAAGTGGTAAATAATTTGGAGGGGTATAATTGTGTTTTATCTTAAAGACGCTGATCCCGAATTACATCAAATTTTGATGCGCGAAGTGGGACGTGAATCAGCGACCCTTGAATTGATTGCATCAGAAAATTTTGTTAGTTATCCAGTTCTGGAAATGGCTGGCGGTGTCATGACCAACAAGTATGCCGAAGGCTACCCTGGAAAACGCTATTATGGCGGTTGTGAGCATGTGGATGAGGCCGAAAATTTAGCAAGAGACCGTGCCAAAAAGCTGTTCAATGCTGAATACGTTAATGTTCAACCCCATTCTGGATCCCAGGCAAATATGGCTGCATTGTTCACCTTTATTAAGACCGGTGATACAATCATGGGGTTAGACTTGGCTCATGGCGGACATTTAACTCATGGCAGTCCTGTGAATTTTTCTGGAAAACTCTTCAAAGTTGTTTCTTACCAGGTAAACAGAGAAACAGGGCGAGTTAATTTTGATGAAGTTAGAAAATTGGCTAAAGAGTATAAACCAAAATTGATTATCTGCGGCGGCAGTGCCTATCCAAGACATATAGAATTTGAGGATTTCAAAGCTGTTGCTGATGAGATCGGTGCCTTTCTTATGGCTGATATTGCTCATCCGGCCGGATTGGTAGCAACTGGACTGCATCCTTCACCAATGCCGTATTGTGATGTAGTAACTACAACTACTCATAAGACATTACGTGGGCCACGGGGTGGTATGATTATGATGGGAAAAGATAGGAAAAATCCATTTGGTGTTGTGGCTTCAAAATCCGGACGTGTAAAAAATATGTCTGAATTGATTGATTCCATGGTCATGCCGGGAATTCAAGGTGGGCCATTAATGCATATCATCGCAGCTAAAGCAGTTGCATTTGGTGAAGCGCTACAGCCTTCTTTTAAAGACTATACCAGCCAAATTGTGCAGAATGCTCAAACCCTTGCAGAAGCATTTTTAAACAAAGATTACCACTTAGTATCTGGCGGAACAGATACCCATGTTATCTTAATAGATTTGACGAATAAAAAGATCACTGGTAAAGCTGCTGAAAAAGCACTTGAAAAAGCCGGAATCACGGTAAACAAAAATATGGTTCCTTTTGATGAGCGCAGTCCATTTATTACGAGCGGAATACGGATCGGTACCCCAGCAATTACAACAAGAGGTATGAAAGAAGATCAAATGCTCATTATTTGTGATTTGATTGATCAAGTCATTAGTGATCCAGAAAATGATGATGTTATCAGTAATGTCATTTCAATTGTAAAAGAACTTTGTGATTCTTTTCCTCTCTACGACGATCTATTAAACTGATCGTTCTCTTATTTTTTCATTAATCTCTCTAAATTCATGCCTATGTTAATGAAGCGCTATTTTCGCATTGTTAGTTTTTGCTTATTGTGTATATGGGGTTCTTCCTGCTCTACAGTTTATTATTTAGAACACCATCCTGGTTTTGCTGACGATATATTTTATCGAAAAGTAATTTCAGCAGAGAAAAAACTAGGAAGCAATGACGATAAACTTTACCTGGAAGCTGCAAAATTGCGAACTCAATACACATATGCATTTATTGTAGAAAAAGCGGACCGTTTGATTGAAGATGATTATGAGACCGGTAAAAGGTTCTACGACAAAGCTTTAGCAAGTTTTGAAGAAGCGATCTCCTATGGAAAAAAAGCAATACAACTCCGTCATCCTGAACTGCAATTCATAACGGATTGGATTATAGAAGATGTTACGTTTACTGAAAAAGATGTGCCGTATTTATATTGGCTGGGCGCTGCCTATGGTGGATCTATTGGTTCAAGCAGAGGTAAGGCAAAATGGGTGATTCAACTCCCAATTGTTGGCTATTTATTGGAAACATCACTGGAAATTGATCCCTCATGGAATTATGGTGCCATACATACTGCAATGATTTCATATACTATGGCACGTACAGACTTAATGGGTAATAATGTTGAAAACGCAACAAAACATTATGAACAAGCCATGCTTTTTTCAAATGGACAAGATGCTGGAGCGAAAGTGTCATTTGCTGAAAATGTTCATGTAGCACTGCAAAATAAAGATGAGTTTGAATTATTATTAAAGGAAGTTCTCTCTATGGATGTAGAAAATAATAAAGAATTAGCTTTAGGGAATATTATTGCCCGTGAGCGAGCACTTTGGTTACTTTCAAGGACAGATGAGCTCTTTTACTAAATGACTACTTTGTACCGCATACTGTTTTGTCTTCTTTTAATGGGTGAAGCCAGTGCTAAAAAAACAATCATAAAAATGGCGACACTGGTTCCTGAAGGTACAGATTGGCATGGTATGCTTGTGGAAATGGGACAGCGCTGGAAAGAAGCAACCAACGGACAAATTGTTTTGCGCATATATCCTGGCGGAGTTGTTGGTGATGAACGGGATATGATTCGAAAAATACGAATCGGACAAATCCACGCAGCAGCAGTTTCCACTGAAGGATTATCTGAAATAAATCCTGAAGTCAATGGTTTTGTGTTGCCCATGGTTTTTGATGATTATGATGATGTGGATTGGCTGCGTCAACGAATGTCAGAGCAATTAGCAGCTGGTATGCGAGAAAATGGTTTCGAAGTTCTCCTGTGGGCTGATGTTGGCTGGGCAAAATGGTTTACAGCTAAACCTATTGTGTATATAGATGATCTTAAAACCATGAAAATCTTTACCTGGGCAGGTGATTATCATTTTCAGGAAATGTGGGAGCAGGCAGGATTTCAAGCTGTACCATTGGCGTCAATTGATGTATTGAGCG
>JYMV01053343.1_pt1 | contig 10593 bp, 12 predicted proteins | sample 338911 | NCBI WGS metagenome assembly JYMV01 (sample SAMN03354496, study PRJNA234377) | hydrothermal vent metagenome | biome: Deep sea; feature: Hydrothermal plumes at the Eastern Lau Spreading Center, Western Pacific Ocean; material: Seawater | place: Tonga | collected 2009 | depth 2000 m m
TTTTCCCGCCAATATGTCCATTTCCCATTTTCTTTCCCGGATTTATAATGCCCATCTTCTTTCAATTGCCCATTTACATACCATTTAGTTCTACGACCATCTAATTGCCCATCCTTATATTGACGTACTTCACGAGTTTGCCGATCATACCATTCCATCCATGTTCCACTTTTTAAATCATTGGAATAGAATCTCTGTTCTTTCTTGGCACCATTCTCGTACCAGTAAGCCCAAGAACCATCCCTTTTCCCTTCCTTATAACTTCTCTCTTCCTTTTTTTGACCCGTCTCGTACCAAAAGGTCCAATCCCCATTTTCCTCACCATTGCTATATTGTGTCTTTTGTTTCATCTGACCATTGGGATACCATTGGGCCCATTCACCGTTTCTTTCTCCTGTTTCATAGCTTTTTTCTTCCTTCTGCTGGCCATTATCATACCAATACTGCCAAACTCCCACAGGAGCTTGTTCTTTATAGGTCAGTTCTTCCATTTTTAGACCATTTTTATACCACTTATTGAACTTTCCATTCCACCAACCATTATCATAATTCATTTCCTTTTCTTTCTGGCCATGATTGTACCAATAGTTCCACGTACCGTACTCTTTACCATCAACGAAATGTCCTTCAATCTCCAGCAGTCCATTTTCAAACCACTCCGCCCAATAGCCATGCCTGAATCCAAATCGGTAATTGTGTTCTTTCTGCGGCTGACCATTTTCAAACCATTCAACCCACCTGCCATCCTTTACTGAGTTTTTAAATGCTCCTGAGAGCATTTTATTGCCATTTTCCCATATATCAAATACCGGTCCCGTATATGGCTCAGGCGAATCCTGCTGGTAGAATATATCTCCCCGGCGTACAAGGAGTGAAAGGAATATCGGAGCCTTTGTACGGCCATCTATGTTAAAATATTGATAATCGCCAATTATTAATCCATTTTCGTAAACCACTTCGTATAGTTTATGACCGCTTTCATATATCCCATACGCCATTCCCCAAAAAGGCTGTTCCTGCTCAGGATTATATTTCTTTCCATTCTTATAAATCAGCCTATTCTCCTCAAGAGGCGTTATGATTTCGCCAATATTATTGTAGAATGTGAATTCCCCGTCCAATGCGCCCAATTCAAAATATCCATCGCGCATTTTCGTTCCATTGGAATATAAACTGTAAACTTTCCCTGTGTACGGCTTCCCTGAGTCTGGATCATATAAGAGGCCATTATATAATTTCAGAGAATCCTGGTTAGTAATTTTGGTGCACCCCGATATAAACAATATCAGGAAAAATATCGCCCGGTTTTTCACGCTTAATATTAGTTTAACAATAGACATACAGTAAACGTTTATCAGCTACGCAATTAGTCTCTACTAAATTCATTACAAAAATAGGGATGATCTTAGGATAAAAAAACAAACTGAAATCAAAAAAATATGTCTTTGTATATTCATTGATAGAAAAAGTGCTATGCATTCAACTTGATGGATTTAGAAAAAACAATTGAAACTTTAAAAGGTTACCTTAAGCTGTTCCAGGTAAGTCATCGAACTACTAGACTAGAACTGTGGCGAAAATATCAACAGTTTCTTAGAGAGTGGAAACTGGATAGGTTCGATTCAATGGATGATAAACTTGCTGCCAGCAGGAAAATAGATGAAGCTCACGAGGCGTACGATTTCATCAAATCTCACTGGAACTACCTATTCTTCTTGAAGCAAAAAGATGAAGCTTTTGATCGATCTATTATGATCATTGTGTTCATCTTTTTATTCATAGTAATGCTGGCTTATATGCAGAACCAGTCCAATAAACGGGTAAGTATCGCTAGGCAGGAAGCGGTTGAATTTCAAGAATCCAGTTGGGCTTGGACACATGGTGTACCAGATTCGCTCGTAAGATTATCCAAGATGAATGCATTGGATGATTTCTGGGGAAAAATCATCAAAGACACAACTGAGATTCCAGAGTTGCTGGTATTCTGGCCACATAGTCTGAATCGACATGATAAAATTAAAATAAAACAGGATATTCTAAACGGCGGAACAAAACACACCGTATTCCCAAATGGAGAGTACCAGAAAAGGAGTACACATTATTTACTGGATCGAGCTTTAACCAACCCTTCCAAACGAATCCCTGAAATCATCCTTGAAAAGATATCATTTTATAGGAATAATTATGAAACCTTGTTCAAAATAACGTTTAACGAAACATACGAAAGTCAGAAAATACTGGATCTTGATCTGGGCGGTATTCATGATATTGAACCACGATATTTCCCGTTTTCTGATGGAACGGACTCCGTCTGGACAAAAATACCTGAGTTCCCGATCCTGCTGGATAATTTTTTCGAGGACTGCATTAAGTGCGGCGGCGGAATCATCAATAAACAAATCGATAATAAAAAAATGGCAACCAGTTGTGTCTTTCGATTCCTAACTGTACTGCCTTATCAAACTAGGGAGATCACATTTAAAGGCGTTGGCAACCCCTTGAACCATGTTCCAGTAAATATTAAACCTTATCTAACTCAACTGATAACTGACTGGAGGGAAAAAAGTCCCTACCGATCGCGAGAGTGGAAATTCTGGAAACCAATCGTGATCCATTAGATATTTATATTTTTTTAATATCGATTATCCAGGATAGCTAATCTGTTCCCTGATTTTACCTTTCTTGTCCCAAAAAGTCCATATATCAACACGTTTTCCCGCACCGTAATCACCTGACATTTCCACTTGACCATTTTCATACCAGGATGTATAGAGTCCATTCCGTTTCCCTAATACGTAGGACACCATCCATTTCTTTTTCCCATTACCGTACCAGCCAGTGTGGATGCCCAAAGGCATACCACCGGTATATTCCCCCTGCTCAATAACCTGACCAATTGTATTCCAAAAGGTCCATTTACCTTCAATAAAACCCATATGGTAACGACCCTCTTCCTGTTTCATGCCGTTAGAATACCAAGTGATCCATTTACCATGCATTTTACCATTCCAATAGCGCCCATCTGTCTGTTTATAACCATTTCGATACCAAAATGTCCAGTTCCCATCCATATTACCATTACTATACATGCCTATTTTCTTTTTAGAGCCATTATTGTACCAAAAGGTCCATTTACCGGCACGCCCATTTTCAGGAATACCTTTCAAATTTTCTTCCTGGCCCATGTAATACCTGCCTCGAGCTTCCATTTGTCCATTATCATAATAAAAAGTCCAATATCCATTGGTTAACCCCTTCGAATAGTGACCTCTAAGCTTCACTAGGCCATTATCATAATACTCGATGGCTAAATCACTCAATGGACCATGGGTATCAGGATCGTAAACGATACCATCTTGAATCTCTAAAGTAGAACGGATATTCAGACCTTGTGAGTATATCGAAGAAAGGAGTAAGAAAATTGTAAAAACGATAACGCGTGTCATACCAATTTGTATTTACCTTAACACGTGAGATCTAGAAATATTAACTAAGGGACGAATAGCCACCCTTCCGGGGATGCAATTCTCAATAACGGCATAGGCTATAAACTCGATTTCCAGTAATAAAACATTGTACTGAATATCCTTGATTATCATTCCGTCTCAGGACGGTAATAAGTTGCATAAATTTTTTTTCGGTTTTGCATTGTTGCTACCCTGGAAATACCAGCAGACTCACCCATGCCATACTTGATCCAGTCCACTATAGAAAAATCATCAACTTTAGTCCCATCTGGCCATCTTGCACCTTTTGCCCAACCAGGCTTTATCCCCAGTGCATTCATGAGAAATATATTTTGAGCAGCAGTTCCGGTATATTTGGTTCCCTGGTCCATGAATTGCTGTACTCCCTCATTGGATTCCACTGATGATCGGGATACGCTCTCAGGTGATTCCTGTTTGGCGCCTATATTCTCCGGCAAAGGGGCATCGTCCATTTGTATCCGCAATGTATCTTCATATAATTCAGTTTGCTTCTTGTACCCGCTTCCAGACACTTCCTGGTACTTCTCTCCATGCTCTGACGGACTTTCTCCAGGGTTGTTTACTGGCTCTGCCTCAGGTTCGCTTTCTAAGGGTGGCACGGTAGTTTTAATCGGGCGTTCAAAGCTTCGAAGATCTATTCCTTTTCTGTTATCATAAATAACGGTTTCTCCATTATCAATCGCATCAGGGTGATTACCACTGACGATTACTTGTACTGGTTTTCGATTCTCAGCGGTTGGCTGTTGAGCTAACTTCTGTGATATCAACTGGGGGCTTAGCCAAATGACTGTCAATGGAATAAAATAATACTTGATGTTCTTAAGGTGCTGCATCATTAATATTTAAATTACTTATGAATAATTTTTTTTTCTACCATGGTAAATTTCATATCTATTATTTGCTAATTGGCATTTCAAAGCTATTAACAGGTAACATGGAGAACCGCATTGGCTCCAACTTGATTTTTTAAAAGATAATTACAGGCATCCGCAGTTTTCATAATTTTGAGATTAACTCCTCTGTCTTTTGCTTCCTTTTTAACCGCTTCTGTGATAGGCAGGTTGCCATAATATCCCGTACCGATCACTAACTCTGAGCAATTCCAGGGAATGTTTTCCCGTGGACCCAAGGGGGTGTGGCCATACTGTCCTTTTAGGGACCTGCTTCTTTTCTTTTGGCGTTTTTCCGGAGTGCCATTATTCAAGACCATGTCATGACCGTAAATCTGGTTATCAATTAAAATCTGACCAAAGTCGGTATATTTGATATTCATATATTTGCCTTTCTTTAATTTAATTTTATCAGTAGGATATTCCCTCTACGCGTGTAAGTACTGGAAAAACGAAGAATATTCCCATTTGGGGAATAATGGAGTCACCTTTTTTTGCCAAGTTTTCAAAAGCCAGCAATCCATAAGGGTAGTAATTATACGGAATCCAGAGCCATAATTTTGATTTAATGTATTTATCATTAGAATCGGAATTATTTCTCATGAGACCGATTCCAAATCCAAAATCAACTAATGTATTTTGCAGGTCAACGTAATGGTACATTTTTTCTTTTGAACGGCGGAGACCCAGGGTAATGCCGGGATTTAGATAGGTGTTGGTAAACCAACCTACGGTCACCTGACCAGATAAATAGAGCACGTGTTCCTGAAATCCATACCCGAGTTGAACTCCAGGGCTAACATAGGGTCCTTGGCAAAACACTATCGTGAATGAAATTATGACAGCGAATTTTTTCATTCCCTAGAATTTACGCCTCAAATAAAAACCCTGCCAATAGCCATGGCGTATCCTATCGATTTATAATGAATCTTCAATTTAACAGTATCATTTTTTTAGTCTTTCCAAAATCCTTTGCCTGAAATGAATAGAAATAAATTCCAGCGCTGATTAATCGACCATCATTATTCGTGCCATTCCAAATAATTGATTTATAACCTGGCTCCTGTACACCATTAAATAGCATCTTCACTTCCCTGCCCATGGTATCATAAATGGTAATCTTCACATGGCTTCCTTCGGGTAGACCATATTCAATCTTAGTTTGAGAATTAAATGGATTAGGGAAATTCTGGTCCAATCTGAAATCATTGGGGATACCATTGGGATCCTTATCAACAGAAATTGTTGCTGATGTGGTAGCACTGACGATGGCCCATTTAATATCATTTTCACCTGGACCTATGCGGATCATAGAAGCCATATACATCCGGTAGCGACCATCAGGCAGTAGAATAACCTTGGGATCGTTCAGCGATAGCACTTCAAACTCCGTATAATCATCAAAACGCAGCCGGTAATCGGGGTCCTGGGTAAATGTCGAGCCATAATCTTCACTGGTAAAACTATAGATGGTACCTTTTGGTTCAGCAGGTGGTACCGGATGACCGTGTTGATTCATAGTAAAAATGCGAATCCGATCATCAGGCAAAACTATGGCATGCGGATCCCAGTAACTCTGGTTCCCACCGCCCAAAATAGAATCACCAAAAATATCTGTTGTGTATGACCCAAAAACCCAGCCATTGTTACCGGTCTCCGAGTGAATACTACGGGCATTATCGATCTCTCCGGCAAGATACACCATGTACACCTCGCCCAAGGCATTATTGAAATAGGTTGCATAAACATTAGGGTGTGTAATGGCGTCATTAGGAGTAAACACATAGCGATAGCCGGGATCCATCGTAAATTCGATCCCGCCATCAGAACTGAAGCTCCTTAGTTTTGCAGAATCAATTTCGATTTCCACAAAATAACGCCTGTAGCTGCTGTCCGGCATCACCTCATAACGGTAATCTGGATAATCATGTATATTTACAGAGGTAAAACTCAAACCATCTTCAGAAATGGCTAGACTTTGATCCGGACCTTGGTTATAATAAATAAAATAAAGCCCGGATGTGGCTTGCAATACTTTACTAATCCCGGCGCTGTCTACCCGAATTCCGCTGTCTGGTGCAAAGAATAGGTCACCATCCTGCCCCAATAAGCAACAAGGTAAATAGATCAACAGAAATAGTCTTATAACGCTGCAATAGGCCATAATTATTAATCACTTGGAATATTCGATTCTTTTATCAAGTAAGAATGGAAAACCACTAAACCAAAAAACAAACCTGTCAGAAAAATAGCCCACGGAAAGGATTCCGGAACCGCTTGATTTATAACCGCGGTTCCCGGTATCATGAAAGAAATAATGATTATGACTGCGGCCAATATTTCCATTATCCAGAACTTTTTACCGAATTGAAAACTCGTTCCAACATTCATTTCAACTAGGATTACCATACCAGCATAAATAAGCGATAGAGATACAAGTATAGGTGCTAAAACCGGCCCTACCCATGGCAGCGGGATGAGAAATAGAATATCCCATGTAAAAAAGCTTTCCGGCCAATCCAGAAATAATTTCAGAAAAATGTAGTAAAAAATATCCCAGACCCCAAACATGATCATGTACACCGCCAATTTTTTGAGGGACGTCCGGAAAGTCAGTTCTGCCACTGCCCAGATTATAATTAGCGTCATTAATTCCCGCATCATTTCCACAGCAGCAATATGGATATCTGCCAGCACGATGGGGAAACTGAATCCGTCAGGGTAATAAAGTCTACGGAGATAGATTACAATGGCGGCTTCAATATAACCAAAAGCAATCCCCCACACGTACAACCAACTTAAAATAGGTTTTAAGGAACTGAATGAATTGGATTGCTTTGAATTATCCATTAATCCTTATATCGCCAACAATCTTCTCCATGTAATCATTATATCCTTTTCAAAGCTATATCCGCTAAAGGTTCATCAAAATCTGTGCCCGTCAATAATCACAAACCAAAAAACTATCCATTAGAAATAAACATATTAAATAGGATGGAATATGTCTTACTGCCTGATTAATCAATAAGGGCCATAGAGTGCCAGAATCCTATTAGTTAACGATTCCTTTACTGATCTAATGAATTCTGTATTCTCTATAATTGCTTTATGCGCCTGGTGAATGTCGTTGGTATTTTCCACGGTCATTTGCTTGTTGTCAGCAATATTATCATGGAATTCAGCCAATTGGTCTCCCCTCTTTTTTAATATTGCATCTTTACTGCTGAGGTTTTTCCTAAAAACTTCAATTCGCTCATCGATCTCGGCGGCCAGCTCATCATGAGTCCTATATATAAGATCATTATTCTCTGCAATGAGTTCTTTGGACTCGTAAATATCATTCTCCCATCTGATAATTCGCAGTTCATTTTCCCTCAATCGATGAGTGAATTCTTTCATCCGCTTACTCATGTTATCAGCCAGATCATTTAGAACTATCTCATTCCCAGTGAGATTGTAAGCGGCGATCTTACCGGCTCCACCTTCGGATGTCCCCAGAAAAGATGTCCTCTTACCGTCAGAATTATAGGTGACAATATATCCGCCGCTGCCATCATCCACCACTTTTAACGAGTTCACTGTTATATCACCTAGATTGGTATTATTTGCACCCGTAAAAAGAAAAAAACACACCGTAATGCATAGTGCAGTAAAAAATCCTGTAAAATATTGTTTCATAGCTTCCTCCTTATGACTGTTTATTGCGGATTAACACATTAATGATCAAAATATTAAATGAATTTTTTATTTTTTACCAAGAACCCCGGTTTTTATCCCCGCTTTATTAATCGTTTCCATATAACCATCACCGATGGCATTCGTACCCAAATAAGTCGTCTTCTTGCCAAGACCATCACGTGTTATTAAAAAGCCAGCATCATCTTTACCTGTACCCGCAAAAACTGTTTCGTGACCAAATGTATTGTAGGTTTTTAAATGGCCGCTATTTATATCATTCGTTCCGAGGTAGGTTGTCTCGCCACCACGATGATTGTATGTTACTAAGCGGCCGTTACCGGCATTGTTCGACCCAATGGAAACTGTATTCCTCCCATTTGCATTGAAAGTATTTATGCGACCGTTATCAACATTGCTGGAACTAATGGAAACTATTTTATCCCCGCTGGCATTTGAAGTAATGAGTGTTCCGCTGCCATTTTGACCCGCTTTCAGACTAATGGCTTCATTCCCCTCGCCATTAGCGATTTGCAGGGCTCCACCCTGCTTTTGACATGTAAGCGAGATCATATGCCCTTTATATTTTGGAGGGCTCAGCCAAAAGAATACCCGATTATTTGCATTTCCCAGTTCGCCTACCTTATTGCCGTTTTTATCTACAATAGTGACCCGTTGGACGATCAAATTATCAATGGTCCTCTTTTTCGCTCCCATAAACAGAAATATGCTTGCTGTAAGGCAGGAAGCGGTAATAAATCCTATGCAGTATTGTTTCATATAAGTCTCCTTGATTGATCATAATTTACACGATTAAATAAAAACCCCGCCTGAAGACGGAGTTTCAATAGTTCCTTTAAGGGGATAAAATATAGGTTTCACTACTGCTAGGGCAGCCTACCTAAAAACCTATCATTAATGCTCACTTTAATTGATGACTCAATAAAAGTTTCGCACTGTTAGCGAATAAGGGCAGAGAATTAGTCTTCGATAACTTTGTAGACCTTATCCTTTCTGCGGGTATTCTCGCTTACCCTAAGCCCTAAACTGTCACCCTTTTTCACTGTATCCACTGAGACATGATCGATCTCCATGGAAGATACAGTTTCAGTAAAATCCGTTGATCTCCCTAAGATATGTATTGTATTACCAACAGCTAAAGTGCCATCCGTCATCTCAATGATCGCTACGGAGATTTTGTTTAAAAAGTTAGAAATATATCCAATCTCTTGTTCTTCCATTTTAGCCCTCATTTATTTATGGTTAAACCATTAAAGGCGGATATTTGCTTATTCAAACTGAAATTACACTAAAATTGAAATACCAACCAAGAGGCCAAGGGTATTACTCTTTAATAGAGGAGAGAATTTAATGGCAGAAACTATTGGGCATATGACATCTTACCTGAAACATGTTGGAACAATGCTGTCTCAAATTCAGAATTATCCTCATAACAGTTTCCAAATACGGCATTCCATATTTCCCGTTCTTCCATACACATATAGAAAAAGACCTTACCGTGCCATGGCCTGAATTCATTCCAAACCATCTGGAATATTTTCTTCTTGGTTGATTTTGGATAAGATTTTTTACCCGCTGCTTTGTCCATAGGAATCTGGAGAACCTTGCTGTCAATTCCTGACATGCGCAGTTTCTGGATCAATGGTTTAATAAACGTCAGCGTACCCAGGGAAACCAAACCTACTTCAGATGGTGAGAACATGGCCAATACTTTGTGGACGAGGTAACGGTAATCTTTCTTCCAACCCTGATAATTAACAATGGGATGAAAATGAAATCCCACCAGAATACCTGAATCTGCCAACGCCCGCGCCGCTGCCAAACGCTGCTCCAAGGATGCAGTTCCATGCTCTTCATGATCAATAAATAACTGGGGATTCATCGACCAGCTCACAAATACATTGGGTGGCACGTCTGCGTTGAGTAGGTGTTTAATATTTTTCGATTTGGTCTTGAATTCAAGAATAATATTTGAGTTTTTACGGGCAAAATCAAGCTGGGCATCCAGAACTCCATTTGTATTCCCGATAGCAAGCGAATCAGAAGATTGTCCGGAGCCAATATGGTAATTCTTATCAGGATCCAAAGGAATGGCTTTCAGTTTTTCCGCCAGGTTTGATTCAACGGCAATCTTCCCATTTGTATAAAACGTCTGAATACTGCAATAGCTGCACCCCAGTCCGCAACCCTGCACAGCATCAATGGTCATCAGATTACAGCAAACTGTTTTTTCTGATGCTACAGGACACATACCGAAAACTTTATTATCACCATTTATTTGCGTAACCTTGCGTGATTGTATCCGTGATTTTGACTTTTTCATTAGTGGTTCATACTTGGTTTCCTGATCCTTGAGTGTCCTCCAGTGGTCACGGAGTGCATTAAGCAATTTTTTCTTCTGCTGCTGACCATTTGATCTGATTTTATAATCCAGTTTGAGCAGTTGTTTAGCTAGTGATGGTTCCTTCCACATTTTTAAGTCTATAGAGATTTCCGTAACCTGCTTTAGCTCCTGATAG
>JYMV01016930.1_pt1 | contig 10592 bp, 9 predicted proteins | sample 338911 | NCBI WGS metagenome assembly JYMV01 (sample SAMN03354496, study PRJNA234377) | hydrothermal vent metagenome | biome: Deep sea; feature: Hydrothermal plumes at the Eastern Lau Spreading Center, Western Pacific Ocean; material: Seawater | place: Tonga | collected 2009 | depth 2000 m m
CACCAAACAGTGGGGAAGTAAAAAGAAGGAGTGAGATGATAATCAGTATATGTCTCATAGAGTTCCTTTTGGCGGTTTTATTAGGAGAATTGCAAATATAACATCATCTGGTAGAATTTACAAGAACGTGGAATTTTACTTGGAAAGTTTTGGAAGGAGGAGTATAAGTGTGATATGGGGATTTTAAAATTTAATTGTCCCATATTTTAAACAACTAATGAAAGGAGGTGTGAATGTCTAGTCAGATAATGATGGTGATTCTTCCCCTTTATAGTTTGGTGAGGAATCACCTTTGATCAAAAAGTTTCATTTTCAGGTAAGGAAAATTGTTTGAAAATGATGGTATAACCATCTCATAAATAATTACATCCTTTCTTAATTTGGAAGGTTATTGGGATGATGTTTGAGGTGTGAATTCTCATTCATCATCCTTCTTATTAGCGGCTAATCTTCACTGCTTGCTCAATCTTCATTTGAAAATTTAATCCAACAGGGGCACTTAGTTGTGTGCGGCCGACAGGACATAAAAATCTGTTAACTGCACAAAAAAAGCAGTTTAAATAATTAAGTATTGTGTCGGCCTGGTTAATAAGAATAAAATAGTACTGTAATTATAACCTTTTTAGATTAATACAAATGAGTTATGTGATACATGTGACGGCAGTTGTTGAGGGAGATCTTGATCAAATTGAGATTTTAATGAATGATTACCGTTGGAAATGTCTGGAAAACCAGATTGGAATGGAACAGTTTTTTGTTTGCCGGAGTGTGGAGCAGAAAAATGTTTTTCTCTACACGCAGGTATTTAGAAGGGGAGGATCCTAAGTGGTTCTTTGAACAGATGTCCGAAAATAAATTCGAATTTCAAGGACAATGGGTTGCAGGGACTGAAATTGACTCCTCTGCAGGACATGTCCTCAACTGACAAATATGGAAGGGAGATAGAAAATAAGAGGAATTGTAACCTCGTTTCATTGGAAGAATAATCATCTCCCTTCCACTAAATTCCGTAATGCAACTGCAGAACTTAATTAATATGCCGCAGAAGTACATTCACTTTAATGAGTGAATTCCCACTGCTCTCCACCTGATTTTCACTTCCTGTTTTGTTTAAATAATTCTTCATACCAAGTTCGAATCTGGAAGAAGTTCGGCAAATTGATTGATATTTCTTGTAATTCATGACATAAAAGTAGTTCGTTTTAAACTATAATTTACATAAAAACAAAAAAATACATGAAGGTTTCCAAATACCTTTTGCTCCGCCTGGCACTCCTTTTATTCCTTTTTCCGTCCTTTTTAGCAGCACAAGATGAAAAGCAGAAGCTCACCGGCCCTGTCGTCAAGGGTATAGTTGAGCAGTTTGTCTCCATGCATTATGCTCAAAAACCGCTGGACGATGAGATGTCTGCAAAGATCTTTAAGCTTTACCTGAACCGGCTGGATCCGGCACATTATTATTTTCTTGCAGCAGACGTGAATGAATTCCAAAAATACGAAACACGTATTGACGATATGCTGCTGCGCGGAAAAGTAAAATTGGCTTTGGAAATTTTTGAACGCTTCAAAGTGCGTTTGTCAGAGCGCCTGGCGATGATGGAAGAATTTCTTGCTGAGGATTTTGATTTCAGCCGCGATGCAAACTGGACATTGGAGCGCGATGATCTGCCTTATCCAGAAACAACAGAAGAGGCCAGGAAAATTTGGCGTACCAAAATCAAGTTTGATTTGTTGACCCTGAAGCTTGCTGATACCAGTATCAAAGATGGAAAAGAGCGCTTGATGAAGCGTGTACGTGGAATGTGGAAAGATTTTTCTCAGTATGAAAATGATGATGTTGTTTCGATATTCCTCAATTCAATGGCGGCAGCTTATGATCCTCACTCTTCCTATCTGGCGGCACAGGACCTGAAGAATTTTGACATCTCGATTAAACTCTCTCTTGAAGGCATCGGTGCGGTTTTGCGTTGGGAGGACGGCTACACGGTTGTAAATTCGATTGTTCCCGGTGGTGCGGCCGCAAGGCACGGAAAACTGAAAGCAGATGATAGAATTATTGCGGTTGCTCAGGGAGAAGAAGCTTTTGAAAGCGTCATTGATATGCGCCTCAACAACGTGGTGCAGCTGATTCGTGGAAAACGCGGAACCAAGGTTGGACTGCAAATTCTGCGGAAAACGAAAAAAGGTTTTGACACGCTTAAATTAGTTATTGTCAGGGATAAAATAATTCTTAAAGACGGAGAAGCAAGAACACAGATTTTTGTGCATCCTTCTCCGGAGGAAAACAAAACTGCACAAGAAACAAACCGGATTGGTGTGATAAAACTGCCGTCATTTTATGTTGATTTTAATGACCGCCGCAAAAATCCAAAAAATTACAAAAGCTCATCAAGGGATGTAAAAAAGCATCTTAAAGAATTTGTACGGGAAAATGTTGATGGAGTCATCCTCGATTTACGCAGCAACGGAGGAGGTGGCCTTGATGAAGCAATCAATATGGCTGGACTCTTTATCGGTCACAATCCGGTGGTGATAGTTCGGCAGTCCGGAGGAAGACGGGTTACAGTTCACCGCAGCCGTGAGCGGGCAGTTTATGATGGACCTCTGCTGATAATGCTCAATCGCTACAGTGCTTCTGCATCCGAAATTCTTGCAGGCGCCATGCACGATTACCAACGCGCAATTTTAGCAGGTGACACCACAACTTTTGGAAAAGGAACCGTACAGAATATCTTTCAGCTTCCGGAAGGTTATGGTGCATTGAAAGTTACCATCGCTCAATTCTACCGCGTTTCCGGATGGTCCACACAGAACCGCGGTGTTGAAACCAGTCTCGTTTTACCCTCCCTCTACAATGCCCGGGATATTGGTGAATCCACCTTGGACAATGCTCTGCCCTGGCGCTCAATTGATCAGGTTTCCTATCGGGTGAGCGGGAATTTGAAAAAGGTTCTTCCGAAACTGAAACAACTTTCAGAAAATAGAATTGCCAATTCTGAATTTTTCCAAAAAGTTAAAGAGGATGTACAGGAATATTTGACAACAATAAAACCGCTGAAATACACCTCTATCCTGAAAATGCAGGAGGACGATTTGCGTCGTAAAACACAGCGAGACCAGGAACTGGAAAGTGCGTCAGAGAAAGCTGACGAAGACAATTCTGATGATACAGAAATTGAGGAAGAAAAAAAGGAAATTCAGCGGGATGAGTACATGAAAGAAAGTCTGGAAATTTTGTCAGATTACATAAAACTGCAGAAAAATATAGAAAAAGGATGAGTACGGATTCTTCACTTGAGACAGAAATAGATATTTCCAAAAAAGAGATTTTGATTTCAAGCAGCGAAATCAATCAGCGTGTGGCACAGCTGGGAAAGGAAATTTCTGTGGATTATCAGGGACGGGAACTGCATCTGGTGGGAGTGCTCAATGGTGCCTTCATTTTCCTGGCAGACCTGGTGCGCCAAATTAACATACCCTGTCAGATCTGTTTTTTGCAGGCTTCCAGTTACAAAGATCAGAAAGTGAGTTCCGGAGAAGTGACACTGATGCACAACCTGGATTTAAGCGGAAAGGATGTTCTGGTGGTTGAGGATATATTTGATACCGGATTGACCCTGAAATACGTTATGGAAGATCTTCTGCGGCAAAAACCGAATTCGATAGAAGCATGTTCATTGCTGAATAAAAAAATTCCGAATAAAGCTGAGGTAACAGTTAAATATATCGGCTTTGATATTGAAGATCGTTTTGTGGTTGGTTACGGATTAGATTTTGCTGAAAAATATCGGGAAGTTCCGTACATTGCCTGCCTGGATTAACGATAATGCCGGCGGTTTAGTTTTGTCTGCAATGTGAAGCAAGAATTATCACAGAGGAAAAAACGCTGTGGGTCAACGGATTTAAACTGTTGAAAAATCAGCTTCTTCCGTAATCATCTTCCAGGCGCTCAATATCGTCTTCACCAAAATAATCTCCGGTTTGTATTTCAATAAAGCTCAAATCAACAGTACCGGGATTTTCAATACGGTGAGCTGAGCCGCAGGGAATATTCACTGACTCGCCACCTTTTTTGTTGAGTCGTTGTCCGTCAAGTGTTACGATGCCTTCTCCGGACACCACATACCAGTGTTCTGCTCTTTTTTGATGTTTTTGCAGACTGAGTCGCTGACCGGGGTAAACCACGATTCGCTTTACTTTATAATCCGGCTCGTCCGCCAGAACCGTGTAAAAGCCCCACGGACGATGATCAGTTTCTGTATTTTGATTCATGCAGATGTTTTAAGATGTGGATGATTGTTGATGGTATTGCAAAAAGTCTGAAATCTACACAGTGATTTCGACCGAATAGAGAAATCATAATTATATTAGTGAAGTGACTTATAAAAGATTTCTCGCTTCATTCGAAATGACACGGTTTAAGGCAGAATCATTTTAAGCAACCTGAAAAAAATCACAAGACCAGACAGTCTTTGTGAAAACAATCTGGGCGAGAATTACTTTACTCGACTGTTACGAGTTTTATCGTGTCAATCTGAACGCATTTGAGAAATCTTAATATATATCAGTATCTTATCAGGTCTCTCTTCGTTCGAGATGACATGCCTCAGTCAATAATATAAGTTTCATACGATAATTCAAGACTCACGAGTACTTTAATAAAAAACCAAACAGGCTGAACCCAAGAAGTTTTATGAACGCAAAGCTAAAAAAAAGTATTCTCGTAATTTGTCTGCTCTGTTTTGCAACACAAGCCTGGGCAGTAAGAGCAAAAATCCGCTTTCTTTTTCCTGTCAGTACAAAAAGCGTGACAGACGGTTTTGAGGACTCAGAGCTCAAGACATCAGAATTCGTTCTGGCTTTTTTGATGCCGATTTCCCGGAACACCCAGTTGGATTTAGGATATTCATATTTTAATGCCCGGATCGAAGATCCTGCCGATTCGTCGGAAGGCTATAAAGGAGTTTTCCGTGCCCATTTACTGGAACTTGGAGCAGGTTATACAGGGTTCGAGCTGACGAGAAATATATCGCTGCTTTTTGAGGCTTCTGTCCGGATTCCTGTCAGCGGTCAAGCCGAAGTGAAAGGAAACCAGGATTCCTCAGAAGCGTCTTCCATCAGCGGAATGGGTTATTTTTTTGGATCCGGCATTGCATACGGCAACATGGAAGTGCTGTTATTTTATCAGCGCAGAAATTTGAGTTTTGATGACCTGACAGTTTTGCGCAACGGTAAGCGCCAGGATGTGGCTCTGCATTCTACAGAATACGGCATTGGTCTCGGATATACTTTTTAATGCTTTGTTATGTTTAATGTTATTGTCAACAAAGAATATGAACTTTTGTTCGAAAGACTCAAAGCGGAAGCTCCGGATTCTTTTGCACTGTCGCTGGCAGATTTTTCTCATCCGGATGAAAAACTGAATGTCCTGCTTGAAAAAGCAGATGCAATTATTGGACAGGTAAATCCCAGTGATTCGCAGTATGAAACCGCCGGGAGGCTGCGGATAATTCAAACCATGAGTGCCGGCTACGACCGGATAGACCTGGCAAAAGCAAAACATCATAACGTTTTAGTTGCCAGCAACAACGGCGCCAATGCGGTCTCGGTTGCAGAGCATGTTTTGATGCAAATTTTCGTACTCTATCGGCAGTTGCTGTTTCACCACCGTTCTGTAACTTCTGGTCCCTGGAAAAATTTAAAACACACAAACAAAGAACTTGCAGGAAAAACCCTCGGGATTTTTGGATTGGGGCGCATAGGAAAAGCCCTTGCGCAGCGGGCTGTGGCTTTGGGTGTCAAGGTTCAATATTTTGATGTCGTGCGCCAGTCGGAAGCAGAAAAAGAGTGGGGCCTGAAATATCTCTTTCCGGAAGAATTGCTTTCAAGTTCTGATATCATCAGTTACCACCTTCCAAAAACCAGCTTTACCCACCATTTAATAAACAGGAATTCACTCCGGAAAATGCGTCCGGATGCACTTTTGATCAATTCCTCGCGCGGTTATATTCAGGATGAAAATGCAATTGTTGAGGCCCTGAATTCAGGACAAATTTCCGGAGCCGGACTGGATGTTTTTGAAGTGGAACCACTGCCGGAAAACTCGCCGCTGCGAAAATTGGAAAATGTGGTGCTGACTCCTCACAGTGCGCCTGATAATGAAAGCCTTATCCTGGCTGTCCGGAATGCACTCGATAATCTCCTCAGAGTTTCAAATGGGAATGAACCGCAATCTATTGCGGTTGACCACGAAGAAGTAACGCGTCAGTTTTTAGAGCGCTTCCCGGAGGTGAAACTGACTGCTTCCTGACTCTTTCGTAATTTGCTGAAATCAAGTTGGACTGTGTTTTGCAGAAGGTACTTAAGTAGAACTATTTTTTAGCAAACTATTCGGACCAAAGGTCATGGAACAGCAGGTAACTAATCCGTATTTTGAACTGGGTGTAAAACCCGGAGTATCCCCAAAGCAGCTGAAGCAGGCTTATCGTCAGTCTGTGCTGCGCTATCATCCGGATACGGCTGCAGGAAAAGGCAATACGGAAAAATTTCGGCAGGTAACAGAAGCGTATCAGCTTCTGCAGAAAATGAATGCCTATGAAGCTGCTTCTTCCAGTAAAAAAACGGTCAGCAGAACCTCTAATTTGAGACAGAAGTTTTCCTCAGTTTTTTTTAATAAGAGAAGGCAGGAGAACCAAACTGAAAAACCGTGGTGGGATAATATAGATGTTCCTCAGGGAAAAAATGAAAAAATTAAAGTAAACCGCCAGACCACTAATCTCTCACTTGAAGAACTGATTAACTGCGTTGAGCTTTCTGTAAATCAATATGTGCGTCAGGTTGCACTGGAAGCAATTGCTGCAAAAAGGGATGAAGGCGGAGTGAAATATTTACTTCACCTTTTGCAAAACTCAGAAAAATCAAACCGCAATCAGGTGATTCAGGCGCTTGGACAATGCGGATTTCAATGGGTAAACAAGTATCTGCTGGCATATGTAACAGATCTGGATATCGAAATCTCGGCCTCCGCAATCAAGGCACTGGAGCGTCTTAACGTAACAAACCGCTCCCTGGTAATTGAAATCCTCCGTAAAAAAAAACCAACCTGGCAGAACTCATTATTGCAGCCGCTTTCAAAATTAAAAAACAAGGTCTTTTCTGTTGCTGCTTCAAAGCGCAAATTAGGCGACCTGCTGCTGCGTGAACGCAAACTCACTGCAGAACAACTGGAAATAGCTTTGCTCATGCAGAAGAGATTTCCGCTGCTGCTGGGTCAAATACTGCGCTATCTTGAATACGTTTCCATTCCGGAAATTCAAAATTCAATTGCCTCCCAGAAAAATTTCAGTTAACATCAAAGGTCATGTTTGACGGTATCAGAGTTGAATCTCTGCCATATTGTCGACCGAAAACTGAAAACTTCTTTTATCTTGCTGCAATTACAAGAATATTTGTGCTGTAAAGATTTGAAAAACCATAAAACGAATTATGCCGGTAACTGACTCAAAACCCACTTCTGATAACCCACAAACTCAAGCTCCTCAAAATGTTCAGTATGCTGCTCCTTATCCGCAGCAATTTGAAGATGACACCATTGATTTGTATGAACTGTGGATTACTTTGTGGAACAAAAAGTTGCTCGTTATTGCGGTTACCGTTATCGCGGCGCTGGGATCTGTGGTTTATGCTCTGCAACAGACGCCTATTTACAAAGCTGAAGCACTGCTCCTTCCGCCAAAAGCAAAAGATGTTCAATCATTGAACGTGCAGGGAGTGCAGGGAGTGCAGGGAGTGCAGGGAGTGCAGGGAGTGCAGGGAGTGCAGGGAGTGCAGGGAGTGCAGGGAGTGACTGCGGCCCGAGCTTTTGCTGCCTTTAAAAATAATCTCAGCTCCCGCAGTCTGCAGAAGAAGTTCATTGATGAGCAGGGCCTGATGGATATTCTGGCTCCAGGCAGAACTCCGGAAACGAGGGATATCGAAATCCTTGAAAGTTTTGCAAAAATGATCAAAATCGAACACGTTAAGCGGGCTCTTGAAAATGAAAAAGGGATGTCCGTTTCAATGGAGTCCAATGACCCTGAATTTGCGGCAAATTTAGTCAACGATTATATTAGCTTTTTTGATACTGAGACCATACTTGCACTGTCTGCCGCTGCACGTAATTCACTTGCGGGTCAGATCAGGGACATTGAATACACTATCGCTTCCAAACGTCAGATGGCAAAACAGCGTCGGGAAGACACTATATTGCGTCATGAAGAAGCGGCAGTTATTGCAGGAAAACTGGGAGTCAGGGACAGGGTTGATACAACGAATGTCGTGCAGAACAATCAGAGAAACATTTCAACAAGCTCCACTCCGCTATATTACAGGGGCTACAGAGCGCTCAATGCAGAAATAAAAATCCTCAAAAACCGCAAATCAGACGATCCTTTCATTAGTGGATTACGTGATTTGCAGGAGATACTGGCGCTGCTGAGTTCGATCAAAATTGAAGCAGAAGGAATGCATGCGGTAACAGTCGATCAGGCCGCCTATCCGCCAAAAAACCGCATCAAACCCAACCGCAGACTGATTGTTTCGCTTGGTACTGTAGTCGGTTTGTTCTTGGGAATCTTCCTTGTGTTTTTTGTTTCATTTGTACAGAAGCAGAAGGAAACACATTCCGAATAAGCTATCTTACTTGAGGCAGCAAAATATCCTATTTCCTCTCTTTTATTCCGGAAGAGTCCTCAAAGGAATCTCCGCCAAAGCCGTGTGAATAGCTCCGTCCGGAGTCAATTCACTCTGAAAAAGTGTCACGGAATCTGCAATTCCAGACAACAAAATATTCCTCACTTTAAAATCGACTGTTTTTCCTGCACGCGGTTTCAGCCGCCCAAGTGTCACATGCGGAACGAAACGGCGGCGCTCCGGAGTTATTCCATATTTGCGCACGCAGTTTGCCACATCGCTTTGCAGCCGCAGCAGTTCTGTAGTATGTTCAACGAGTGCGGCAGCAATTCTTGGACGTGAAAACGGGAAAGGAGTAATTGCGGAAATTGTCAGTGGAACTGCTTTCGTTGACTCCAGTTTTCGTTCCAGGGCGAGCTGCAGAGCGGAGATCTTCACGGATTCAACGTCTCCCGAAAAGACCAGAGTAAGGTGATAGTTTTCAGGAGGGAGCCAGCGAATTTTCTGACGCTTGTCCTGTCCGGCAATGAGTTTAGCATGTCCGGACAATTCATGCCTGAGTGACAAAGGCAAATCCAGTGAAATGAAGGACCGGATCTTCATCAACTTATCCGGAAACAGTCAGGCCTTCAATCAGCAGTGCCGGAATAAAGGAATGCGTGAGTTCAGGTTGGTATGCATTGCCGCTGGCCCGGATGTTTTGCAGAACGTCAAAAAAGTTTCCGGCAACAGTGATGCTGTCAACAGGCTGAATCCGGAGTCCGTTCTCCAGCAGAAAACCCTGTACTCCAATTGAAATATCTCCGCTGACAGGATTGCAGCCGGCTTGACCTTCAAGCTGGGTGACGAGCAGACATTTGTTGTTTAGTGAACAAAGCTGCTCCAGACTGTGATCACCTCTCGGCCATACCAGGTTATGTGAACGCGTACTGATTCCACCGGAATATCCGCGTGAAGCATGTCCGGTTGAGTTTTTATTCTCTTTGCAGGCAGATTCAACGTGATATAAAAAATTGCGGAAAACACCATTTTCAATCAGCGGCAGCGGTTTTGTCAAAAAGCCTTCTGCATCGAGAAAACATGAGCGGTTCCCGCCCGGACGGTGTGGATCATCGAGCAAAGTCAGTTCCGGAGCGGCAATTGTTTCGTCGAGTTTTCCCTGCAGACGTGACATTCCGCGCTGTGCGGATTCTGCGGAAAAGGCTCCGAAGAACATTCCTAAAAAACGCGGTGCCACATGTTCGTCCAGCACCACCGGTAATTTTCCACCTTTTATTGGAGCTGCGCTCAGCAGTTCTGCCGCCTTTTCTACTGCTTCGGTGCCAATTCGATTTCCTGCATCCTTATCCCAGTCCCGGCGGTGAAAAATCTGCATTCCGGATTTTCTTGAATCTCCATCCTGTAAAAGTGGGCCGCACCAGGCGGCAACTTCATTTGACTGCTGTCTGTAGAAAACACCTCTGCTGGAAAGCAAAAGCGATTCATTACTTCCGCGTGAAACTCCAAGATACGGAATTGAAACTACACGCTTATCTGCAGCTTTGACTGCATCTTCTATTGACAACCCAAGTTCTGTCAGGTCCTCTGTATTCAACTGATCAAGTTCGGGATTGTAAAGTTCAAGTGAGGCAGAATCCGGAATTTCTGCCGGTGCGTCCAGCATTTTAACTTCAGTTGGATCCTGAAGCTTAGCGTTTTCACAGGCATTTTCAAAGGCATGCTGAATGGATTCTGAACTCAGCCGCTCTGTGGACGCAAGTCCGGTACGGCCTCCATCGAGAACTCTTACTCCCAAACCAAGGCTGGTGGATTGTTCAACTTTTTCCACTTTACCTTCCTGTATTTCCACATCCAACGCTTCGCTGCGTTCAACCACAACATCAACGTCTTTCAGTCCCTTTTTTTCTGCGAGCACCAAAACC
>JYMV01026430.1_pt1 | contig 10592 bp, 9 predicted proteins | sample 338911 | NCBI WGS metagenome assembly JYMV01 (sample SAMN03354496, study PRJNA234377) | hydrothermal vent metagenome | biome: Deep sea; feature: Hydrothermal plumes at the Eastern Lau Spreading Center, Western Pacific Ocean; material: Seawater | place: Tonga | collected 2009 | depth 2000 m m
CTTCGGGGGAACAAAGTTTTTGAAAGTGGACACTTTGTAAATGATCCCATAGGTAAAACCATCCTTCGCAATCATGCCACCTGAAAAAACATCAAACCTCATCGACCTAGCTTCGGAAGAAAATGGCGGGCGAGCCCTGTTGGCCAGCGATGAATTCTTTGCCCTAAAAGAAAACCTGCTCAGGCCCGGACGAGGTGAGTTCATCCCCGATAAATACACCGACTGCGGTAAATGGATGGATGGGTGGGAAACGCGAAGACGTAGATCGGAAGGACACGACTGGTGCATCATTCGCCTCGGAAAACCTGGCATGATAAAGGAAATTGATATCGATACCAACCACTTTGTCGGAAACCACCCTACCCACGCGTCCGTGGATGCGTGCCTTGTACCGCCATTAACATCAATAGATGATATCACCAGCAACAAGTATGAGTGGGTGGAGATTCTCCCCAGATCTGAACTTCAGGGAGACTCACAAAACCTGTTCACTGTTAACAAGGGCGACCCTTTTACCCACCTACGACTCAACATCTATCCCGACGGCGGAGTGGCTCGTTTCAAAGTCTATGGACACCCTAAAGAGAGTTTGGGTAGTAAAAAAGATTGGTTCGATGCAGCCGCTGCAGAGAATGGGGGCAAAACGCTTGCCTGCAGTAACATGCATTTCGGTGACATGAAAAACCTCATCAGTCCCGGCATAGCAATCGACATGAGCGACGGTTGGGAAACAAAACGGCGGCGAAGCCCCGGACATGATTGGGTTATCCTCAAACTTGGCGCCCCCTGTGCGATTGAGCGAATTGTGGTGGATACACTTCACTTCAAAGGAAATTTCCCCGATTCATGTTCCCTTGAAGAGTGCTTTGCACCCAATGCGGATAAAGATTCCATTCTCCTTGACGATATTGACTGGCAGGAAGTGCTTCCGGATTCGAAACTAGGCAGTAACCGGGAACATATCTTTTCAAAGGAACTCAAACAAACGGGACCCCAAACCCACATGCGATTTAACATTTACCCGGATGGCGGGGTGAGCCGGTTGAGAATTTTCGGTCATCCTATAACCTAATAACTGGTTCTGATGGTATAATGAATTTGGAAGAATTAAACACCTTAACCCATGGCGAGGCCTCAGACAAATTTTCAATCTGCTGCAGCGCCTCGAAATGGGTGGAACAAATGATAGGCTGCCGTCCTTTTCAGAATAAAGATAAGCTATTTGAATTGGCAGAAAAAACCTGGTTTGCCCTCACCAGAAATGACTGGCTCGAGGCATTCTCTCACCACCCAAAAATCGGAGACACTGAAGCACTTCAGAAAAAATTTCAACGGACACAACCGTGGACCGAAAACGAACAAGCTGGGGTGAAAGGTGTTTCTGAGGATGCCTTAAAAGATTTGGCCGCAGGTAATCGATTGTATAAAGATAAGTTTGGTTATATCTTTATTGTTTGCGCAACTGGAAAGAGCGCTGATGAAATGCTGGCGCTTTTAAAAGAAAGACTAGAGAACGATCCAGAGGCTGAACTGTTGATCGCAGCCAAAGAACAGAATAAAATTACAAGACTGCGACTGGAAAAATTGTTTAACCAATGAAATTGTCTCTGAACCCTGCAACCGTAGAATCGGTTTCTGCTCAACTGAAAACCACTAATTCCCAATTCAATCTTTCACACCCGGGTGAATCGGATGATCGCCAACCTGTACACACCGTCTATGGAGGAGCCCATTTATTCCAATCAGGTTCGGCAGAAAAAATGGGGAAGGCGGCTCTGGTACACTTGGCAGAATACATCCCAAACTTTGTTGTGCTGGCCAAGATTATGAGTCTTGAAGGGCACAAATCCTTACCCGAAGAAAAAAAGGACATTGAATCGTTGCTCAAACTGGCAGAAGAAAATCCCGACCAGTTAAAGCGAGATAACCCTACAGCCTTTTTTGCCTACACCATTTACACCCGGGTTTTAAGCAAATTAAATCAAGAACCTGTTGAAGATTTCCGAATCGATTTTGAAGACGGTTACGGAAATCGTCCTGATGATGAAGAAGATGGTCACGCGGCAGCTGCCGCGAGGGAAGTCGCCAAAGGGATGAGAGACAACTCTCTCTCCCCTTTCATTGGCTTCCGCATTAAACCACTTACGGAAGAACATAAACTCCGGGCGATTAAAACACTTGATATTTTCATCACGACTTTGTTGAATGAAACCAATAATCTCCTGCCCGATAATTTTGTTGTTACATTGCCTAAGATTACCATTCCTGATCAGGTCACAGCCCTCGTGGAACTTTTTGAGAATCTGGAATCCATTACCGGGCTGCCGTCAGGATCGCTCAAAATGGAACTCATGATTGAAACACCCCAATCCATCCTGGACAGCCACGGAAATTCAGCCCTTCCCGCTTTAGCGAACGCGGCAGAGGGCAGATGCGTGGCGGCTCACTTTGGGGTGTACGATTATACTGCTTCCTCTAACATTACCGCAGCTTACCAGAGCATGATCCATCCCGTTTGTGACTTTGCCCGCCACATGATGCAAGTCGCTCTCGCCGGGACGGGCATCCAGCTCTCTGATGGGGCGACAAATATCATGCCTATAGGTCCTCATCGGCCGGCCAAAGGACAATCATTAACAGAAAACCAGAAGCAGGAAAACCGCAAGACCGTATTTCACGCATGGAAGTTAAACTATGACGACATCCGCCATTCCCTAAAACACGGGTATTACCAGGGGTGGGACCTCCACCCCACTCAGCTTCCCATCCGGTATGCTGCCGTTTACTCTTTTTTTCTGGAAGCATTGGAGGCAGCCTGCCACAGGCTAAAATCGTTTATGGAAAAAGCAGCCCAAGCCACGCTGGTGGGCGATATTTTTGATGATGCTGCAACCGGTCAGGCACTCTTGAATTATTTCCTCCGTGGGATCAGCTGCGGGGCCATTACGGAAGAAGAGGTAAAGAAAACAGGACTGACTCTGGAAGAAATCCGGTCACGATCCTTCAACAAGATTTTACAAGGGAGGCAATCATGAATAGTCCAATCACAACTCATGTCCTCGATACCGCACAGGGATGCCCGGCAAAGAACATCCATGCTGTGCTGGAAGTACTGAGCGAAACGGAAACGTGGGATACCGTGGGAGAGGGCACGACCGATGCGGATGGCAGAATCAATGGACTTTTACCTGCCGACGCTCCTCTCTCACCAGGAACATACTGCTTAACATTTGACGTCACTCCTTATTTTCAATCTCAGGATGTAGACAGTTTCTATTCTTCCATCCCGATAGTGTTTACCATTAATAATCCTGACCAGCACTACCACATTCCTCTTCTGCTAAGCCCGTTCGGTTATTCCACTTACAGAGGCAGCTGATAGAAATGGAATCGCACCAAATTCACGAGTTGCTGAACCTGCTCATTCGCTGGTTTCATGTAATAGTCGGCATCACTTGGATAGGACAAATCTATTTGTTTAACTGGATGGAAAAAACCTTGCCCAAAGAAATTGATTCGCAAGCTGGAAAAAACGTAGTCGGGCAGCTCTGGATGGTTCACGGTGGAGGTTTTTACTTTGTTGAAAAGCAGAAAATCCCCCAAGTCATACCTCGGACTCTCCATTGGTTCAAATGGGAAACTGCGCTCACTTGGATCAGCGGTATGTTTCTGCTAATCATTGTCTATTACATGGGTGGGGCTATGTTAGAGGGAGATTCAGAAATGGCTGATTCAACTGCGATTAAAATCAGTTTAGGTATATTATTATTAAGTTACGCCGTCTATTATTTACTTTGGTCATCTCCACTGGGGAGAAATGAAATTGTGGGTTCCGCTATTTCATTTCTCATTACTATTGCTCTCTTCATAGGATTGGATCACATATTCAGCTCAAGAGCTGCCATGATGCACATTGGGGCTGCATTTGGCACGATCATGACCGCCAATGTCTGGATGATTATTCTTCCTGCTCAGCGTAAAATGATTGCTGCAACTGAAAAGGGTGAAACACCTGATATGTCCCTGGCTGGAAAAGCCAGGCGCTGCTCCAAACATAATACCTATATGTCAATTCCTGTCATCTTCATCATGATCAGTAATCACTTTCCAACCATTACTTACGGAAATAACCACAACTGGCTTATACTTGGGGGATTTATTCTTTTTGGCTGGCTGGCAGCTAAATGGATGAGAGGTTGATCTGTTATTCTCTGTGATTATATCAGGACTACATCCATAACCATCATCACTCTAAGACCAAGTAAAGCACCAATGGGGGTATATGTTCCTCATTGGCTGCTTTTACTTACGACCATTCTCTTTCACCCAAGCCAATAGCACCTGATAGAACTTCTCATAGTCAGCAATATCTATCCACTCTCCCTCTGCATGATGGTTGCCGCCTTTACCGGCTATCACCATAGTTGGGATTTTCTGGCCAGAGAAGAATCGGGCATCAGAGGCACCGTGGGATTTTGCCTCTCCCACCTCAATGTCAGCCACTTCCTGAGCAATTTTAGCAAAACTGACAAATAGAGGGTTGCTCGTATCTGCGAAATGGCTGCCGCCTGAGATTTTCTCCTGCACTGCAATACCATCAAACAGTTCGGCTTTTCCGACAACTCTGGCCAGCATATTATCTGAAGAGTACTTAGGTGTGTAGCGAATATCTACTGTTGCCGTCGCCAAATCGGGGACCTGATTGGTGGCCTTCCCTCCTTCTATGGTGCCTATATTCACTGTGGTATAATAATCGTCTCCCGACTCCTTCTCTGTGGCAAAGTCCTCTTCCAGCATAATGAGGAAGCGTGCTAATTTCATAATGGCGTTTTCACCCAACCACGTTCGCGATCCGTGGGCGCTCTTCCCTTCGGCTGTCACTTCCAGCCATAGAATGCCTTTGGCCTGGGTCTCGAAATTCCAGTCAAAACCGCCGTCCGGCATCACCACAATACCAGCACCATATCCCTGTTCCACCAGATATTTCACTCCGTTGAAACCGCCGATTTCTTCATCTGCAGTCAGCATCAGACCTACATCATATTTATTTAAATCATCTCCCAGTGCCTTGAAAATGTTCAGGGCTGCAGCAATCCCCATCTTCATATCGTAGGCACCTCTACCTATTAGTCGACCATCCTCAACCTTTGGCTGGAAAGATTCCTCCGTCCCTGGTACTACATCCAAATGTCCCGCCAATAGAATCTTTGGCGAGGTGGTCTCTTGACTGGTAATCACTACAGATGGGAAGCCTTTTGATTCATACCATTTTACTTGAATAGGGAGTCCTGCTAATTCCTCTACGATCCACTCCATAGCAGCTCGATTAGCATCATTATCTCGCGTCACGGTCTGAAATCGGATGAGAGCAGAGAGGTCATCAACAAGTTCATCCTCTGTTTGTGCTGACAATCCACTCCATAGAGAACAAAGCAGATAAAAAACGGCAAATATCCCAGCGAATGGTTTTCTCATTTCTTCCCTCCTAAATGGTATTTTCTGTACTATAGCAAGATTTGTCTAGTTATTGGAATGTAGAACTGTGAAAGCAGATTCGCAAACCTATCGAGTGTAAAATCTCCTTCGTGGAAAAACGATCACATACCAAGTTTTATCATCCATCATCCATCAAACATCTTACATCTTCCATTTTCTCTGATATTGCTATTCCCTTCCGTCGTCCTTAAACTCCATCTATGAGTGTTTTCATGCGGATTGGTCTCTTTCTCTTCTTTTTCGGGCTGCTAATCTTCAGTACAAGACTACTCTTGAGTAAACGGACACGAGCCGAACTGAGACAGCTGAACAGCACCGTACCCTCTTACTTTCGCTCAAATAACAAGGCACTCGCCAGGATGATTGTGATTCTCATTCTCCTGATGATAGTAGTCTATATACTTATGGAATTGTCATGATTCGCTACATCGTTGACGGACACAACTTTATTCATGAAGTACCTGTCTATCTAGAACTCCTCGATCGAAATTATGTAGAATGTCAAAAAACTCTTTTCCGCCAATTTCAAGACTATACTGATTCAAAAAAAGTAGCGATCACACTCATTTTTGATGGCAATCCACCGTGGAATCCACCTGATGAAAGCGACCGTCTTGAAATTTGTTTTAGTGGAAGTCATGACGAGGCAGATAATCTTATCATTTCTCTGGCTGAAAAATGGCAACGAAGGAGCATAATAGTTGTTACCAGAGATCATGGTATTCGTAATGCCGTCACTGCCGCTGAGTGCCAAACCATGATGCCTACGGATTTTTATGAACTGATAAGAACTAAAAAATCAAACCGGCCCTTCAGTGAAGGAATCAAGAACAAACATACTCTTACCCCAGAAGAAGTGAGAGAATGGAAAGAATTGATGCAAAGTGAATTGACAAAGAGAAAAACAAGGCTTAACAATTTTTAATCATTAATCATCGAAGCAAAACTGAATGTCAGCGTTAAATAAATTACTCCAAATCAACGAGGGAGAGGGGAAGCGAGTGTTATCCTTTTTCCTCTGTTGGTTTTTCCTAATCGGCTCTTTTATGTTCGGCAGAACGGCAAGAGACACATTTTTTCTAAGTCGCTTCCCGACTGAATATCTTCCTCATATGTTTATTATCATTGCCGTTGCCATTGCCTTAACTATTTCTGTTCATTCCAAGCTTTCAAAACACTATTCTCTAATCCCTCTTATGCTGGCAACTTTTGCGGTTGGAACAGGTTCTTACCTAATCATATTTTTCATCATAAAGCTTTTTGCACCTGAATGGATCTATCCTGTTCTCTACGTCTGGTTTGAAGTTGTAGGCACCGTTATGGTAATCCAGTTTTGGCTCTTGACCAACAGTGCGTTTGATACAAGAGAAGCCAAACGACTATTCGGTGTTATCGCCAGTGGTGGTGCTGTTGCCAATACTGCTTTAGGCTTCTCCATGGGAACATTGGTAGATGTATTGTCTGCTGATTTTTTACTGCCTGCCACAGCACTTTTTATTGGATTGGGGTTTGTGATGGTACTTTTCATCAGGCAGTTTTTAGATGAGATTCCTGTCTCTTCTTCAAAAAGGACATTCAGCTCAAATAAGAAAAAAGGAGGGGTACTCAGTTCTCCTTATCTTAAAGTGATGACGCTGACAATCGTTGCAGCAGCTATCGCGGGAACATTAGTGGATTATCAGATGAAAATTATCGTTAGTGACAATTTGAATGAGTCGGAAATGGCTTCACTTTTTGGTACACTTTACGGTGCCATAGGCTTGATCTCCATCCTGATACAATTTTTCTTCACCAGCCGATTCCTCTCAAGGTTTGGTGTACTTCTCGCTCTTATGTTTCTGCCGGGGACACTGCTCTTGGGCAGCAGTGCCCTTTTGGTGGCTCCAGTACTAGCGACGGCAATCTGTGCTAAAGCTGGTGACCAAATCTTTAAGTTTACGCTCCACGATATATCCAGTCAACTGCTTTGGCTTCCCGTTTCACCTCAAGTGAAGAGCAAGGCAAAACCGTTTATTGATGGAACCATAAAGAATCTAGCAGGAGGATTAACAGGTATCCTAATCATCGGACTTATGTCACTCTTTAATGATGTAAGGGTACTAAGCATTCCCGCTATTATTCTTTTAATCATCTGGATTATAGCCAATATCAAGTTAAAAAAGGGTTACGTCTCTGAACTCCGAACGGCTGTGGAAAAACGACGCCTCGATTTCGAGGAACTTGATTTCGACTATACCGATCCAACTATTGTTGAGATTCTGCGAAAAACACTCTTGGAAGGCAATGAGCATCAACAGCTGTTTACCTTGGAAACAATTAGCACCCTCCCATTAACAGCTTGGAAGAGTGACCTTCAAAAACTTCTTGAAAACAGCTCAAAGGAAATCCAAAGTAAGGTTTTAGAACTCACAAAAAATGCCGCTGATATCATCCCGGACGAAACCGTTTTAGGTTTATCGAAAAAAACAGATGGGGAGTTGACTGCTGACGCCCTCCTTGTCTGTGGTCACAGGAAACTCCAACAAGCTGTGCCACTTATGAAAACTCTGGTAACAGATAGCCAAACATCCATCAAAGCTGCCGCTACCGCAGGGCTTCTGCTAATGGGTGGTGACGATGCAGAAGAAGGGCGGATTGCTCTCGACTCACTCCTTGAAAACCGTGAAGCAAAGATTAGACTGAGCTCTCTATCGACTGTTGGACATTTGCCGAACATCTTGACGGAAATACCTCTCAAAAAGCTGTTGACAGATGATAACAGTGAAGTCCGTCGGAGGGCCATTGATATTGCTGGAGATCGGCCAAATTCGAGCTTTATTCCAAACCTCGTCAGCAGTCTCCACGACTCATTTACAGCACCTGCTGCTCGACGATCTCTACGTCTTCATAATTCCGAGGAAGTATCTAAAGCTCTTACCGAATTGATAACCAATAATGGTGATGTGGATGACTCTACCTCCCTGAATACTGTTCTCAGGTGTCTGGGTGATTTAGACTTTCCGGAGACTGTAGATACTCTCATCACTGTTTGGCCAAAGACTTCATCGAATGGTCGGGAGGAAATCGCGGATTCACTTTCTCGGATAGCAAAGCGCGGTGCGATGAACGAAGTTTCATTGGAGGAAACGGTATCTCTTCTGGAAGAAACTTTAATGCAAGCGTATGAATTAGAACATGCACTCTCTTTATTCCAGGATAACAACGATTCAAAATTGGTCGCAGACATGCTGTCTAATGAACTGAGTCGAATGAAGGTGATTATTCTTCAGCTTGCCTTATTAAATCATCCGGATGCCCCATTGCAAACATTTGCTCATGCGGTCACAACTCCCGGAGCTTCTACACTAGCGAATGTCTTAGAATATCTTGATAACGTTCTCGAGAAGACAGTACGGGAAAAAGTTGTACCTCTACTGGATGAAACCAATGCCTCCGAGAAAGTTCAAGTCGGTATTAAACTTTTTGAATTGCAATCGAAATCCGCTGAAGAGTGGCTTACCGATTGGCTTAATGGCAAAAGCAATTACACCTCTGCTGTTGCATTTGACTACGTTCTAAAGAAGAGGTTAGAGTTGGGTGAAGGAGTCTTATCATCAGAGTGGCTGAACAATAGAGACAGCTTGCTCCACAATGAAACCTTGGCGAAAATTGGGAAGGATTGGAAGCCGGCAGGCTTTGAAAACAGAGAAATAATGGAGGAGACACCCATGTACACAACACTGGAAAAAACCCTTTTCCTAAAGGGAGTTACACTCTTTAAGGATATCCCGGGAGAAGAAGTAGCACACATTGCCCAGATCGCGGATACCATCAATCTAGAATCGAATGAAGTCGTTTTTGAGGATGGAGATCCAGGCGACTCCATGTTCATCATTGTGGATGGAGAAGTCCGAATCCACAAGGAAGGCAAAGAGATCGCAACCTTAGGGGATTCAGAATTCATTGGCGAGATGGCTATCCTGGATCAGGAGCCTCGATCAGCGTCTGCTACGACTCAGGAGGAGACAGTATTACTGAGAATCAGCGGAGAAGATTTCTTCGATCTGATGGTATGAGAGTTCTGACAAGGAGACTGCGAGAAGCGATAGCGTAAAAGATTCTTCAGTTGTTAGTAGTTAGTTTCTCCTTTATTTTATCAATATCACCTTTGTGCTCATCCAGAAATTTGCCGGTCTTATCAGTTACTTCTCCAACTACTTCTTCCAGCAACTCTTTCCCCTTCTGAACTCCTTCAGGCAGTTCCTGTTTCGTCATCGCAAGATAACCGATATACAACGCTAACAGCACCAAAAGAAACAACGCCAGCTTCACCAGCCGTTTTACCAGCGCGTAAACCACGATAGCGACAAGAATCAAAGCGACAGCTAGAAGAATGGGGCTGTCCATCAACTGCTGAATCAAACTATCCATGCTACTCTTCCCCCTGTGGAAATTGTATGTTGAGTTCCTGACCTTCTCGGATAAGATCGGGGTTTGAAATATTTTCTCTGTTGAGCACATAGATTTCCTGCCACCTCGTTCCATCGTTCAGGTACTGCTCTGCAAGCTTCCAAAGACTCTCGCCCTCCACAACAACATGCTTAAGGTGGAGAACGGGAATCTCTTTTGCCACCTTCTCCTCCTTGACCACTTCCTCCGCCACTGGTTCAACCTCTGATTCTTCAGCGATCTCCTGTTCAGCCATCAAGAGAGTCTCAGCCATGGCTGTTTTTTCTTGGATATCTTCTGCGGCAGCCGGTGCCTCTTCCAAGACTGCCTCTTCGTCCACTGTTTCTTCATCAGTCACAGCCACAGTCTCCAACGCTTCCAAAATCTCCGGCATAGAAATCTTGGTAGGCTCAGTCATGGCGATATTCTCTTGGACCTCTTCTTCGGCAACTGGTGCCTCAGCCAAGACTGCTTCTTCCTTAATCACAGGCTCCTTGGAAATCTCTGGTTCTGTAGGAGCTTCTGTTAGTGCAACTTCCTCTTCTATCGGTTCAACCTCGGCAATCTCCTCAATCACCGGATGACGGATCCGTTCTGTAAACGCCGCAAATTCAAACGACGGACTGTTCTTCTGGTCGTGGCACCGAAGGCATGCAACCTCAGAAGGG
>JYMV01043653.1_pt1 | contig 10592 bp, 7 predicted proteins | sample 338911 | NCBI WGS metagenome assembly JYMV01 (sample SAMN03354496, study PRJNA234377) | hydrothermal vent metagenome | biome: Deep sea; feature: Hydrothermal plumes at the Eastern Lau Spreading Center, Western Pacific Ocean; material: Seawater | place: Tonga | collected 2009 | depth 2000 m m
TCGCTCGTCTAAATCGAACTTCCAGCCGCCAAACTCGTCTTTTATCATTTTACAAATCTCAGGTGTCTTTTTGCGGATTTTCTTTTTAGCAATCCGTGATCTATCATTACGGTTTCCATCATTTCTATTACTTCTGCCTGTGCCTTGATTTTTTTTGTTTGCAGCTCATTATCTTTTGTCAAAGCCAAACAACATTTTAATAACTGTTCAGCTAAATCTTTGTATTTCATGTTTCCCTCACAGCTCGAGTTGTGGAATTGCATTGACGGCTTTTCGCTTGGTTTCGTCAATCACCTTTGCATAAATTTGAGTTGTGGCAAGTTCCTTGTGGCCTAGTAGTTTTGAGACTGTATAAAGATCGCCTCCGCTACTCAAGGTAAGTGTTGCAAAAGTGTGCCGTGAAAGGTGAAAGTGCATATTCTTTCTGATTCCAGCCTGCTTTCCCCATTCCTTGAGCAAAGTATTTGATTTTGTTCTGGCAGTTACTTTGAATACAATTTGAGTTGCTTCCTTTTTGGCGGGTTCTCCTATTAATGAAAGTGCTGTTTTGCTCAAAGGAACATACTGCCATGTTTTGGTTTTTGTCCTGAAAAATTTTACAGTGTCACCTTCGATCTGCTCAAATGTTAGCTGTTCCAGATTTGCAAGTGATAAACCAGTGAAACAACCAAATAAAAACATTTTGGCTACTTCCTTGCCACTTTCGGTTTTAGGTATGCTACAAGATAACTGCTTTACTTCTTCAAAAGTTAAAAATTGCCTTTCAGTATCTTCACGCTTGATGTTTGTTACTCTGTTGCATGGATTGGTTGACAAGATTCCGTCTTTTACTGATTGATTAAGACTTGATTTTGTAATTGAAAAATAAATTTGAGCCGTGTTCCTAGAAACTTGTTTAAGCAAATAATCTTGCCACTTCTCAAGCCAATGAATATTAATTCCCTTGAAGGCCACCTTCCCACCTGTGTAGGTTTTAAGGTGCTTCAGTACGTTTTGCCAAACAGGTCTAGACCCCCCCCTGTTTTCACTTAACTTTTTGAAGTATTCCACAAAATCAGCATTTCGCTTGAACGACGGGATAAAATCATACTCAGAATACTGTAATTCGGTTTGCCGATTTGCTCTAATTGTTTCGGCAAGTTCAAGCGTTTCCTTATTCATTGCCTTTATCCTGCTGTCGGTCCCTTTTAATAGTTGCAACTTCAAAAAGTCATACTGTCTGTGACCGTTGTGGTAGATGTCCAAATACAGGCTAATCTTTCCGGCTGCTATTTTCTTCTGTCTTAATTTTACACTCATTTTACCCTTTATGGTTTCTCTTGGTTATTCTTTACTGCTATTGATTGTTATAGTAACAGAATGAGTAACAAATGAGTAACAAAAAAACAACAAAGTAACACAAAGTAACAAAAACAAGAACAACACGCATGTAAAATATTTAGTTGTTTATGTTTTTGAGTGTATGATACCATGCATATCATACAAACCCCATTGATTAGAACTTTTAGTCCGGACTTCCTGCGGTTCACCGGTATTATCGTACCAGGCAATGCTTGTTGTACAAGTGTTGTTACCACATGACCACTTAGTTGTTGTTCCGGCACGTACCGCATATTCCCATTCAGCTTCCGTACAAAACCGATAGGTTCCGGAACGGGTACTTTTCAGCCAGTTTGCATATTCTACTGCTTCATTCCAGTTAACATAATTCATCGGATGGTTTTCCTTTCCGGAAACACCATATGTTTTTTTTGCATTGCTGGTACTGTAAGTGTAGTTGCAGCTTCCAGCATCTACACAAGCTTTGAATTCACTCGAGGTAACTTCATGATCTGAGATATAAAATGGTCCCGTTAATTTTGTAGTATGAGTTGGAGATTCATCGGATTCATTATCTCCATCTATTATTGATTGATTATCTGCGCCCATCTGAAACCTGCCGCCGCTAAGAAAAACCATCCCGTTGCTGTCTGCCGAAGTAATCACCACACCACCCAAAGTTTCAAAGCTTGATGACTTTGCCGAAGAAAGCGTATTGCCTGCAGAGTCCTGGATTCCGGTTGTTAAAGAAATGCTGTAATCCCGAAAATGAGAAAGGTTGTCAGTGGGAGTAAAAGTGACTATTGACCCACTTAAACTAAAACTGCCACTGACAGAATTACTTGAGTTATCAAGCAGCTTGAAGGTGCTTGAACTGAGAGTTGCAGAAGAAACAGATTCACTAAAGACAACGATGATTGCAGAATCCACCGCTATACTGCTTGAGTTGTCAGTCGGACTGATTGAGATGACACTTGGCTGAGTGGTATCTGCAGCAGAATTATTGTCAGAACTTGTTGAATTATCGGATGAATTGTCACTGGAAGCAGAAACGGTGGTGAAGTTCCAGGTGCTGTCCTGCCCCAGACTGTTACCGGAAGTATCTTGAACTTTACTGGAAACGGTTGCCGAATGTGGAGTTCCATTTTTCAAAGAAGAAGATGGAAGCAAAACGACAATATTTTTTGAGAGAGAAATTGTTACAGAAACTGCAGTTCCGTTTGAGCTCAAAGAAAAATTACTTTCGCTCACACTGCTGTTTTTTACATCATTGCTAAAGGAAATCACAAATGAAGAATTTACTGCAACCTTTGTCGCATTATCTTCAGGGATAGTAGAATTTACCTTAAAATTAGTTGCCGTAGCAGCCGTGCTTCCACCACCACCAAACTCTTCCGACGAATCCTTGCTGCAAGCCCCTGAAATCAGGAAAATTATCAGCAATAGTAAAAACAATTTGCACGTGTTCCAGGACATAAATTCTTTCCCTGCATTAGCAGTTTTTGCTCTTCTTCTTTCAAACGGAATCCTCTCAGAAACAACAATAAGATGCAAGGTGAATTGGTTGACAATCTTAAGACCTGCAAGCAAAGTAAATTTTTATAAGGACATAATAAAAAATATTTGCTAAGGTAAGGTTTTGGTCAATAGTAATTATAATTTCCAATTTTGGGAGAAAAAAATGAATGAGCAGAAGATTTTTGAAATTCCGGCAGCAACTAAAGCAAAAACGTGGATTGACAACGAGACATATTTAAAAATGTATGAGGAGTCTGTGAATGATCCAAAAGGGTTTTGGGACAAACAGGCAGAACGCCTGGATTGGTTCAGAAAGTGGGACAACACTCTTGACTGGGACTACAACAAGGGTCATGTCCGGTGGTACGAAGGTGGGAAACTTAATGTTTCTTATAATTGTCTGGACCGTCATTTAGAAAAACGGGGAGAGCAAACGGCACTGATTTGGGAGTCTGATGATCCAAACGTTGATCGGTCTTTTACCTACAAAGAACTGCATACCGAGGTGTGCAAATTTGCCAATGTGATGAAGACTCGGGGCATTGAAAAAGGCGACCGTGTGATGATTTACATGCCGATGATTCCGGAACTGGCTATTGCGTGTCTCGCCTGCACCAGAATTGGCGCAGTACATTCCGTGGTGTTTGGAGGTTTCAGCGCAGAAGCCCTTAAAAATCGAATTATTGATTGTGGCGGAAAAATGCTGATTACTGCAAATGCCGGAACTCGGGGCGGGAAAAGTGTGCCTCTCAAGCAAAATGCTGATGAGGCCATGGAAGGCACCAACACCGAAAGCTGCATTGTGGTGAAGCACACCGGTGATGACTGCAACATGAAGTCCGTACGAGATTTTTTCTATCATGAAGAAATGGCAAACTCCTCCTCAGATTGTCCTGCAGAGGAAATGGATGCAGAGGATCCGCTTTTTATTCTTTACACTTCCGGATCAACCGGAAAACCAAAAGGAGTTTTGCACACTACTGCTGGATATTTGGTTTACACTTCCATCACACATCAATATGTGTTTGATTACCATGATGGCGATATTTATTGGTGCACGGCAGACATCGGTTGGGTTACCGGGCACAGCTACATTCTTTATGGACCGCTGTCAAATGGAGCCACAACCATAATGTTTGAAGGGGTTCCAAATTATCCGGATTTTGGCCGTTTTTGGGACATTTGCGACAAACACAAAGTCAATATTTTCTACACTGCTCCTACCGCCATTCGGGCAATTGCCAAGGAAGGAGATGAATTGGTAAAAAAACGGAATTTAAGTTCACTGCGTTTGCTGGGCACGGTAGGGGAACCGATAAATCCGGAAGCATGGCTCTGGTATCACCGGGTTGTAGGACATGAAAATTGTCCAATTGTTGACACATGGTGGCAAACCGAAACAGGCGGAATTATGATTACTCCGCTTCCGGGAGCAACCCGCACCAAACCCGGATCAGCAACCCGCCCGTTTTTTGGCATTCAACCGCTTTTAGTGGATGCGGACGGTAACGAATTGGAAGGTGCAGCTGGAGGAAATTTGTGTATCAAACATCCTTGGCCTGGACAAATGCGCACCGTTTATGGTGATCATGAGCGTTTCATTCAAACTTATTTCAGCACTTACAAAGGACTTTATTTTACGGGAGACGGATGCCGACGAGACGAAGACGGATATTACTGGATTACCGGAAGAGTCGATGATGTGCTGAATGTTTCCGGACACCGCATGGGGACCGCAGAGCTTGAGTCGGCAGTGGTGCTCCACGAAAGTGTTGCTGAAGCTGCAATTGTAGGTTTTCCTCACGAAATTAAGGGACAGGGAATTTACGCCTATGTAACTTTAAATTCCGGAGTGGAACCAACTGATGATTTGAAAAAAGAATTGGTGCAGCTGGTGCGTAAAGAAATTGGACCGATTGCAACCTTTGATGTAATCCAATGGGCGCCCGGACTTCCTAAAACGCGATCCGGAAAAATCATGCGCCGAATTTTGCGCAAAATTGCCGAAAATGAGATTGACAGTATCGGTGACACTTCTACACTCGCTGATCCTTCTGTGGTAGAAGATTTAATTGCCAACGGCCCTGCCGGTTGAATTGCCGGTAAAGCTAGTGCAATGCGTTGGAGCCGCTAAATCAATATTCTGAAATGAGAAAACGATGAGTTATTTTGAAATATTTCGAAAATCTTTAGAACAGCCGGAACTTTTCTGGAGGGAACAGGCTGAGCAAATAAAGTGGTATGAATTTCCGGAAACAATTCTTTCCCAGGATGAACATGGATTTTATCGCTGGTTTACCGGTGGAAAACTGAACACGTCTTATCTCGCCCTGGATGTTCAGATCGAAGAAGGACGCGGTGCTCAACCTGCTTTAATTTATGATTCTCCTGCTACAAATTCGCAACGCATATTTTCCTATCAGGAGTTGCGTGACGAGGTAGCAAAATTTGCCGGAGGACTGAATAATTTAGGTGTGGAAAAAGGTGACCGTGTCATCATTTACATGCCGATGGTTCCTGAAGCAGTGATTGCCATGCTCGCTTGCGCCAGATTGGGTGCCGTTCATTCAGTAGTTTTTGGCGGCTTTGCACCTAACGAACTCGCAGTGCGTATTGACGATGCAAAGCCTAAAGTGCTGGTTACAGCAAGTTGCGGAATTGAATTCACCAATGTTATTGAATACAAACCGCTGGTGGATCAAGCATTAGAAATCGCGGAATTCCCTCCGGAAAAAACAATCGTTTTGCAGCGTCCGCAAGCAGATGCAAAAATGCAGTCCGGACGGGATCACGATTGGAATGAAGTGGTGAGTAACGCTACACCTGCTGAACCGGTTTCAGTGGATGCGACAGATCCGTTATACATTCTTTACACATCCGGAACCACCGGACTTCCAAAAGGTGTTGTGCGGGACAACGGTGGACATGCGGTAGCCTTAAAATACAGCATGAAAGCTGTTTACAATACCGATCCCGGAGATGTTTTCTGGGCAGGTTCTGATGTCGGCTGGGTAGTTGGACATTCATATATAGTTTACGCGCCGCTGATTCATGGATGCACTACCATTCTGTACGAAGGAAAACCCGTACGAACACCGGACGCAGGAGCCTTCTGGCGTTTAATTGCAGAGCACAAAGTAAATACTTTTTTTACTGCACCCACTGCTTTCCGGGCAGTCAAAAAAGAAGATCCGGAAGCAAAACTTAAAAAGCAGTATGACATCAGTTCCCTCCGGACACTTTTCCTCGCAGGCGAAAGGTTGGATCCGCCAACCTATGAATGGCTGAAGGGTATTCTAACTGACGGTTCACAACCAGATGTTCCGGTTATCGACCACTGGTGGCAAACCGAAACCGGCTGGCCGATTTGTTCCAATCCAATGGGTATTGAGCCGCAACCTGTGAAAAATGGGTCGCCTACTTTTCCAATGCCCGGATACAATGTGCAGGTACTGGACGAAAAGGGTGAAATTTGCAAAGCGGGTGAAACCGGGAATATCGTAATTCACCTTCCTTTACCACCGTCTTGCCTGCCAACATTGTGGAATGATGATGAACGTTTCAAGCAATCTTATTTAAGTCAATATCCTGGATATTTCATCACCGGTGATGAAGGAATCAAGGATGAAGACGGTTATATTTTTGTGATGGGACGAATTGATGATGTAATTAACGTTGCAGGACATCGTCTTTCTACAGGAGAAATGGAGGAGCTAATCGCCGGTCATCCCGCCATTGCGGAATGTGCTGTAACTGGAATAGATGATGATTTACGTGGACAAGTTCCAGTGGGATTTGTGGTGCTCAAAGATGGCGTGGAAATGTCTCAGGAACAGATGCAGGAAGATTTGATTGCGATAATCCGAAAAAATATTGGCGCCGTTGCATGTTTCAGACAATCTGGAATCGTCAAACGTTTACCAAAAACCCGCTCCGGAAAAATTCTGCGCAAAACTATCCGGAAACTGGCTGGCGAAACTGAAGTTGCCGTTCCACCTACAATTGATGATCCTCTGATTCTTGATGAAATTCGTGAAGTAATGCGGAAACGGGGAATCGGCCAATACGCAGCATCTTGACGTTATTACAAACGCTGATTATTTGCTTCAGCGTTTTTCCTACCATTATTTTTATCCAGAAATGACCCAACTCAAAACGCTTTATATTTTCCTTGCAAAACAGACTGTCTGGTTTAGTTTTGATGGAAAGAGGCGTTGCCTAAAACCTGCTTCAAAGCCTCTTGATTCGGAGCGGATTTTGGAGCTTTGTCGTGAGTTTGATGCATCAAAAATTATTTTGTTTCTTGAATTCCCATGGGTACTCACTCATTTTGAAATCACGATTACTCTTTCGCCTGATGAAATGGAAGCTTTTGCCAGGATGCGTCTTGGTTTTCATGACAATCCGAAGGGCGGTGTAAAAAGTACACGGCAGGAACTGCACAGCAGCTTGAACCGACAGGAAATTCCTGTGGGCGGAATTTATTTTAAACAAGCGCAATTGGACAGGATCGGTTTACTTTGCGCAATACTGTCTGCAGAAAGTCTAAACTTAAAGAAAAAGTTGAAACAGAAACTCAACTTATCTGTTGAGGCAGTTCCGCTTGTTGTTGCCTGTATGCCAATCCTACAAAATAATCCGGAAAACTCATTGATTTTCAAAGGATTGGAGCAATCGTTCTATGTAGAAAAAACGGATGGTTTCCTCACAAAATTAGTTGAATTGCCGGCTTTTGGAAAAATTAATCAGGAGCTTTTTGTTTCGGATCAATTGCCGCTCAACTCAAATCCGCAAACTTTTCAGCTGCTTCCGGAAGAAATGAAAAACGATTTATCTGAAAATATAATTCCGGATACGGAAAAAAGAGATAATAATTCCTCTGCCAATATGCACTACGAAATAACTGTGGAATTCGTATTGTCAGCCTGGAAAGGTCTGGCTCAAAATCCGAAATCCGGATTTTGGTGGGCATCTTTCAAAAAAAATCGACGATTAAAGCAGGTCGGTACGTGGTGGAATTTTGCAGGAGTTTTGATTTTAGCAGCAGTTGTCGGAGCAGGATTCTATTATTACCAGACTCTGGAGCAAAGAAAAGTTCTGCAGCAGGAATTGTCCCGTTTGGAACTTGAACTGGAACAGCACATAAACAATTCTCCATCCCGGATTTCCGGCATTCGCGAAAAACACCTGGAACAGTTGGAAGAAATTGCAAAACAACTGGTGCAGGAATCCTTCTGGAAACAGCAAACTCTGCAAACATTATTCTCATCAATTGAAGACGCGTGGCTGGAAAGATTCGAATTCAAAGATCGTAAATTGCGTTTGGAATTACTGGCATTAGAGCCGATCAATGCAGTCAATCTGTTTTTGAAATTGTCAAAAATGCCGGAAACTGCTAAAGTCCATTTTAAATCACAGCGGAAAACCAGCATCAAAGGACATGAACTTATTAAATTCAAACTCTTGATTGATTTGGCTCCTCCATCAAAAACCGAAGCCCCCTGATCCAAACCACAAAAAATAATATGCAGCCCGGACCAAAAAACAGCATCACTGACGTTTCAGGCATCAAAGTAGGACACGCGCAGGACATTAAATTGATGAGCGGGACGACTGTTGTTCTACCGGATGTAGCCGCGGTGGGCGCAGTGGATTGCCGTGGAGGAGGTCCCGGAACACGTGAAACAGACGCCCTTCGTCCCTCAAATCTGGTTGAAGAAGTCCACGCTGTCGTGCTCAGCGGCGGTTCCGCAATGGGATTGGATGCTGCAAGCGGAGTTGCTGCCTGGCTCAAAACACAGGGCCGAGGCTTTCAGGTAGCAACGGATGTAGTGGTACCCATTGTTCCAGCGGCAATTCTCTTCGACTTACTAAACGGTGGTGACAAATCCGGAATGGATGAACACACTTATTTTGAGTTTGGAAAAAAAGCCGTGGCCAGCGCCGGTTCTGAATGTCCGCTGGGCAACGTCGGTGCGGGAACCGGAGCAAAAGCTGGAGCACTCAAAGGCGGAACAGGCACTGCGTCCTTGCAGCAAAAATCCGAAAATTCCGGCGAAAATGGATTCACCGTAGGAGCATTAGCGGCAGTAAATCCGTTTGGCTCGGTTACTCTTCCGGATCGTCCCGATTTTTGGGCCTGGCCGTTTGAACAAAATACTGAATTTGGTGGAAGGGGTGCTCCGAAAATTATAGCTGCAAAAGGTGAAAAAACCGAACAACAAAAAATCAACGAAATAGCACTCGATTTTGATTTCGAAAGCCCCTTCAAACAAGCAGAACTGTCTTCAGAAAAATCTGCAGCTGGAAGTGTTTCCACAAACACCACACTCTGTGTAGTCGCTACTGATGCAGCACTCAGCAAAGCCCAGGCCCAGCGGGTTGCCATTATGGCACAGGATGGATTCGCCCGGGCCATTCGTCCAGTACACACTCCTTTTGACGGAGACACCGTCTTTGTTTTAGCCACAGGAAAAATTCCGCTTTCTGCCATGCCGCCAATCGACATTGCGCGTATTGGCATGATGGCTGCGGATTGTGTGACCCGTGCAATTACCCGCGGTGTTTATGCTGCCGAATCTTTGGGAATCTGGCCTGCATATCGTGAATTATTTCAAAATTGATTAATAGCTTATCGAACTAAAACGATTCAATTGTGATATACTTTTGTTAAGCATTTCTTCTACATTCCTAAAATAGCTTCCGTTTTAACTGGTTAAACAATAATACAAGTCCCTGTAACATTTGTAATAATTCTTCTTGAGGAGATCTCAGTGCTTAAAATTTTGGATGTACATGTAGCTGATATACGTTTTCCTACATCCAGTCAGTCAGATGGTTCCGATGCTATGAATCCTGATCCGGATTATTCAGCTACCTACGTTACTTTAATTACAAATACTGCATTTAAAGGTAATGGGCTAACTTTTACAATCGGCAGAGGAAACGAACTGTGTGTAGCTGCAGTTCATGCGTTAAAATTTATGGTAATAAACAAGGACCTTGTTGAAATTACAAGCAACATGGGAGCATTCTGGCGTTCACTTGTAAGTGATAGTCAGATTAGATGGGTAGGTCCTGAGAAAGGTGTTGTTCATCTTGCTACCGCAGCAATTGTTAATGCTCTGTGGGACTTATATGCAAAGATCGAAGGAAAGCCACTGTGGAAACTACTGGTTGATATGTCTCCTGAAGAACTGGTGAGGGCCATTGATTTCCGATATATTACGGACGTTCTAACTCCTGATGATGCTTTAAAAATGCTTCAAAAGAATTTTTCAACACGGGATAAACGGGAATCTGAAATGCGTTTAAAAGGTTATCCTGCCTATACAACTTCTGCAGGATGGCTGGGTTACTCGGATGAGAAGATCAGGGCCTTGTGCAGAGATTCAATCGAGAAGGGCTGGACTCATTTTAAAATAAAAGTTGGGAGCAATATTGAGGATGACATAAGGCGTGCCTCAATTGTAAGGGAGGAAATTGGTTCTGAGTGTAAGCTGATGTTTGATGCAAATCAAAATTGGGATGTTGATGAAGCCATTGATAATATGAAATTATTGGCTCAGTTTGACCCTTGGTGGATAGAGGAACCGACGAGTCCGGATGATGTTCTGGGGCATCAAAAAATTTCGGCTCAGATAGCACCCATTGGGGTGGCTACAGGAGAACATTGTCAAAACCGTATAATCTTTAAACAGTTTTTTCAGTCCAATGGACTGCAGTTTTGCCAGCTTGATTGTTGTCGTTTGGGA
>JYMV01024708.1_pt1 | contig 10590 bp, 8 predicted proteins | sample 338911 | NCBI WGS metagenome assembly JYMV01 (sample SAMN03354496, study PRJNA234377) | hydrothermal vent metagenome | biome: Deep sea; feature: Hydrothermal plumes at the Eastern Lau Spreading Center, Western Pacific Ocean; material: Seawater | place: Tonga | collected 2009 | depth 2000 m m
CTCAAAATATTCTGATCATCATTACAACAAGCGTTACGCTGCACTCCTTCCTTATCCAGTTTAACCCAGGCGACCCCGGTATATTGTTTGGAGGAACTTTCTAAACTGGCTGATGGGTTGACCAGCACATAATCATCTTCTCCATCCAGACTCAGAGCCTTATCGAATTTGCCGCCGTCGGCAATCTTGGCCCCGTTTTTAAGTTCGCCATGATTTTTATTTTCTGTAGCATCTTCGGTATTGCCATCGAAGAGCCAGACAGCAACAGCCGTTTTGGGATTGATTGCACCATAACCCTGAACAGTTAGGATTAAACTCAGGATGAATAAACAAATGTGTATTAGGATCAATGGTCTCTTCATGTATAACATGTTCCCTCCGATAACAATGTGTTGGATGTGTTCACCCGACGAATCTAGACTGCTTGATTTGCGTATGCTATTCTATCATGCAATTATAATATCACAATCAGGTATGTTTTCTCAACATTTTGGGTTAACTATGGAAATTATGAGGGTAAGATTGTGCGGTCCCAAATGTTAGACTACCCTCAGTAAACACTGAGTTTGCAAGCAGTGGTAATTTCGGGGTTTAGCCGTGAGTTGATGCTTATCATTTCAGGCTTTCAAGAGCATTTCACTTCAAATTGGAATTTGGCAGATCGCATCAATCTAGTCCATATCTATTACTCTTGGGCTTTTCTTACCAATACTATTAAGGAATATGGAATGTAAACTAATCTGAAGAGGTATTCATGTATACGCCGAGAGTGAGTTTGATTATTTTATTCACAATAGGTCTGATGATTGGTTACGCAGCAGAAATAGCTGAAACCAAAGGCGAGGCGACGAGACATAACAATCGTGGGCTGAATTACTACAAACAAGGCAAACTAGATACTGCTATTGCCGAGTTCAAAAAAGCACTGGAAATCAACCCCGGTTTAATAGAAGCACGTAACAATCTGGGCAATGCCTATCATGATCAAGGGAACTTAACTGATGCTATTGCCGAATACCAAAAGGCCATTGAAATTAATCCCAACGACGCTGAGACACATTATAATTTGGGCAATGCCTACTATAACCAAAGGAATTTAACTGATGCTATCGCCGAATACCAAAGAGCCATTGAAATTAATCCCAATGATGCAGAGGCACACTACAATCTGGGACACGTTTACTTGAACCAAGGGAATTTAAGCGCTGCCATTATCCAGTATCAAAAGACGTTAGAAATAAGTTATGAAGGTTCAGAGATACATCCCGATCTAAAACATTATAACCAAGGGGATTTAGCTGAAGCCATTGTCCAGTATCAAAAGGCTATTGAAACCAACCCCAGATTTGTACGTCCCCGTTTAGATCTGGCCATTATATACGCCAGACAAGGAAAGTTTGATGCAGCTATTGCTGAGTATCAAAAGGCTATTGAAATCAACCCCAGATTTGTACGTCCCCGTTTAGATCTGGCCATTACATACGTCAGACAAGGAAAGTTTGATGCAGCTATTACTCAATATCAAAAGGTAATTGGGATCAATTCCAATGACATAGAGGCACATTATAATTTGGGAGTTATATATGGTCAGCAAGGAGAATTAGATGCCGCTGTTACTCAGTATCAAAAGGTAATTGAGATAAATCCTGACCATGAACAGGCACATTATAATCTGGGAGTTATATATGGCCAGCAAGGAGAATTAGATGCCGCCGTTACTCGGTATCAAAAGGTAATCGAAACTGAACCCAATCATGTGCCGGCATACAATGGTCTAGCAACTATATACGGCCAAACAGGGGATTTAGACAACGCCGTTGTCCAGTACCAAAAGATATTAGAAATTAACGCCGAAGATCCAGACACTCGCAACAATCTAGGCAATGTTCACTATAAACAGGGCGATCTGAAATTAGCCATTGTTGAATATCGAGAAGCAATTGAGATAAGTCCTGACCATGAACAGGCGCATTATAATCTGGGAGTTATATATGGCCAGCAAGGAGAATTAGATGCCGCCGTTACCCAGTGGCAATCTGAAGTCAGCCGTAACCGAGTATCAAAAGACATTAGAAATAAATCCAAACCATGTGCTGGCATATAGCGGCTTGGCCATTGCGCATGTTAGAAAAGGAGAATTAGATGCTGCCGTTACCCAGTATCAAAAAGCGGTTGAGATTAACCCCGAGTTCGTGTGGGGACATTACTATTTAGCCATTGTTCATGCTATGAAAGGAGAGACAATGTTATCTATAAGATCTCTTTGGGCAGCAGTAAGATTAGACAAGCGCATGGCGAGGAGAGCCAAGACAGATATTGGTTTTAATCGTGTTAGAGCTGATCCAAATTTTCAGGCACTCATAAAATCACAAGAAATAAATAAATGAACTTCTACTGATATTGCTGACAGAGGTGTAATACCAATTCTCTAATAGTTGTACATAAAGAATGTATGCTGACACGATGCGAAGAAACATTCCCGAGATATATAAAACTGCCGAAGCCCTGGGAATCCTGATGCACCGAGAAAGCAACGCGCAACGGAAACAACGTCTTCAGATGCTGTGGATTCTGAGGGCGGGCGAGTGCCAGACACATGCCAGCAGGGAGCCGACAGTCTTGCCATGCGCCACAACAGCCTGGGGCGCTGGCTTTCCACTTACGAGCAAGCGGATCTTAGATGCTATGCTACTGAGAATTAAAAAAGCGTTTTTCCCTGCTCGAATAAGAGTCTGAATGTTTGTGCGGAGATAGCCGTACAACTTTTGCTTATCCTGCTGATGAACAGGAGAGGTACTAGCCGTAGTAAGATTGTCAGTGTCCTTTGCGATAGCGGTGTTGAGGAACTCAAGCCCTTTATGATGCTTGATATACCATTAGGAGTATCGGTATGTAGTTCTATGAAGAGCTTAGGTTGTATTGGTTTTACCGGATCTGATAGAGGGATGATTGTTGGAGTAAGTAGAGTGAAATGCTATGGGCGTTTAGTGGAAAGTATCGAGGGAGTATATGGAAGATGCTCTCTGATTCGACACCTTATGATCTTGGCCAATGATCGGCAAGCAACCTCAGGCTTCGACGCACATACCCTTCTGGAGTAGGCCACACACTAAGGCAATCAAATGGACTTCGGCTTGTCTATTCAATTTGCGGGGATATTTGTGCCGAGGTTGGTGGTTAGTTATGGCTCCTTCCAGACCAAGCTCAACAAACTTCCGGTGGGTTCTCTCTGCCGTTGACAGCCCTACGCCGAGCGCTTCTACTATGCGATTATCAGACCAGCCTTCATCTGCTCTGAGCGAAATCTGGATCCACTTTACCAGGCACCCTCCATGTCAGCACCCCATAATCGGACTTCAAGATTAGCACGTTCTTCTGTTGTTAAATCTACGATGTGTTTTTCATTCAATTTGTTACCTCCTTATTCCTCGTAGATAGCTTGCCCGCTGTTTGCTAACTTGTCAATCCACCGATGATGTACTACTAGAACCTGAGCTCATTATTTAACTAAAGTTAGCCTATCATCTACCAACGCCACGACGATATCATCAACGGAACTACGGACGATACGCCAACATAAAAAGGTCTCAAGCAGGTCAATACTCATTTGTGTCAGGGGAAAACTAGAACCAAGCTCGTCACCGAATATTTTGGAATTTGCCCCGAAATTGTACTGGTCTGAGGCAAATAGAACAAGAACAACAGGTGGAAATGATTTATATGTTAAAATACTAGATATTATTAAGAAAATCCTCGCAACTATCCAGATTTAGAAAGGACTCATAAAAAAGACCAATTGCATGAAAGAAAACCAATTGCATAAAAAAAAATTTGCCACCTTGATCCTATGGTTGCTAACTATTAATTTAACTTATGCTGAAGATTCAGAATTCAAAAGCGTTTCCCCACAATGGACAGATAACCCACCTAAAATTGATGGTCAACTCGACGAAACCAGTTGGCAATCAGCAACTATTATAAATGACTTCGTCCAGCATGAACCCACAGCGGGAGCTCCAACAGAACTAAAAACAAATGTCTATCTACTTTATGACAAAAATCGGCTTTATGTAGGATTCGAATGCCATAAGTCTGATATGGATAAATTAATGACGAACGAAACGCGTCGTGATTCGCGATTCTTCCTTGATGATTACGTTGCTGTTTACTTGGATACTTATCTTGATCGTCGGAATTGTTACGGGTTTGAATTGAACGCACTAGGCACTCAAGCTGACCGAAGAGTCCAAAACGAAGGGGCAAACAGCGGTCGCAGAGGATCTGATATGGCTTGGGACTGTAATTGGGATGGTCGGGCAGCCCAAAGAGAAGACAAGTGGACCGCTGAATTTTCGATTCCGTTTGCTGAATTACGTTTTGCTAAAAAGGCTGACAGTATCTGGGGAATTAATTTTTGGAGGCAAGATAGATCAAACAGAGAAGAAATCTCTTGGTCGGACCTTAACGGCAGGGAATATGCCGTCTCACGGTTCGGTCATTTGGTAGACTTGGATGTTGAAAGCCTTAACACACGACGACCATTGAAAGTCAAACCGTATGGAACAATCATGCCCCAGAAAATAGGGGATCAAAAATTCAAAACTGAGCCAGCTGGTGGTATTGATTTTCGGTACCCGTTATCCAACTTAACTTTTGATTTTACGCTGAACCCTGATTTCGCACAGATTGAAGCAGATCCTGATATGGTCAACCTGACAGACATTCCACTACGGTTTGCGGAAAAACGTCCTTTTTTTCAGGAAGGAAACGAAATATTCCAAACGCCAATCGAACTCTTTTATAGTCGGCGTGTTGAAGACTTGCAACAGGGGGGGAAAATGGCAGGCAAAATTGGTGATTACAACACCGCTCTCGTCCTGGCACAGGCCGGGCCAGAAGATATGAACCGCGAAGTAGGGATGAGAGAATTGCCATTGGGTAATTATGCTTATTCAGTCTTCCGTTTGCAACGGGAGTTTGGTCGGTCAGCAACAGTTGGATTGTTAGGGGCCAATAAGCAAAATGGCAGTGACTATGATCGAACTTCTGGAATTGATGCCCGATTCGTATTACCTGAAAATTTAGAAGTGAACCTAGAATACGCCAACGAGTGGAAAACTGGATTGGATCGAAGTCAAGCTGTCTTTGCTGAACTCTCGCGAGAAGCAAACTTCTTTTCTTTTAAAGCTAAATACTTTGATGTTGGGCAGGATTTTAATCCAGAAATGGGTTTTGTACCTCGCATTGACCGCCGAGGTATTAATCTGCGCACTAGCTTGGAAAAACGTTGGAAAGGGCGAATCCAATTTCTTCGTAGCGCACCTGAATACGAGCGTTTGTACGATCATCAGGGGACATTGACTAATCACAGATTCAAATTCGAGAATATTATCGGCATCAGTAACATGTATTTTTTCTTGAGTCCAGAGTGGTACTACCATCTAGAGGATGACGGAGAAAAATTTACTGATCGAACACTTGATTTTTTTTATGGCTGGTTTCCACCCAAATGGATTTCTGTCCGGACAAGAAATTCTTTCGGAATACGCAAGGGGCAAGAAAGTTTTTTTGTGGGACCAGAAATCACTATCCGTCCAACAGATAAGTTTAGCTTGGAGGTTAAACAACAAAGGTTAATCGAGGATTCGGAACTGGTTGAACTAACGACACGTATAGCACTCAATTACCAGTTTGACCAACGTATATACGCAAGAGCTAGCTTGGAGCAGACCATCGAAAAAGACAGACGTTTTTTTGTCCTCTTTGCCTATGAATATAGACCGGAAAGCAATTTCTTTATTGTCTACAACAACAACCAAACAAAAAAGGGTGAGAACGAACAAATCCTATTTGTCAAATTAGTTTACTTACAAAAGCTGTTTGGATAAATGCTACTGATCCTAAACTTTAGTTGTTGAAGCAGAGATTATGTCGATAACTCCATTTTATCGTGATAAATTAAGATAAGGATTTGAGGATGAGATACAGAGTAATCTGGCTAATTGGAGTTGCGCTAACCAGTCTTGTGTTGATTTATTTTCAGAACCAAACCAAACAACTGGCAAATAGGTATGAACAACAAATTTATTCCTCTCCTCCCATCGAGTTGCCTTACAAATGGGTTGGTAATATCTTCCAACTTCAAGGCAATGAACCATCAGGAATCACCTATCATCCGTTGCGAAAAACTCTATTCATCGTTAGCGATGAAGGAAACCTGTATGAGCTTCGAACTGATGGATCATTGATTCGTGAAAAGTTTATTGAACAGGCAGATCTGGAAGGAATCACCGTGAATCCTATAACCGGATTTCTCTATGCAGTAGTTGAAGGTGAGGACGCGATTATTGAGATTGATCCATCATCTTTTAAATTGACTCGGAAATTCCCTATCAAACGCAACTTTGAAGGACGAGAATTACTTAAAAAAGGAGGCATGGGATTAGAGGCAATTGCTTTTATTTCTGACCCTTTTCACCCTGAGGGAGGAGTTTTTTGGATTGGTAATCAGTCGTTCAGTTTGAAACCCAAACGAGAACCGTCAGTTGTCTGTGAAGTTGCGATTCCACTAAATTCAACAGGTATGAAGGAGGAAGGCGAAATTATCGGTTTTTTCCCATTAAAGATTATTGACATTTCAGGACTTGATTATGATGCTGCACGTCAATGCCTTATCGTAATAAGCGACACAACAAATCTTTTAGTGGAGATTAACCTAGATGGAAACGTTCTTCATCAGTACTTACTTCCCGGAAGTGACCAAGAAGGAATTGCATTAGACGGCATGGGATTTGCCTACATTGCGCAGGAAAACGGAAAAATTATCAAAATTGAAGATCTCCGAAATTAATGGGTTCAGTTTTTAATCCCCACACACGCAACAAGAACAGATCATTAAAAATACAATTGACCAAAGATGATGAAAAATGGCTTCCTAGAGTAGCTGCTATAAAGATTCGAAGCCTCCATACCCAAAAAAGGGGAGAACACTCATCTCACATCAGAGATTGGATGATGAGATTTATGATTAATTTGAAATTCGGGATAAGAAGACGTAGAATGAAAAAATATTTTGTCCGCAATTCAGGTGCCAATAAACTTGTTCAAAAAATGAGATAATATAGAGAAATCCTGAAAATTTACTTGTCACGTTATCATGTTTTAATTTTTTAGTTTGTATCCGGAGATAAATCATGAAAAGCCCACGTTACACGATGTTGTCTTTCGCTGTTCTTTTTACCATATCAGTCATCGCAAGAAGCGAAAATCCAATCACCATTTTACCATATTCAGATTTTGGTTTGACTGAAAGACAAGCTGCAGCCCATTTGTTAAATCGTTTCACTTTCGGAGCTCGTCCAGGTGAAATTGATCAATTACTCGAAATGGGATTGGAGACTTGGTTTGAGAGACAACTTGATGCCAATTTGTCCTGTCCAAAGTTGGATGAACGTTTATCAAAACTCCAATCAATACATATGTCTACCGAACAAATCCTAAAGGTATACCCACCAAATGGTGCAGTGAGGTCAATGGCACACCGCGAAGGTGTCATCGATCGAAACGATCAAAATGCCAAGCCAACGGAAGTTCGCCAAAAGCTAAAAGAGTTTTCAAAAGAAAAAGGGTTTCGACCGCAACGTGAACTGTTAAATGAATTAATCGCCCAAAAATTCCTTCGGTCAGTTTACAATGAAAACCAACTTGCAGAAGTACTCACCGATTTCTGGTTCAACCATTTCAATGTGTCAATCACAGATAATCAGGCTAAACCTTGGGTTCTGTCCTACGAACAGGAAGCTATTCGTCCCTATGTGTTAGGACGTTTCCGGGATATGCTCGGTGCGACAGCCAAGCATCCAGCGATGTTATATTATCTGGACAACAACCAATCCAATGCGTTACCTGACGCAACGCCAAAAGCATTAAGAGAACAAAGTCGAAAGAGAAAACAGAGGTCGAAGAAAACATCGACATTAAATCGTAGTTCAACAGAGAAAGTAATGTCAGATTCTCAGATTATGATGTCAGATTCCTCGGTAAATCCAAAGACTCTCAAACGCGGCATTAACGAAAATTATGCACGTGAGTTGATGGAACTTCACACGCTAGGAGTCGAAGGAGGATACACCCAAAAAGATGTTGTTGAGGTTGCTCGAGCATTTACTGGTTGGAAAGTAAATCGGAAAAGTAAACGCAAAAATGGAAAGCCTAAAAGCATTATACAAGACGGTGATTTCCAATTTGTACCTTGGAACCATGATGTTAAAGAGAAAATTATCCTAGGACAAAAGTTCCCCGTTGGAGGCAGAATAGAAGAAGGGCAACGTGTGTTGGGTATGTTGGCTGAACACCCCTCAACCGCCAAACACATTTCACAAAAACTGGCAACATACTTCGTTTCTGAAGATCCTCCGGCAACTCTTGTTGATCGGCTTGCTAAAGTGTTTCTGCAAAAAGATGGTAATATCAAAGCACTAATACGGGAAATTTCAGTCTCGCCTGAATTTTGGCGTGGTGAAAAAAAACACAAAACCAAATCTCCCATCAGATTGGCGGTAAGTGCGTTACGATCAACCGGAGCAGATATAAACAAATCCCGACAGCTAGCACAATGGGTAGCTAAGATGGGGCAACCCTTATATGCCTGTAGACCTCCTACTGGTTATCCAGATCGAGGAACGTTTTGGATTAACACTGGAACGATACTGAACCGAATGAATTTCGGCATAAGTTTAGCATCCAACCAAATCCAAGGCATTCGCCTGAATTTAGCGGATCTTGGACCTGATACCGAGCTTGGCAGTAATAATAAATCCCCTGCTGTCTATGCCAGTCTACTTCTTCCAGAACGAGACATTACTAAAATGTGTCAACGTTTAGAACAACAAATAATATCTATTAGTGATAAAGAGAGAAAAAACACGAAAATCAAAAACATAAAAAATATCAAGCGAAGAAAAGCGAAAATCGCAGCAAAGAAGAGAGAACAAAAACAGTTGATTGTCCAAGCTGTTGGCGTTATCCTTGGATCTCCTGAATTTCAGACCTATTAACAAAAATAAGGCGGAAAAAACATGTGGACACGCAGAGCCTTGCTAAAAACGGGTGGAATTGGTCTTTTCTCAGTTTCAATCGGTGGAATACCACTTTTTTTGAATCAAGCTGTAAAAGCGGCAAAAGGAGTTAGCCAAAATCGAAAAACGCTGATTACAATCTTTCAGCGTGGGGGAATGGACGGTTTGATGGCAGTTGCTCCTTTCAGTGATCCGATGTTGCCGAAACTGCGTCCCAGTCTTTCAATGAAAGTCGCTCCTTCCCTTTTAATTGATTTAGACGGCAGATTTGGTTTGCACCCTGCCTTTAGTTCCATGGAACCACTCTTTCAATCCAAACAGCTAGCCATTGTTCACGGTGTCGGATCTCCATATCCAACCCGCTCGCACTTTGATGCTCAGGATTATATGGAAACAGGGACACCTGGCCGAAAAGGTACAACGTCCGGTTGGCTCAACCGAGCGACTGGACTCCTTGGCCACGAACAATCCTCTTTTCAAGCCGTGTCGGTTACAAAAATTCTACCATTATCATTATATGGAAACCAACCAGCTTTGGCAATTGCAAGTCTAGAAAATTTCGATATATTAGAAAAAAAGCGACAAAAGGCAAATAAGGTAAAGGTACAACAGATTACTAATAGCTATCAAATGATTTATCGAGATGCTTCCCAAGATCTGCTTCGTCATGCTGGGAATGAAAGTTTTGAAGCTATTGAACAATTAAAGTCAATGGTGATCTCGGATTATCGTCCTGCCAACGGTGCCTCCTATCCGAAATCACCACTTGGAAGAAGCCTTCGGCAAATTGCTCAGTTGATCAAAGCAAATGTAGGGTTAGAGATTGCCTTTGCTGAATCGCGAGGCTGGGATACACACGCACGACAAGGTACAACCGAAGGTTCCTTCGCCAGAAAAGGCAAGGATTTTTCCCAATCAATTACTGCCTTATGGACAGATCTTGGCGATTACCAAAACGATGTTGTCTTGATGACAATGACCGAGTTCGGTCGAACTGTCAGCGAAAACGGGTCCGGAGGGACAGATCACGGTCGGGCTTCCTGCCTTTTTGTTCTTGGAACTCAAGTGGATGGAGGGAAAGTTCATGGAAACGTTCCGCATCTCGTTCCGGAACCTTTAGATAGAAGACGCGACTTGCCGGTGACAACAGACTTCCGCTCGGTGTTTTCCAACGTAGCGGGAACACATCTCGATATTTCTGATGATCAAGCACTATTTCCCGACTGGGCTGGAGAACGACTCCCATTACTTAAGACGTAATGTTTTACCTCGTAAGGCACAGAGATTCTGGCCAATAAGACCGGAATAGATTCCTAGCTTATATCATCGTAGATTCACATAATAAAGGCAAAGGCCTGAGCACGGCATAGCCAGAGCTCAGTATGTCCAGGACTCTGGATTATTCCCCCCAATGAAGGAGATAATAGAGCCAGCTGCCGATATGCAGCATCTCTATGAACGACGACATTGGGAGAGGATACATGGCACATCAGCAGCTGACTGATAGGGAAAG
>JYMV01025261.1_pt1 | contig 10589 bp, 10 predicted proteins | sample 338911 | NCBI WGS metagenome assembly JYMV01 (sample SAMN03354496, study PRJNA234377) | hydrothermal vent metagenome | biome: Deep sea; feature: Hydrothermal plumes at the Eastern Lau Spreading Center, Western Pacific Ocean; material: Seawater | place: Tonga | collected 2009 | depth 2000 m m
CTCTTGTGAATTATATATATTTGCTTCGGTTAAAAAAAAATTGAAAACATGCTGCTGTTTTTGTTATTGAGATATTTGGCAGGTTCTCAATTTCAACTATTGTTTAGGCGAGATTCTTAGGTGCGCATCAAAACTTTTTGTAAATTTTTGATAGTATTGGGTTGTCTTTTTTTGTGCTTTGGATTTGTTTCTATTGCTGGTGCGTCTGATGTAACGATAGAAATGCAACAGGTCGCTCAAGCTTCTTCCACTCCCTCCCCCTCCCCGCAGTCTTATTTAGATTGGCGTGATGTAGACTGGAAAGATCCTTTTGTGAGAAATGGGGATCTTAAGATTCGCGTTAGTTCTAAGGCTCATGCTAGCTCTAATGATTCGACAGCAGATTCTGACATAAGGCTAGAATTGAGGATGCCATCTTCGACTTCCATTCTAACGTCGGACTCATTTGATGACTTGGAAGATCCCTTCGCATCGAAATTAGATACTCCTGAAATGTCTGATCCTTTTGAAGACTATAACCGATTCATGTTTGAATTAAATGAAGGGTTTTATGACGACATTATGGAACCGGTTGTTAGAGGATATAGAGATACTGTGAATGAAAATGTTCGTATAGCGATCGCTAATATTTTCGATAATGCGATGGCACCTCTTAAATTGGTCAGTAGCTTTCTTCAGGGAGATATTGACAAGACAGGCAGGGTTATTGGCAGGACCATCATAAATACAACCATAGGTTTGGGTGGTATGTTTGATGTTGCTGATAAAGTATTTGATATCAAGGATGTCAATGAGGACCTTGGCCAGGTGTTAGGGGTATATGGCATTCCTACAGGGCCATATGTTATTTTACCGCTTTTTGGACCTTCAAGCGTGCGTAATATTTTTGGCCGTGCTGGTGGCATGTTTTTAAGCCCCACTTATCACTTTGCTCCAGGGGTTGAGGTTGGCGGCGCTTTGACCGTGACCGATCAAGTCAATGATACTTCTTTTATTGTTGATGATATCGAGCAGATGGATGACAGCACTGTTGATAAATATGAAAGTGTTAGAGACTTTTATGGTCAATACCGAGACGTTTTGGTGAACGAGTAGTGATTGTATTGATTAAAACTTTATAATATTGCTAAAAGTTTTTTTTAGTTTCACTTTAGGATTTTCTCTAAATCAACCTCGCTGTCTCTTTTTTGGAATTTATTAGATCATTTTGGTAGGTAAAATTTAGTCTATTTTGATGGTTACTTTTAAGTCTGGACTTGTTATGAAACTGTTGTCGCATGCCCCATCGTCAAACCTCACCTGTATTCCACCATTTGAACCTGGAAAGATTTTATTACGAGACAGGGGCCACTTATCGCCATTTTGGTGAAAACCAGTGACCGAAAAAGACTGGCTTGTGAGAGTTGATTTTTTTAAAACGAATGACTCACCAGATTTTTTGATAACAGATCCTGCACTTTTTCCGCCGATAAACCATTCAATTTTATACCTTTGCATGGTATCAGCATCCATGGCAGAGGTAAATGTGGCCTGCCGGTTTTTGTACAACGAAAAGTACGCAGGGTTTGTAGTTCCTTCGCATTCCGTCTGAGCGACTGCAGGAAAAGCGACGCAAAGCGTCAGGGTTATACATGAAAAAATTGTCGAAATAATATTGGTCATGGATGCTAAAGAGAATTTAATGCGGTCATTTTACAAATCAAGGTCAAAAACTTTGCTGCTCCAACATAATTCTCTTTTATTGTAACATTTAACCATCATTAAATATTTAAATTGATATTGTTTTGGATTATGTAGATACTTGGTTTTCTTTTTTTATTCCCTCGATGGACTATTTTGGTGTCAATCTTTGAAAGAATTTCAATTTACTAACCGGTTGGTAGGCGAGACAAGTCCTTACCTTTTACAACACCAACACAATCCAGTTGATTGGTATCCTTGGGGGCATGAGGCTCATGCGCGTGCTAAGGCTGATGACAAGCCTATTTTTTTGAGCATTGGATATTCGTCTTGTCACTGGTGTCATGTTATGGCGCGAGAATCGTTTGAGTGTGAGGAGACCGCTCGCACCATGAATGAGAAGTTTATTAATATTAAAGTTGATAGAGAAGAAAGGCCAGATATTGATGCGGTATACATGAAGTCAATTATTTCACTGGTAGGGCAGGGTGGTTGGCCTATCAGTCTATTTTTAACTCCCGACTGTAAGCCATATTTTGGTGGAACATATTATCCGCCAGTTACTAAATATAATAGACCTGGATTTTCTCAGGTTTTGGGGGAAGCGTTTACTCTTTACAAGGAACAAAAAGATAACTTAGAAATACGCACCCAAAAAATTTTAGAAAAATTACGTATCCCTGAATCAAGTTCTGAGAATGATTTAATTGCAGTTCATCGGTTGATCGATGAGGCAGTTCACATTATGGAAGAGAGGTTTGATGCCGAAGAAGGAGGGTTTGGTTCTGGGATGAAATTTCCGGAGCCTATGAACTATACAATGCTCTTGCGTCACTGGGTTAGAACTGGGGCTGATGAATCGATAAGAATGCTTGATAAAACTCTCACAAAGATGGCCGAAGGAGGTATGTACGATCAACTGGGTGGAGGGTTTCATCGCTACTCTACCGATAGATATTGGCGAATCCCTCATTTTGAAAAAATGCTTTATGACAACGCACTTTTGGCTAAACTTTATATTGATATGGCTCAGGCAACTAAGCAGGATCTTTATAGCGAGGTACCTCGTGATATCTTTAAATATATTCTTAGTGAAATGACCTCACCGGAAGGAGCTTTTTATTCCGGTCAGGATGCAGATACAGACAGAGAGGAGGGATGTTATTACTTTTGGGAGATGAAGGAGTTCCTTGATCTGCTTGGTCCTCGAAACGCCAAGGTAATGGCGCGTCATTTTGGTGTGACTTCCTCCAAGGGTACTACTCGAAAAAATGTTTTATACATTAAAGAGTCTATAGAGAATTTAGTAAAGCTGGAAGGAATTGCAATATTTGAGCTAGATCATATTTTACGTACATCTAAAGAAATTTTGCTACAAGCTAGGGGAAAAAGATCTAGGCCGTTTACTGACCAAAAAATAATTACCGGTTGGAATGGACTTATGATAACGGCCTTTGCTTCTGGTTATATGGTTTTGCATGGCAAGAATTATTTAAAGGTCGCAACCCGTGCAGGAGAATTTTTATGGAATAATATGTGGACAGAGAATGGGATTTTGCTTCGTATCTATAGTAATGGCGAAAGCAAAATCAATGGTTGTCTTGAAGACTATGGGTACTTCCTTGAAGCGTTGATCGCACTTTATGAAGCATCTTTTGATCTTGTATGGATTGAACGCGCGAATCAACTTGCTGATAAGATGATTGATGAATTTTATGATGAAAAGGATGGGGGGTTTTTTATGTCAGGCCTTTCATCAGAGGTACTTATAGCTCGCTTAAAAAATGCAGCCGATGAAGCAATTCCTTCAGCCAATGCAATCGCTATTTTGTCACTTCTTAAGCTAGGACACCTTTCAGGTAATAAACGTTATCTTGATATTGGGGCAAACTCTGTGAATGCTTTTAAACAGAGAATAGATAAGAATCCAGCAGCTCATACAGGTATTTTGGCGGCGGCTGATTTTATGTCATGTTCCCTTACGGAGGTTATTTTTGCTGGTGATTTGGAGAGTTCTTCTTTTGAGGATATGAGAGATTCTTTACATCAGGACTATCGCCCCAATAAAGTTATTGCATGGAATAAAAATGGCCAGGCCTCACACCTGATTCCTCTAACGGAGGGAAAGTCGACTATTGATGGAGCCCCTGCAGTTTATGTTTGTCAGCAAGAGACCTGCCATCCCCCAGTAAGCTCTGGAAAAGCGCTAGCTAGTTTACTTAAGCCACCACCAGAGATTCGGCTCAATATTTTTGATTATGATAAGCAGATTAAGGACGCCGAAAAGGAGGAACAGGGAAAGTTTCTCGGAGTCATGGATCAAATTTTCAAACACTCAGGGTTGAAAAAGTAAAGCTTATTCAGAGGTCGATTGATTGAGCGTTACGTTTTTATTACTTATTGAACTAGTGGCGATGGTTGTTTCAATTTAAGGAAATTATTTATTTCGCCTCTTTTCCTCGGAGTTATTAGTTTATAGATTGAGAGAGTTTAATCTCATTTGATACTTAGAGATAGTTATCTCTGGAAATTTTCTGATATATTCATAGGGTTTTAAAAATATTGATATATCAGAGGCTTGGGTTATAATGACTACATTCTTAATCTGTTAAATTTTCAAGGAAAGCATATTATGGCAATCGACAGCAAAGAGCTTGAGGATTTTATGCCCGCTACCGAATTAGAGTGGTCGGATACTGCTATTGCGCGTATGAAAAATGTGCCATTTTTCGTACGAAAGAGTGTTGTTCGTGGGATTGAGCAATATGCCAAAGATAAAGGTGTCGCTCTTATTGATGATGATGTTGTTTCTCGGGCACGTCAAGAACGTGAAAGCGGAGCCATTGAAGAAGCAAGAAAGAAGAATGCATCTAAAGTTGAATCTGAAGCTGTTGCTCCAGAAGTAGAAATTAAGCGACAGTTCGTGAACTTTGCTTTTTATAAATTAGATCCTTCCTTTCGACGGTTGCCAAAGGAAAGAAAAGAAGCCGCAAAAAAAGAATTTCTTGACGTGCTTGAAGAGTATGATGCTAACAGCGATATGATACTTCTTGGTTATACAATGGTGGGTATTAGGGCGGACGTGGATATTATGTTTTGGCGTATAAGCTATGAGATGGAAGGATTCCAGAAGATGACCACACGCTTATATCAAACAGACCTTGGAAGTTTTCTAATGCCAAGCTACTCTTATTTGTCTCAGACCAAGCGATCCATGTACCAAGATATGTTTAATCCTGAGCATGAGGAAGATCGCACTCATATTATTCCGGGTAAAGCAAAGTATCTATTTATTTACCCATTTGTTAAAACGAGAGAATGGTATCTTCTTACTCAGTTTACACGCCAAGGGATAATGGACGAACATATTTATGTGGGGAATAAGTATCCTTCTGTAAAACTAAATACTAGTTATTCGTTTGGTATTGATGATCAGGAGTTTGTTGTAGCATTTGAGACTGACTATCCTCAGGACTTTGTAGACTTGGTTATGGATCTTCGGGAAACACAGGGGAGCCTCTACGTTGAGCGAGACACGCCGATCTTTACTTGTGTAGCAAATTCTTTAGAGGATACAATTAGCAGTCTTGGTATATAAAAGTATAAAATGTTGAAAAAACAAAGGGCTGTGACTTTTATCACAGCCCTTTGTTTTTGAGAGCGCATTGCCTTAGATTATCATCTACTATTGCCAACTATTGTTGCAAAGACTTAGTATTTGGCTTAGGGTCTTTTTTAAATCTTTCCTATGAACTACTTGGTCAATTAACCCACGCTCCAATAGAAATTCTGCACGTTGGAATCCCTCAGGAAGTTTTTGCTGAATGGTTTGTTCTATTACGCGAGGACCTGCAAATCCAATTAATGCGCCGGGCTCAGCAAGAATGATATCCCCAAGCATAGCAAAGCTTGCTGAAACCCCTCCGGTAGTTGGATCAGTCAATATGGAAATATAAGGTAATTTTTCTTTTGCTAGCTTGCTGAGAGCAGCTGAAGTTTTAGCCATCTGCATGAGTGAAAGAATGCCCTCCTGCATGCGCGCTCCGCCAGAACAGGAGAGTATAATTAATGAAGTTTGATTGTTGATGGTTCTTTCGATTGATCTGGTTATTTTCTCACCAGCCACGACCCCCATGCTGCCACCCATGAAACTAAACTCAAAAACACAAATTTCAACTTGATGGTTTTTAATGTGCCCAGTTCCCGAAATAACCGCGTCCGAAGTCATTACTTTTTTGTAGGAGGTACGCAATCGTTCTTTGTATTTTTTGCTATCCTTAAACTTGAGAGGATCGGTCGCTATTAAGTTATTATCGTGCTCAATAAATGTTCCTCCCTCTATTAGTTGATTGATTCGCTGCTTTGCACTCGTTCGGAAGTGGTAGTCGCATTGAGGACATACCCGGAGATTTTTTTCAAGATCCGAAATATATATGTTGTTCTTGCAACCATGACACTCAGCCCACAGTTCGGTATTAGCAGGATCTTTTTTTTTAACACTCGTTTTGGATTTAATTTTATCTATCCAAGACATATTGATTGAGTTATTTAATGGCTAAAAAGATTAATAGAATTGAATGCGACTGGACCTGTTTTGGTCGATGGGACACTTTTATTATAATTTTATTAGGGATGTCTAATATTGTTCAAAACTGCATTTTGCTTATTTTTTTGAGATGACAGCGCTCTAAGTGGGCCAAATATTGTATAGCCGAAGCTTATTATAAATAGAGCTATTTTAGGTATAGTGGCCAGAACATAAATTATAAGTACTACTAAAAGAAATCTTGTGAAGGATACTCGTTTACGAAATTCGAATTTTTTAAAGGCTGGATATTTGCTACCATAAATCCAGGGTGCACTCTTGACCCGAATAGATCTTCAAATGCAATTATAATTGACGCGATAACAGCAGCAGCGGCAGGTGTAGCTAGTCCAATAAAATATTGACCTTCAATGTCGGGTTTAGTTGTGTTGAATCTTGCCAAACGTAATGCAGCGCAAAGCAAGTATAAAAATGCGGCCATCCATCCTATACGTCCAAATGGCTTTAACACCCAAGCATAGCAAAGAAATGCTGGGGCCATGCCAAACGATATCACGTCAGCTAAAGAATCATATTGCATTCCGAATGCACTGGTAGTTTTGGTCATTCGAGCAATTCTACCGTCTAGAACATCAAATATTATGGCCAATACAATTGCCCAGGCAGCAAGAAAATACTTATCGTTAAGTGCGGCAATAAAAGAGTAAAACCCACAGAATACATTTCCTGTCGTAAATAGGCTGGGTAGGATATGGATACCTTTTCTTGGTTTCATCTTGCCTTTCTTTAGTTTTAAGTAAGATAACCAATAATACTTTTACCACCGCTAACTCGATCTCCACAAGTTACAGATAATTTAGTGGTTTCTGGCAGTAGAATGTCAACACGTGATCCGAATCTGATTAGTCCGTATCTCTGACCTGATTCATAATAATCTCCCTTTTTAGGCCAGCAAACAATTCGTCGAGCTATAAGACCGGCGATTTGTTTAACAAAAACATGTGTTTTTCCATTGTTAATAAGAATAATGTTCTGCTCATTATCCATTGATGCTTTAGGATTAAATGCGGCAAGAAATTTTCCAGGGTTATAACGGATTTCCTCAATGGTTCCTGCAATAGGTACCCTGTTGACGTGAACGTTGAAAACAGAGAGGAATATAGTTACCCGTTTGCATAGTTCCCCATTAATAGGTTCTTTTTCAGTTATTATTTCTGTGATTTTTCCATCAGCGGGTGAGACAATCACATTTGGTTCGTTAGGGATATGACGCTCTGGATCACGAAAAAAACATGTCACAAACAAAAATCCCAATCCCAAAAAAAATGCTACCCAGTAAAATGAAAGCAAAAACATCAGAATAGTGACAACCAATAGGGGGATAATGAACACAAAACCTTCTTTAGCTAAAGGAATTTTCATAGTTAAGGGTAGGTGGATTTCAATAGTTTTTAGAAAAAATTATGGAAAAGGTGATCGCTATTTTAGTTTTTTCCCAATAAAAGGCATCATCTTGCGCAGTTTTTCGCCCACTATTTCTATTGGGTGCTCAGAATCCTGTTTTAATCGAGCATTAAATACTGGGCGATTGGCCTGATTTTCTAAAATAAACTCCCTTGCAAAACTTCCACTTTGAATTTCTGCGAGAACTTTTTTCATTTCATCTCTGGTTGACTGTGGAATGATCCTAGGTCCCCTAGTCACATCTCCATAAGCTGCAGTGGTGCTAATAGAGTAACGCATATTCCCAATACCGCCCTCATAGATTAAATCTACAATTAATTTTAACTCGTGGAGACACTCGAAATAAGCTAAGTCAGGGTTGTATCCTGCTTCGACTAATGTGTCGAAGCCTGCTCGAATAAGTTCCGTAACTCCACCGCATAAAACAGCCTGTTCTCCAAAAAGATCTGTTTCTGTTTCTTCCCTGAATGTGGTTTCAAGAACTCCCGCTCGCGTGCCTCCGATTCCCTTGGCGTATGCTAGCGCAATCTTTTTTGCTTTTTTTGAGATATCCTGATGAATAGCCATCAAGCAAGGGACTCCAGCTCCTTGTTCGTAAGTTCTTCTGACTAAATGTCCGGGCCCCTTAGGTGCCACCATAAAAACATCCACCGAACTTGGGGGCACTACTTGTCCAAAATGAATATTAAACCCATGGCCAAAAGCAATAGCGTCACCCTTTTTCAGATGAGGTGCAATTTCATTGTCATACATCGTGCGCTGTTTGTCGTCTGGGATAAGGATCATTATGATATTTGCAATTTTTGCTGCCTCCGCTACGGTCATAACTTTCAACCCATCTTTTTGGGCTCTTTTCCAGAAAGCACTTTCCTTGCGCAGTCCCACCACAACCTTAAGGCCACTGTCATGCAAGTTTCTTGCATGTGCATGTCCTTGACTACCGTAACCAATAATGGCAATCGTTTTGCTTTTCAACACCTTGATATCCGCGTGGCGGTCATAATAAATACTTGGCAATTTCTTTCTCCTCTTTACCTACATTAAAATAAGATTTGTTTTTTGTTACTTAGGGTAAAGCATTTGTGATGTACTCAATTTATGGGTTTGATACCCCTGCTTATTGCAATACGTCCGGATCGAACAACCTCTTTAATTCCGAGTGGTTTTAGTAGATCTAAAAACCCCTTTGTTTTGCCTTCATCGCCCGTAATTTCGACTGTGTAAGTATCGGGGTTCACATCTATTACCTTAGCTCGGAAAATATCCACAATGCGCAAGATTTCCTCACGAACACGCGCTTCAGCGTTCATTTTTACCAGTATTAACTCGCGGTCAACAAAATTTTCTTCAGTCAAATCAATGACTTTGATAACGTCAACCAGTTTGTTGAGTTGTTTTGTGACCTGCTCAATTTTTTTGTCATCACCGCGTGTAACAATGGTCATCCGTGAAATTCCAGAGTCGTTTGTTTCTGCAACGTTCAAGCTTTCAATATTGTAACCGCGGCCACTAAAAAGTCCTGAAATTCTTGATAGTACTCCAGATTGATTGACGACGAGGACTGAGATGGTATGGTGCATGTCTTCAAGCCATTAAGGCTATATAGTTATTTGGTTTTTGTTAAGTTTGAGCAAGCAATAATATCAGAAACGGTTTATATTTACCATTATATTCCAGTCTTATTTTTAGTGTAAGTCATTGGATTTTTGTTCCTTGGAGTTAGTACATGAAACCGACTGATCTTCCTGTGGTCCTCAGGTACCTTAGGAAATCAATTAAATCTTGGCGCGTTCCAGTGGTTACTGAAATAAGTCGTCAACGAAACCCTTTTATGGTACTTGTGAGTTGTCTTTTGAGTTTGAGAACCAGAGATGAAATTACCGAAGCTGCCTCTAAAAGGCTATTTGTTCTTGCAGATTCCCCAAAAAAACTACTGCGATTAGATCCAAAACAGGTAGAAAAAGCAATCTATCCGGTTGCTTTTTATCGTAATAAAACCCTTAGGTTGTATGAGATCAGCGGGACTCTCATTGATGACAACGGTGGCAAAGTTCCTGACACATTAGATCAATTACTTAGATTAAAAGGGGTTGGTCGGAAGACGGCGAACCTCACTTTGGTTCTTGGCCATAACAAGCCTGGAATTTGTGTTGATGTACATGTACATAGGATAGCAAATCGGTGGGGGTACGTTCAAACCAAATCACCAAATGAAACAGAGAAGGCATTAAGGTATAAGCTTCCAAAACGTTATTGGATGGAAATTAATAATTTACTGGTAAGCTTTGGGCAAAACATATGCAAGCCACAATCGCCTTTTTGCAGTAAATGTGATGTTTTGGAATATTGTGAGCAAATTGGAGTAAACCGGCATCGTTAGAATGAGGAGGATGTGAAAAGCATCATAACTTTCCAACCGTTTGTTTTTGTACAGCAATGAGTTGCTTGATGCCTTTATCAGCAAGAACGAGCATTGCTTTCATTTGTTTGTCTGTGAAGGGTTCGCGTTCGGCCGTGCCTTGAATTTCTACAAACCCACCACTCCCGGTTTTTATAATGTTTAAGTCCACATCAGCTTCTGAATCCTCAGAATAATCCAAGTCTAAAAGATTTTTGCCACCAATGATCCCCACACTTATAGCTGCTACATAATCACGAACGGGTATTTGTTCGATAAGTTTATCTTTTTTCAGCTTTTTCATAGCTAGCATTAAGGCAATAAATGCTCCCGTGATAGAGGCACAGCGGGTTCCACCATCCGCTTGGATTACATCGCAGTCGATCCACACAGTTCTTTCCCCAAGTTTTTCAAGGTCCACAATACTGCGTAATGACCGTCCGATGAGCCTTTGAATTTCTTGCGTACGGCCAGAGAGCTTTCCTCTGGATGCTTCTCTAG
>JYMV01007781.1_pt1 | contig 10588 bp, 9 predicted proteins | sample 338911 | NCBI WGS metagenome assembly JYMV01 (sample SAMN03354496, study PRJNA234377) | hydrothermal vent metagenome | biome: Deep sea; feature: Hydrothermal plumes at the Eastern Lau Spreading Center, Western Pacific Ocean; material: Seawater | place: Tonga | collected 2009 | depth 2000 m m
ACTGATCCAATAAGGAGGGAAAAATGACGGTACGGCGCCCCACACTGGAGCAGTTTCTGGACATTGCTGATGGCCTCGGTATGTCACTGAGTGACCGTGAGACGCAAATCTTCATGGAAAATTTTGATGCAACGTGTGCTGCGTATGATCTGATAGATCAAACGCCGGATTATCTTCCCGAAGTCAAGTACCCACGTAAAACCGGTTTTAGGCCGAACCCAGAAGATAACCCCTACAATGCTTGGTATTGGAAAACCGAGGTACAGGGTGCTGACAGTGGGCCGCTCAAAGGCAAAAACATTGTCCTTAAGGACAATGTTTCGCTTGCTGGTGTTCCCATGATGAATGGTGCATCGACATTGGAGGGATATGTGCCAGAAATCGATGCCACGGTTGCCACTCGCATTCTTGACGCCGGTGGCACGATTGTTGGCAAAGCCGTGTGCGAGTATTTCTGCCTTTCTGGGGGTAGCCACACTAGCTCACCGTTGCCAGTCATAAATCCGCATAAACCGGGTTATTCAGCGGGCGGTTCATCGTCTGGATCTGCTGTGCTGGTTTCTATCGGGGAAGTTGATATGGCAATTGGTGGTGATCAGGGCGGTTCGATCCGGATGCCTGCTGCCTATACGGGTATCTACGGCATGAAACCAACACACGGCCTAGTCCCATACACTGGGATCATGCCTATAGAATCAACTATCGACCATACAGGACCGATGACTGGCACGGTCGAAGACAATGCCTTGTTACTTGAGGCAATTGCCGGCGAGGACGGCATGGATCCCCGCCAATACAGCGTTAAGACGGCTAAATACACGGATGCACTTGGTAAAGGGGTTAGCGGGCTCAAGATCGGCGTAGTTAAGGAAGGCTTCGGACACGAAAATTCGGAAACAGATGTTGATGAGAAGGTGCGAACTGGTGCAAAACTATTCGAAAAAATGCAAGCCACCGTCGAAGAAATTTCCATTCCAATGCATTTGATGGGACCCGCTATTTGGACACCCATCGCCATCGAAGGTTTGCACTGGCAGATGATGCTCGGCAATGGCTTTGGGATGAACTGGAAGGGTTTTTATTCGACTAGTTTGATGGATCGTCATGCCCAGTGGCGTGCAAGGCCGGACGAACTATCAGCTACGCTCAAGCTGTGTATGTTCATGGGAGAGTGGTTTATCAAAAAATACAATGGAAGGTTCTACGGCAAGGCTCAAAACCTTAGCCGCAAGTTACGCGAGACGTATACGAAGGTATTGCAGGAGTACGATTTACTTTTAATGCCTACTCTTCCGCTCAAAGCCACCAAGTTACCGGAACCGAACTCCGAGGTTGACGAGATCATCGCTCGGGGCCTCGAGATGCTAACCAATACTTCTCCCTTTGACGTAACTGGTCACCCCTCTATGAGTATCCCGTGTGGAATGGAAGATGGCCGCCCAATAGGGCTAATGTTGACGTCAAAGCACTTCGATGAAACGACAATTTACAGAGCTGCTCACGCCTTTGAGCAGGCTGGAGATTGGAAGTCCATGTGAATTTGATGGCTGCAGTTGTTAGGTCGGGATTGCTGCGGCTGAGCATTTCGATCTCGTTCCTATAACTCGCTAGAGTCGCAGTTTTTAAACTCTCTTGTCGAGGTTTCAAAGAAGATAAGGCAAGGTCTGCCATCAGATGATGGCGCTTGCGCGTCTATTTGCGCATGTACTGTGCACCGAGGGCTCTTGTTCGAAACTCAACAGTAAGATTGCATAAATGTGTGGTGCTCCTGCTAACGGCCCTCCCATTCGGGCTTGCGTTTTTCAAGAAAAGCCGTAATGCCTTCTTCCGCGTCTTTGGAATTGAATGCCCGTATCATGACTTCATTTACATAGTTGTACGCATCTCTCCGGCTCATCTCTAATTGGCGATAGAAAGATTCTTTTCCAAGTGCGACCGTGTAGGAGGACTTTGATGCGATATCGCGCGTCAACTCATTGACCCGAGCGTCCAGCGCTTTATCCGGAACAGCTTCGTTGATTAGGCCGAAACGAGCTGCGGTTTCAGCGTTGATTAGTTTGCCACTGAGTAGCATTTGCATGGCATGTTTGGGGGAAATAGTGCGACTTACCGCGACTTGTGGCGATAAACACCAGAGGCCTATATTTACGCCTGGTGTAGCAAACTTTGAGCTTTCGGAGGCGATTGCAAGGTCGCAGGTGGCCACCAACTCGCAGCCAGCTGCTGTAGCAACGCCCTGTACCTTGGCAATGATTGGTTGGGGCAAATCGAGCATGGTTTGAAGCATTGAGGCACAGACGATATTCGCGGCGCGTTTGTCTTCCGCATGCTTGGTGTTGAGGCTTTCATTGAGGTCATGGCCAGTGCAGAACAATCTTCCATTTGCTGTGATGATGATAACTCGGACGCTAGGATCTTTTGCGATAGCTTGGAAAGTTTTTTGAAGTTCGTTAACCAGGTCGTGGGATAAACTGTTGCCCGATTTCGGACGGTTTAAAGTCAGTGTGGCCACGCCCCCCTGGTCGCTGCGCAGTAGTATATTGTCTTCTGGCAGGGCAGTTGCGGTCATTGTTGACATCGGTCAGTACTTTCCCGTTTGTGAAGTAAAATCATCTGAATGACTGGGCAGGTTTGGAGAGATAAGTTTTCGAACGAATTTTAATAGCGGGTAACGCGATGAAACGGACTCCTAACGCCAAATTCATAAGCAATTGAGTTTCATACTCGATTCCTGCTGTTTCAGACAGAGTCTATCAAATCGTATTTAAATATTGGGTGGCGGAGTGGTTCATCGGAGTTGCTTGATGGCGCCGCACACTGTCACTGCTGACGGAATCGATCTACGTTTTCAGGAATTAGGAATCTGGCACCCATTTCAGGATGTGCTGGCCAACAGCTACAGTTTCATCTTTTTGGTTGATTATCTCGATATTAGATAGCGAACGCCGCCGTTCCGTGTCGATTTCAGAGATAGTATAGGTAATCGTCACGGTATCGTTGATGTACACAGGTTTAATGAAGCGGATGCGATCATAGCCCAAAGAGACTGGCGTCTCATCGATACCTTTCTCCACACAACGGGCAATCATCATCGTGGAGGTTGTAGACATGAAACCAACAAGTAGAGAGCCGTGTGCGATACGGTGCTTGAAGGCGGACTTCGCCATGTATTGTTCGTTGACGTGGTTTCCCGAGAAGTCTCCGGTAATACCTGCAAACATGTAAATGTCACTTTCACCGATCGTCTTGGAGAACGTAACTCGTTCTCCAACGTCTACATGGAAGTCCGACAAATGCGCCTCCAGGCTGAAGTTATCTTGTGTCAGACTACATATGCCGCACTTGTATTGGTAGCAAGTCCAAAGTGGGTCAACGGGTTGAGATGTGGTGTTTACGTTAGATTACTTCTAGCAAAGTGGATGGCGAGATCGCACATACTGAAGAGCCTCAATTCTAACTGGTCATCAACTCAATACCATTAAGAGAGGCTAGAAAGCATCGGTCCCAACTATCTTCCACCTAGCGATCATTATGTCATGCTTCCCAACAGCCTTGATATTTGTTCTGCAATCGCGCCGATTCAAATTATCGCTAGCTGGTTGGAACGAACTAAAGGAACATGTAATGACAACACTTAGCGGACGCAATGCTCTTGTGACCGGTGGTGGCAGCGGAATTGGGCGCGCTGTGGCTCTGGATCTCGCTGCTGCGGGGGCTGCAGTAACGGTCTGCGGACGTCGCAACAAACCTTTGGACGAAACAGTGCGGATGATGCTCGCTGCCGGAGGTGATGCGGATGCAATCGTTTGTGATCTGACGCATCCAGACTCAATCGAGAATTTGGCAGAGAACCTAATTAAGACTCGGGGCGGTGTGGACATTCTGGTAAACAACGCTGGGTTTAGCTCCAAAGTCCGTAGTACTCGCCATATCGGTGCCAAAGAATGGCGCAGTGTGATGGACGTCAATACGCTGGGACCCGCCATGCTCACTCGCGCCCTGCTTGCACCGATGATCAAGAAGCATTTTGGTCACGTGGTCATGATCTCTTCCATGGCTGCCATTCGGCCTGGGGTAATGGCGGGCGCAGTTTATAGCTCAGCTAAGTCTGCCGCGCGTGCATATATGGATGTTTTGTCCGCCGAGGTACGCCAACACGGTGTTCGTTGCACAACTATTTTCCCTGGGGAAGTCGATACACCTATCTTGGACAATCGTGCGCTGCCGCCGGACGAGGAAACCCGCCGTCTGATGATGCAGGCAGAGGACATTTCTGCAGTCGTAATGATGGCGGTATCACTGCCCCAACGGGCGAATGTTCTGGAGATCGCAATCACGGCAACGGTTCCCCGTGACATGACTGAAGATGTCAAGGCGGCGTTGGTACGACAGTGCTAGGAGCCCTTTTATTTATCGTAAATTGTGCTCTATTTTGGAGAAACTTCTATGGCCAAAATGCGTTCAGATGACTGGCGAGATGGTTGACGGAGACCTCGAGATGTCGTCAACAGTGGGTGAGCACAGTTTTGTTATCCCATTTGATTGAACTAAGAGCCCAAATAAAGCACCTTCCATGGTTGATATTCTAACTTACTACAATCAACACCCCATCAACGAGTCGACTATCAACGACGCGCTTCTGCGTGCGGGAAGCAGTCTGGAAAACTTGGCCCCCGAGGACTTGTTTGCTCACGATCAAGATCACTATGGAGGCTTGGAAGCGGTCGACGCTCTGGCCAAGTCCGCCGCCATCGATGCCAGTGACCGGGTGCTTGACGTATGTTCGGGGATGGGCGGTCCAGCACGGTATTTAGCGTCCCGTTATGGTTGTCGGGTTATGGGCCTTGACCTCAACCGCTCACGGGCTCTTTCTGCGGCACGCTTTACCGCCCTCGTTGGTCTCGACGGTAAAGTCTCTTTCGTATGCGGAGATGCTACGTCCATGCCCTTTGAGAATCAAAGCTTCACCCGCGTCATTAGCCAAGAGGCTTTTCTGCATATTGGAGACAAGGAAGCTCTGTTCGAGAATTGCCAACGGGTATTGGCTCCCGGCGGGCGTTTGACGTTTACAGACTGGGTTGCCTCTCCTCGTTTGACGGAGTCCGAGCGTTCAATACTGGGTAAAGGCATGGCAGCCGCAGCGATTCACCAAAAAGACGAATATGTGAGTTATTTATCTGCGGCTGATCTGGCCGGTGTTGAGGTTGAGGATCTGTCCGTCTGGTGGAGAGACATTTTGCGGAAACGGCTCGAGATGTACCGGGAGAAAAGCCAGGACAGTGAGCGTTTGTTCGGTGCTGCACGTTATCGCGAATTTATGGATGCTTACGAAATATTTGTTGGTGTAATCGAGGAGGGTAAGCTGGGCGGGGCTCGATTCACTGCTTTCCGGTTGGCACAGTGTTAAGATAACGGCGATGTGCTACGCAATTCACGGCATTGTCTGCCGCGGCCAGCATATGTATCGACGCGGCTATGTTGATGCCAGTGGCTGACGTGTGCGGGTTGAGGGTTATTTTCCATGCTGAACAGAGTGCCGCGATGCGGCATACCTCAGTGATACCGCCAGTTTTTGACAAGTCCGATTGGGCAAAGCGAACGGCGCCGTCTTCGACCAAACGTGAGTATTCGAACCGGGTGAAATGATTCTCGCCCGCGGCCAGCGGGACGCGTCCTAGGGTAGACGCTATTTTATAGTCACGATAGTCGTGTGCAGGAAAACGCTCCTCCAACCAGAAAACGCCGTAGTCGTCGAATGCTGGCATGACCCTGCATACATCCTCTAGGCAATAACCTGTATTTGCCATCGACCATAATTTCGACGCCCTCACCAAGCGCTTCCTGAACGGCGCGGACCCGATGAATGTCACGCAATGGGGTATCACCGACTCGCAATTTAAGTGCCCGATAACTGCCTTGAACGTGCATGCGAGCTTCGTCCGCAAGTTTGTCTGGAGATCCTGCCAGCCCAAAGATATGCCGACTGCATAGGCGGGTATAGAGCAGCTGCCGCCACCCAAAAGCCGATACAGTGGAAGACCCAGTGATTTGCCACGGATGTCCCAGAGTGCCAGATCAAGGCCGCTTAGCGCCATCACGGAAGCATAACCCATGCCATGGCTTGCCAACTGCATTCGGTAGATTTTGGACCAAACGTCGACCGTGTTACACGCGTCCATCCCGAGTGCCAGTTCGCTTATAGTTGTGTCGATCAGCTTTGCGATAGCGCCTGGACAGCGGCCATGGTGAGATTCCCCCCAGCCCACAATTCCTTCGTTCGTCTCGACTTTAACCAGTACAGCGTCGCTGTTTTACAGCACGGCCAATACCGAGACGCACTTTATTTCCCTCCGGTACCCGGTACGAGATGGGAACGGCGCAAATGTTTGTGATTTTCATTACGCGTTACTCGGGTTTTGGAAGTCCGGTTGGACCAGATCGAGTGGCCTTTCACATCTTCGCGATGTGCGAAAAAGTAGCTGTACAGCTACCTTTTTAGTTTTTGCTGGACGCTGCTTATTCAGCGGCCATTGCTCTGTCCATTCCAAGCCTTGGCAAGGAACCGTCAAACTTGGTCAATACATGCCCTGGAGCTGCCACTTCGAGGTATTTATCGCCATCAAAAATCTGCGACCCGTTGACCCACGTGCCGCGAAGCCCGGGTGCGCTTCGTAACAAACGCTCCCCACCGGCTGGCAGATCGAAATGTCGACTCAACTTAGTGATCTCGATGATATCAGGATCGAACAAGATCATGTCGGCCCAGGCACCAGGCGTAAGTCGGCCTCGGTCAATGATACCGTACACTTCCGCCGGGTCACTGGTCACCTTTCGGATTGCAGTGGGAAGATCGAACAGCCCTTTATCTCGAACCCAGTGACCCAACAGGTGCATTGCGTATCCTGCATCGCAGAGCAGTGCGTTGTGAGCTCCAGCATCTGATAGGCTAATCAAGGTGCCGTCATTGGAAATCAAATTTGCTACGCCATCTTCATCCATGTTTAGTATGAAAAAAGTAAACTTTGTGGCGAAGTCTTCCTCGAGCCCAATTTCAAGGAACGTATCGAGGGGGTCTTGCTCACGGTCCTCGGCGATTTCGGCAATTGTACGTCCGACCAAGTCTTCGTTTTTCTCTAGTCCGACGACAGCAATCGGTACCCAATCCCAGCGGCCCTTAAATACATGTTGGGAATCCGGTTTTTTCAGGGTCTCTCGGAAAGCATCTCTGAATGCTGGGTTAGTGAAAATTCGACGTAATTCGGTATGGTCTTCGGTGGAAGGCCACGGGTGCATGGCTTTCAGAATATATGCCTTATCCAGTGTGGATGTCAGACTGAGCGGCTGGCATGAGCCTTGCGTGTAGACTGGTACCCCCCGGCGACGCGCGTCCTCGGCCATGTTCATGATATCGCTGGCACGATCCGGCTGATGGGTGAAGTGAAAGTGCGGCGCGTAGAAACCTGGTCTCCCACTCAATTTACACAATTCCTCCAAAAACGGGATCGAGTGCCGTTCACCGAAGGTAGCCATGAATATGCCGTGATCATACTCGCGTAGCACTTTTGCCAGCGTTCTAAATTCCTCGTCCGTTGCAAGACGGGAGGCGATTGGAATACCTCCTGCACCCCGGTGATTTTCATTGCTGGATGACGCAAGTCCGATCGCACCTGCATCCATCGCTTCGCGAAGTAATCCGACCATCGCCTCTAATTCAACTGGTGTGGATGGGCGCTCGGATCCCTCGTCACCCATTACGGCAGTGCGCATTACCGTATGCGAGGCGAGGCATGCCACGTTTGGGTACACGCCTTTCCTTCGCAATAGTTCAAGATATTCACCGAAACTTTCGTAATTATCGTCCATTCCCGCTTTAAGCGATTCTAGAGACATGCCCTCTACTTCGGCCAGGTTAGCGACGATACTATCCCGTTGGTTTTTTGGAGCAGGTGCAACACCGAATCCACAATTGCCGATCACTACCGTGGTAACGCCGAGTGCTCCGGAGGGGGAGGCGGTTTTGTCCCAGGTGAGTTGTGCATCATAGTGGGTGTGTATATCGATTACGCCCGGAGCCAATACACAACCGTCCGCATCGATGGTTCTAGTTGCTTCGCCTTCCACGTTCCCAACAACAGCGACACGGCCATCTTGAACGGCGAGATCACCTTCGACCAAAGGGCTGCCAAGCCCATCAGAGAGGCGTGCGTTTCGAACAATCAGGTCGTGCATAACTACTCTTCCAAACTTTGTCCCTGTCCCGCCATTATTCGGCCGCCTGTTTGGCTTCTGGTTCCTTCCAGCTTTTCAAGACTGGCAAAACTTCTTTCGCAAACAATTTTATTGATTTCTCTGCCACCTCGTATGGCGTGCCGCCAAACCGGAACGAAGTGGCTAATTCAAAGTCGCCGATTATTGCACGGCGCTTCTCGAACTCGCGCAAAATACGATCCGGTGTACCCCAGACTGCCGCCTGCATAAACCCATCAATGATTCCCTCGATCCCAACTTCCTTTGCAACCTCGATCTTGGCGGCGTAGGAATCGTAGCCTTTCACTTTGGAGAAATGGTCACCCAACAGTTCGTAGTGTTCAAAATTACTATAGACAAAGGTTCCCATGTATTCGCGGCTAAATTCTTCTGCTCCATCCATTGTTGACGTGCACACGCAGAAATCTGCGGTTAGTGGCGGCGGACCGGAAACTCCATGCATTTCCTCAAACAGTTGAGCGTGTTGCTGTATTTGTGGTAGCCGCTTTGGCCAGGGTCGGTCGGCAAACATGACCATTCTTGCACGCAACTTCGCCGCGGAGACGACGGAGTCTTCACTTGAGGCAACGGCATAAATTCGGCCATCAATAGGGAAACGTGGACGAGGGCGGATCTCGACTTTGGGTTGTATATAATGTGGCCCCTCACTTTCCATCCAACCGGACCGTAGTGATTCCATGATCATTGCGGCAGCCTCGTCGAAGCGCTCGCGTGACTCGGCCATGGTGGTCCGAAAGCCATCGAATTCACGTCGCGCCAGGCCCCTCCCGACTCCAAGCCGCAGTCGGCCATTAGAAAGTTGATCAAGAGCAGACGCCTTTTCGGCGACCCGAAGTGGATCCTGCCAAGGTAAAATAACGGCCGCTGTTCCAACATCTATTTCTGGATGTTTAGCAGTTAGATAGGCCATAAGCTGGAGGTTGTCGGGGCAGAACGCATAATCCCGGAAGTGATGTTCTACCGCCCAAAGGCAATCAAAACCGCTGTCCGCCGCGATTTCGGCAATTTTGAGTTCCTCATCCCAGACCTGCTGATCGCTAATTTCCTTCCAGCCATACCCGGTGAACACCATTTGCAGGCCAATATCCATTCCTCGCTCCAATGATTATACTTTTCAGGATTATGTCATTTTTTTTGTGTCGTCAAAAGCTTGCCGCGCTTTCTTTGGTTCACCGACCCAGGAACCAAGTTATGGTGCGCTTGCCTGGTCAATTTTGGTGGTGTCTTCAGCGTCGAGTCGTAGCTCTGCAGCAGACACCAACTCTTTCAACTGATCCAGATTTGTGGCGCTAGCAATTGGTGCAGTGACGCTGGGCCTCGCGAGCAACCATGCAAGAGCGGTTTGACCTGGTTTGGCGCCATGTTTTTCTGAAACTTCCTGAAGGGCCTTTACCACGCGAAATCCATCTTCATTCATATATTTTTGAACGTGAGGCCCTCTTGTTCGATTTTCTATGTCCAAATCCGAGCGGTATTTGCCCGTCAAAAAGCCGCTTGCTAATGAAAAATAGCTTATGACACCCACATTTTCTTTAGCACAAAGATTCTCCAGTTCACCTTCGTATTCTGTCCGTTCCACAAGGCTATAGAGTGGTTGTAGAGATTGGTACCGCGGTAATCCTTCGTCGGTGCTGGCGTCGAGAGACTCTTTTAAACGGGTTGCCGTAAAGTTGGATGCACCTATTTCACGGACTTTCCCCTGCTCTATCAATTTGGCATATCCTTCAAGGGTCGCGGTAACCGGTGTTGTTTCGTCGTCCTTATGGGATTGATACAGATCAATGTAGTCCGTTTGAAGGCGCCGCAGTGAAGCGTCGATTGCTTTCAACATGTACTCAGGTGATAGTCCAACCTTGTTGTCTCCCATCTCCATACCAAACTTGCTTGCCAGCACTATCTTCTCTCGCCCACCACGACTTTTAAGCCACCTCCCAAGAATAATTTCTGATTCCCCACCATCATTGCCATCGGCCCAGCGGGAATATACATCTGCGGTATCTACAAAGTTAAAACCTGCATCCAGAAATGCGTCTAGCAGCCTAAACGACTCCGCCTCATTGACCGTCCAGCCAAAGACATTTCCGCCAAAGCAGATGGGCGAGACTTCAAGGGAAGATGCCCCAAGGTTTCGACGTTCCATTTTACTTTCCTTTTTGTCTCACTGTTGATTGTTGCAGCATGGGGCAACTCTTACTGTACCATGTGTCTATGAAGTTGTACTTCTTTCTACTGCATTGCGGTGTTGGTGGGAGGCGGCGAAATGTGAGGCACGAGGGTTTAGCCACTGTCCCAGCATGGCCGACTTCTGGGCTCTCTGCCG
>JYMV01009662.1_pt1 | contig 10588 bp, 4 predicted proteins | sample 338911 | NCBI WGS metagenome assembly JYMV01 (sample SAMN03354496, study PRJNA234377) | hydrothermal vent metagenome | biome: Deep sea; feature: Hydrothermal plumes at the Eastern Lau Spreading Center, Western Pacific Ocean; material: Seawater | place: Tonga | collected 2009 | depth 2000 m m
AGGAAGCCACGCTTCACGTCCACGGTTACCGGGATTCCGGCATGACGGATGAGGTGCGTCAAGCGGATATTTCAGTACATCTCGTTGCGTGGCCCCCGTCTTTGGATCTTAGTATTACGGTACTGGATTTTGTAGAAGAGACCGACTCACTAACCTTTTCTGTGGGCAACAGTGGCTACGGAACGTTGTACTGGATGGTTGCAGTGGAGTACATAAGTGGTGATGGATGGATCACGTCCGTGAATCCTGATCAGGGATCATTAACCTCATCGAGTTATGAGACGGTGTCAGTGCTGGTTGAGCCCACAGGGCAGGAGCAGGAAGCCACGCTTCACGTCCACGGTTACCGGGATTCCGGCATGACGGATGAGGTAGGTATAGAGGATATTAACGTTCATCTGGATGAATGGCTTTCAGGGACAGGCGAGTTTACCACTGAACATGCTCACCTTTACTGGGCGGCGGAAGAATATAGTAGTGATACCGCTGTGGTTCTTTTCTCGAATGTAGGAGATGGTGAACTTAAGATAGAAAGTGTTACCAGTTCTGAACCTACTTATATCTATCCGGCTGAGGGTGAGAGTTTCCCCATTACTGTATCTCCCGGTGAGGGTGAGGCCGTTTTGATGGTTATTGACCCGCCTACCGGCCCCGGTACTTGGACCGGAACAATAACGTTTGAACTTGGTAACGCCACTACGGAGATCGAAACAATTGACTACAGCGTGGTAGTGTATGCTGCGGGTGAAGTGGGTATCACTAACAGCTATATCGATAGCATTGAGTTAGGTTTTTACGACTTGACAGATCAGGTATCAATGACCGTTGATTTCAGCAGCTTATCATCAGATGATGGTGGATTGTTTGTGACCCTGGTAGACGGGGCATTGCCGGCCAATCCTGACGGTGACTCTCCCTTAGCTGTAGGCGATCGGTATTGGGAGATCTTATCAAACTTGGAAGATGGTGATTTTATTGCTGATCTCTGTTTTGATCTTAACGATCTGGAAGGAATAGATGATTTTCAATCGCTTAAGATCCTCAGGCGTACAGCGTACTCCGATGGTACTTGGGAGGAGGTAAACAGTTCTGATATCGAGTATGACGAAGGAAACAGTTTGATCTGTGCTAATGATCAGAGTTCATTCAGCGAGTGGACCGTGGGCAGTGATTCTACTTCAGGCAATTTTGTTGTTAATCCACCAGCCATTTCAGGGGATATTCCCAGTTCTGTTATGGAAGGGGAAGACCTTACATTTGTTGCGCAAATAGTGGCTGAGGGGGGCTTGGAAAGAGCCCTCCTGAAGTATCATGTGGGTGGAGGAAATGACAAAGAGTCCACCTTTATTCAAGTAAGCGACAATAATTATGAAGCCACTATTCCAGGTAGTGACATAACCAGTAGAGGTCTCGTTGGCTTTATCGCCGCCAGGGATTCACTCCAGCAGGAGACATTCACCGACACGGCTGATATCCAGGTTGAATTCGGGTGGTTATCCATGGGCAATACCTCTGAGGCAACTTATCGGATGATCTCCACAGGAGGCGACGTGTTTGATAAGGGAATCGCTACCAATCTTGAGGACGACCTCGGTCCTTATGACGATACTGTATGGCGGATTTTCAAGTGGAATGGATCGGGATACTCCGAAAATAATTTCAATCTAGAACAGGGTGAGGCCTATTGGATTATCACTCAGGGTTCTGCCACGATGCAATCCTCAGGCGGGGAATCAACACCTCTGTTGAATGGCTATGGCGTCAATCTTGGGTCTGGTTGGAATATGGTAGCTAATCCTTATAACTTTAACTTAAGCTTTAGCAATCTACACTACAACGATGGTGAAATTGAGCCGGTTCTGTACCGCTACACTGGCTCAGGTTATACAACCACAAACACTTTTGCTCCCGGGGATGGAGTTTGGATATATGCTAATAATTCTAACCGAATAGACTTCAAACCTCTGGGAGGTGGGAGTATTCAGCGTACAGCTGCAGAGGAACTGACCTGGCACGGTTCGGTGAATGTAACTTCCGGTGATCTGATGGATGAGGATAACATTTTCGGTGTGGCTATAGACGCCAGTTCTGGCTGGGATGCGTTGGATCGCCATGAACCGCCCGTCATCGGTGATTATATCACCTTGGCTTTCGACAATCGCGATTGGGAGAGCTATGGTGGGTTGTACAGCAGGGATATTCAAACAACAGGTAATGAAGGACATGTTTGGCCACTGTCAGTAGTAACCAACCGTGCCGGATATGCTACACTTTCAGTGGAGCTGCCGGATGAACTACCTCTCGGATGGGAGCTTTTCCTGGTAGATGTGGCATTTGACATTGTACAAAATCTGTCAACCGAGACAGAATACGAGTTTGTCGCTAACGGCTCGGAGACACCGCGTGAGTTTGAGCTCATTGCCGGTCCTCCGGGGTTTACTCGTGAAGCGTTAGATGATCTGGAACTGACTCCGTCTGATTACCGCTTGGCTCAGAACATACCGAACCCTTTCAATGCCCTTACCACTATCCAGTTTAATCTGCCGAAGGAGAACGAGGTGAGTCTGGCTATATATGACCTGGTTGGGCGGAAGGTAGCTGAACCTTTATCAAACGTACCTTATGAAAGTGGAGGGCACTTCGTAATATGGGATGGCAAAGACAGCCAGAACCGGCCTGTATCCAGTGGTGTATATCTCTACCGTCTGGAGGTGTCGAAAAACGGTCAGATGGAGTTCGCCAAGACGAGGAAACTTATCCTTTTGAAATAACCTTTATGGGAAAATGCTAGACTAAGGTCGCTTGTGTGCGGCCTTTTTTATTTTATTTGCTGATTTCTTAATATTTGATGAAAATAGGGAGGACTTTTTATAACTTGCTGATTCAGGGAGGACAATCACATGCGCAGACATCTTTTATCAACTCTAATGGTTTTGTTTTGTATCGTTTTTGTGGGGAGTGCTCAGCAAGGGAAACGGTTTGGCATCATTACATTACCGTTGGGTAGGGTTGAGGTACAGAAAGCCGGAAGTGATCAGTGGAAAAAAGCAGGGGTGAAGCAGCCGGTTTACGTAAACGACAAAATTAGGACTCGCGCCAAGTCACGGGCGGAAATATCTCTCACCGGCGGCGGGAAAATGCGTATCGGTGAGAAGTCTGAGCTGGAGCTGCTGCAGGCAGATGTCATGGGAATGAAAAAGGATTACAACGCTAATCTTAAAAAAGGGAATGTCTGGGTCTCTGCCAAAGCCGGCTTCGGTGAAAAGAAAAACGTAGTCGTCCGAACGCCCACTGCCGTGGCAGCTATTCGTGGTACTAAGTATCGAGCGGAGGCCGGTGAAGAAGAGAGCTCAGTTCTGGTATATGAGGGTGAAGTAGAGGTGATTCGTCCGGAAACTTTGCAGAAGATGCGGCGAGAGGCACTAAAGAAAAAACAGCAGCAGGGCGGACCCCCGAAGTTCCGGCTGGGACCGGTTCAGGAGATTGAAGCGCCTACTCAAGTAGCCGGACCCTATGAAGTTTCACTGGAGGATTGGATCAGTCTGGTGGAAGGGATGCAGATCAACCTCCGGGCAGATGGAAAGTACCACATGTTTGAGTTCGATAAAGAGGCTGATGCTCAGTCTGACTGGGTAAAGTGGAACGAAGAACTGGACACTGAGTAATCTGTATTATTATAGATTAGTATTGACCTATGTCTGACATTTTGAAAAGAGTGATCATCGGAGCCGGCATCGGTCTTGCAGTTGGATTGATCATCGGGTGGGGGTCATCACGGATTCCCACACTGAAGTCACTGCTCGACGGCTACGAGTATATTTCTTATGATGCCCGCATGAAGTCTAAAGTAGCGGGCGTAGAGCCCGAATCCATCGATGAGATAATTATCATCGATATCGAGAATAACTCCATCGCTCCTCCAGACAGCGGTGGTCTTGGGCGATATCAGGACTGGCCTCACGCCTATCATGGACAGCTCATTGATGCGGTGACGAATTCTGTTAAGCTGTATTGGACACCCGATACAGCCTCCTCCGCCGTTGATTATTATCAACTGTACCGTTATAAATCGGAGGATCCCGAAGCCGAACTGGAGCTGTTGGACGAAATCGCCTACGACAGCACGGCCACCATGTCGGGGCGAAACAGCTGGCGCGGGTACGATTTCTTTGTGCAGCATGTGGATATCGATGGCTCGGAAGGTCAAATTTTCCCTATTGATTCTCTTTCACTCATCGAACCTCGAAGTCTCCTGTTTGATATCATCTTCGATCCTCAGGACACCACCAAATGGCAGCTGGTGTACGATCTCGCCGTTTCAAGCTGGCCGGCTGACGAATGGCTCTCAACTCGCACTGAGGAATATCTCCTTGGAGCGAATCCCGCAAACTTTACCGAGGCTACCAGAGAAAGTGATAAAACTCACCACGCCCTTGTTTTTGAGAGGGAGGATTCCGCCAGCTTCCTATACAAAATGGAGACAGAACCTCAGGGATACGACTCCTCCGCTTGGCAGCGGCATATCATTGATCTGCCGGAAGAGCAGGCTAGAAAACTCCCTTCAGCCACACGAATCGGGAATACACATTTTCAGCTCCTGACCGCCTCCCATGGCGTGGGGAGTATCAACTTTCCTCAGGATCCAGACGGTATCATACGCAGGGCACCTACCGCAATCTACTTTGAAGGACCGGGTCATGTTTATCCTACCATTACGCTCTCTGCTGCCATGGATTTTCTGGATGTCCCTCGGGATGGATTGGACTACGATTTCAAAGAGGGAATTCTACGTTTATCAAATCGAAAAGGTGAGGTCATTCGAAAAATTCCCATCGATGAGCAAGGGAGAATGTTCGTTAACTATTTCGGTATGTATCGGACCTTTCAATATATTGAGTACGTCTATTGCATGAATCCACAATGGATCTCTCCAGATTTCTGGGAGGATAAGTCAGCCATCGTGGGATCCACTCTACCAGGCTTGATGGACTTGAGGAATACACCGGTACAGGAGACCTTCCCGGGAGTTGAGATTCACGCCAATGTGCTCCACAGTCTACTGGAAGGGGAGTTCGTCAGCCGCACAGACAGCGCCTCCAACTTTTGGGTCATCTTGATTATGTGTATCTTTCTGGGAGCAGTGGTGGCCCTTCCACCCAAACCGCTCTGGTCGCTTCCCATACCCATTGTGGTTATCGGTGGTTGGATATTGTTTGCTAACAGCCAGTTTCTGAATCATCTGCTTATGTGGGAGATTGTCCGGCCATCCATAAGTCTGGCGGTGACATATCTGGGTTTTTTCCTCTACAATTTTCTGATAGCTGAGAAGGATAAGCGATTTTTGAAGAACACCTTCGGCACTTACATCTCTCCCGAGCTCATTGATCAGATGTATAAGGAGAAGCAGGAGCCCCAGCTGGGCGGGGAAGAAGGGTACCACACGGCTTTCTTCACGGATATCCAGAGCTTTTCCACATTCTCCGAGAAGCTCTCAGCGACTGATCTGGTAGAGCTCCTGAATGATTATCTTACCGAAATGACCGATATTCTGCTGGCGAACAAGGGGACGCTGGATAAGTATATCGGTGACGCCATTGTCGCTTTCTACGGAGCGCCGGCTCCGGTAGAGAATCACGAGTATCACGCCTGCCTGACAGCAGTGAAAATGCAGGACCGATTGGCGGAGCTCCGGAAAGAGTGGGAATCCCAGGGCGACCGGTGGCCGGAGATTGTCCATCATATGCAGAACCGCATTGGCATCAACACCGGCCCAATGGTTACAGGGAATATGGGTTCTTCCATGCGGATGAACTACACCATGATGGGTGATACCGTTAATCTGGCGGCCCGGCTGGAAGCTTCCGCAAAGCAGTACGGCATCTATATCCAGGTAGCTGCGGAGTCGCAGAAAGCTTGTGCGGACAAGTTCATCTGGCGGAACCTGGACTATGTCATCGTAATGGGGAAAACAGAACCGGCGAAAGTGTATGAGCTTATCGCCGAGGCCGGGAACATGCCGGCAGGGTACGACAAAATTCTGGCAGCCTATGACGAAGCGGTATCATTATATCGGAATCAGCAGTGGGAAAAGGCCATGGAGGCTTTCAGAGCATCCGATGAGCTGGAGGATATGTTTCCCGGACGAAAGACCAATCCCAGCCGGATCTACATCCCACGCTGTGAACATTATAGCGAAAATCCTCCCGGTGATGACTGGGACGGGAGTTGGGCACTGACAAAGAAGTAGAGTTTCCTCCACTGTACAAAGTTTATTTCAACAGCACCATTTTCTTCGTCAGCACAAAGTCCCCCGCCTGCATTTGATACAAGTACACACCCGCACCTACTGGCTTACCTTGATTGTTGGTACCATCCCAAATAACCGATTTAAAGCCAGCTTCCTGATTTGTCTTAACCACCGTTTTTACTCGCCTGCCCAACATGTCGTAAATGATGATATTTACAGTAGCCTGCTCCGGCAAATCATATCGTATCGTCGTAATTGGGTTAAAGGGGTTTGGATAGGGTGGATGTAATAAGAACTTATCCGGGATTTCAATATCAGTTTCTACTGTGGTGGAATCACAGGCAGAGGTATCTATTATTGACCCTTCCGATACAAAATTCTGCCAGAGTTCCCCTACTTCTCTGGTGGGGAACCATGAAGAAGAATCAACGGCACCGTCATAGCAATCCCAAGCACCAATGGTCCAACTGGTTTGATCTCCCAGCCAGCCCATGGAATCAGGAAGTGGATTCAATGTAACAGGCTGAAATACATCCATGGAATCTGGTAATCGAAGATTAGCCACGGTATTAAAAAATGAATTGAGGAAAGGGTAGTCTATGACTTGGGTGTGACCAACACCCTGTTCCATGGCGAGTATCCATTTCGCTCCCAAAGGTCGGTGATCTAAAAATATTCCTGTAAGATTATCTATACGATAAGGGAGATCATTTTCAGCAACAAACATGAGACCCGGCACCTCCATGGCACCTCCTGCATCGGTGCTGTCGTGATGTCCTCCTTTCTGAGTAATAAAGCCCAGCACACGTTCAGGGATCCATTTGGTAAAGTGATAGCCAAATTGACCACCCCAGGAATAGCCGTTAATGAAAAAGGGAATAAAGGATATTTCATCGTGATTGGAAAGAACAGCGAATGAATCCATGGCAGCGATCACCGCATCACCGATCCCTGACTGCATCTGCATATTAAAGATGTGAGCACCCATCAGAGCAAAATCCTGGCTGCTGGCGAGTGTCTGGTAATTCGAGTCGTTAACTGTGTTCCGAGAATCCCCATTGTCCGGGTGCATGAACCAGTAGATACCACGAAGTGTATCCGTTGAATTATTGACCCACATCCGAAAATCGGCATAATTGTAACTGGCTGTATCATTCTCAGGGATGGACACATCATAGATTTCAGCAAATTCATCAGTTTGATCAAAATAATCTAATCCATACTTTTGAGCCCGTGGGATCTGGTAATTACCACTTGGATTATATTCCCATTGGGTAGAACCATTGACATTTATCTCAAAAATATGTGCATCATCACAGTCAGTAATTAGTGTATTTCCATTCGGCTGGCGGAAAGCGCCTCCCTGCATTTGAGTGAAAATATCATTATAGACCATGATAAATGATTCAGGTCCCCATGGTTCTCCATCCTCAATAGGATAACTGCCATTTTCATCTATTGGAGTTTCAATTTCAATTACAGCCCCAGAAGTATTACTATTATGATGGTTATTAAAAAGGATCAAATTGCCTGCTCCAGGAGAACCCTCATGAATCCAGTTGACTCCATGTTGATGACCCAAAATATGGTCATTATTATTCCCTCTGTCATAATTTTGTGGATTGCCCCATCGATATAATAAATCGCCACCCTTTCCTGAGTTTCCCCCTGTATGTCCAGCAGCCTCCTCTGTGGTTGTACTATGGTCCATGATGAATATTTCACTCTGCTTAGCAGATGAAATGACAATTTGATCTAATTCAGCATTATAATTAATTGCATTCAGATGCATCCAATCTCCATTTGGACCCTGTCCACCGCCAGGATTGCCGCTACTTCCGGCTGTGCCATTATTAATATCAAATAATTCCGGATGTTCAGATACCACCCCATAATTTGGATAAGAGTTACTAATATCCTGGATCAAATGATCCCACAGATGCCACTCCCAGACAATTTCACCACTGTCAGGGTCTAACTCTAAAATTGCTTCAGACCACATCATATTCAGGGGATTATCAATACTCTGTCTTCCCATGTCATAAGCTTCTTGTGCAGTTTTTGCCTCCCACACAATAATTAAAACATTACCACTTGGAAGAGGTTCTATATCATGATGATGTTGATAAGTAGCATCTGAAAAGAAATAATTCCAAAGAATAGTCCCATCCCAAGTGATACGCTGAATTCCACCTCCAACTCCACCAGCATTCATGTATGGATTTGGCACGCGGTATGGATATATAATAGAACTGTCCGGAAGTAAGTAGGGCATGCTTGCGGCATTCCGCGTATGAGACCAGGATTTAACCACTGTGCTATTGTGATCCATGAGATATGTGTTCCCGCCTCCACCACCACCGTCGCCAGGAGAGGACCATTGCGTAAATAAGGTATAGCCTTCAAATACTTCTGCCCCTATGAATTGAAAAAAAAATCCAATAAATAGTACAACAATTTTAATTTTCATATTATATCCTGCCTTATTAAATAAATTATCAGTTATTTTCACAAAGTTTATTCTCATAACAGTGGCATCCGTCTAAGTTTGACTAAGTGAAGGTAACTAAGGATGGCTATAGGTGCAACAGACAAGCCCCGTCGAGAAAAGAGCTTTCAGGACGGGGCTTCTGTTGTGTATGCCCGGCAGGATTCGAACCTGCGGCCAATGGCTTAAAAGGCCACTGCTCTACCAGCTGAGCTACGGGCACATGCGCAGAAGACTGAAAAATCTTGCTAATGTCTTCTTTTCTGGATATAGAATTTAGTCTTACTGCCTCGTTAAGCCACGTGAAAATATGTGTAAGTTGGTATCTTTTCGGAGAGATTTTTTGTAATTTAGTCAATCGCCCCAGGGCCTATGGAGAGGGGATCGAGTCCCATCTCTTTGAGCACTGCGTTCCACATTGTTTTGGGCTGATCGGTGTATATCATTCCCGGAATCATGGGATTGAGGAGCCAGGACCCCAGTGCGATCTCCGCCTCCAGCTGTTTTGACGTCCACCCGGCATAGCCTAAGAAACAGCGAAAAGGGAGACTTTCACTCTCAGCCATGACCTGCATGCTCTCCAGGCTCGTACTCCAGGCTACCCCTCCGGTGATGGGTTTGGTATCAAGGCCTTGATATGTATCATCGTGTAGTGTGATAGCCGCAGATGGTGCAACCGGCCCCCCGATGAAGAGGCGATCCTTTTTTCTCCGGCTCGACTTCAGGCTCTCGTTGAGTTCAGATAACGTGTGGTTCATCGGGTGATTCAGGACGACACCTGTGCTGCCCTGATCGCTATTATCAATGATGAGTACCACGCTCTTGGTGAAAAAGGGACCCACCAGTTGTGGTACCGCTACGAGAAATTGAGATGTTAGATTTGCGCTCACGGCACCTGAAATCTAAAGGTAATAATATTAACTTTGTGGTAAAAAGAGCAGCAGGGAGGAATCGAACCCCCAACCAATAATGCTTTAGGCTGCTTGTACGCCAGGGAGGAATCGAACCCCCAACCAATGGCTTAAGAGGCCACTGCTCTACCTATTGAGCTACTGGCGCATAGACTGTAAAAAAAGGCTGCCAAAATTACCTTTTCGACTGTGTAATAACAAATGAATCCAGAAGTCAGCATCACGGAGGATGGACGGAGAATCTGTTTTGCAGGGATAACCTGGATAGAGGATAAGAAGAAATAAGGTTTCTGAGAGCTTATTTTCTCCTTGAAACAGTTAAGGGAAAGTGATAATTTTGCATGGGTTAACTCGCGGGACATGAATATCTGGGGATGAAACAGCCAACCATATACACTTCCTAACAGATAGTAAAATCGTTGGTATATCCACGTCTGCGATATGTGCCGACAATTTCTTCCCCAACTCCACCGCAGTGCATCAACAAACCCACGTTATCCGACAGCTTCTTTACTCGTCCACCGCACAGTGAGATGTAAGTGAGGGGGCGGAGCCGTGCCCGTATTTAATGTTGAATTATAGATTATGTATTGTTTCTACTCACAAAATCGGATGAAACAACATCTCCCGTTATCCTCTATTGAAAGTACTACTTTTTTGGTTATTCATCAGAACCAATGAAAATAATTACAAAGGCGGCTAGGGATCTCCAAGCCTACCCATCCCCGGAAGGTTGTGACCGGTAGTATCGCTATCCCGGCGAATCGGCCATTGGTGAGATCCCGCCGCCGAACTTTACATTAGTTGATAATCAAACTTTTTGTTGCTATTAAATGAATATATTGTGTATTATCCTCTCAATAGCGGTAACATTGTGTGTATTCTATGTGAATAAATACACTCTAAATCATACACTTTCTCTCGAGGTAAGGGACTAAAATC
>JYMV01014648.1_pt1 | contig 10588 bp, 7 predicted proteins | sample 338911 | NCBI WGS metagenome assembly JYMV01 (sample SAMN03354496, study PRJNA234377) | hydrothermal vent metagenome | biome: Deep sea; feature: Hydrothermal plumes at the Eastern Lau Spreading Center, Western Pacific Ocean; material: Seawater | place: Tonga | collected 2009 | depth 2000 m m
ATTGAATACCTTACGGAACATTCTGTAGATCCCGACAAAAGACGCTATGCCGTCGATGGAGAGGCCCAGCGTCATTACATCGACATTGACCACTTTGTAAAAAAAGGTGAAAATCCATTTGATGTGGTCCCGCGTAGATGGAAAGATGCTGTTGAAAAATTCACAGAAGACACACTTCAAGCATATGGAATTGTCCCATGGCACATTAACACCATGAAGTACAGACTTCAAAAAGCTTTTGAAAATAAAAATGTTGATCTAATCCTGAAATACTCGGCAGATATTGGTCATTATATTGGTGATGCTCATGTACCACTGCACACGACTGAGAATTACAATGGTCAATTTACGGATCAAAAAGGCATCCATGGTCTGTGGGAAAGCAGGCTGGTAGAGATCAATAGTGAGAACTACGATTATTTTATCGGAAAGGCAAAATACATCAAAAGTGTTCATTCTTATATATGGAATGCTATTGAACAATCGCATTACGCCGTGGATTCTGTGCTTCGAATAGAACGAGAAGTCACAAGAGATTTTGATTCCGATCGAAAATATAGTTTTGAACAACGTGGAAACAGAACAATCGCTGTGTATTCTCATGAATTCTCACAGGAATACCACAAACGGATGAATGGAATGGTTGAACGTAGATTACGGGATGCAATAGCGGCAGTTGGTTCTATCTGGTACACCGCCTGGGTGGATGCCGGGCAACCTGACCTCTCCGAATTACAAAATACTCCACCGTCTGATGCACTTTTAAAAGAGATCAGGGAATTAGACGTTCATTTTCATAACGACAAAAATAAAGGGAGAATCTGTGAGTAATCATGGTTTTGAACACTACATTTAATAATTGAAACCCCACCCACCAAAACACCATTTTAACATTTTTTGAACCTTTTATACATTCAATTGTACTTCTTGGCATACTGATTGTAATTGAATTAGTAATTAAACAACTAAAAACCAAAATCATGTACAAAACCACCATGCTTTTAGCAGCAACATTTTTTCTGAGTGCCTTTTGTTTTTCACAAATACCTTCAAAGGTAGATTATGATGCATTCGAGAAATTAGTAAAGGAAGTAAAGGATCATAGAGCAGAAAGACTTGTTTCCATTGAAAAATTCAACGAAATGAGTAAAATGGATAACGTAGTTATTCTGGACACACGATCTAAATCAATGTATGAAGCAAAGCACGTTAAAGGGGCGATACACCTAAATTTCGCGGATTTCACTCAAGAGAATCTGGAGATGTTATTTCCGTCAAAGGATGTTACAATTCTAATATACTGTAACAATAATTTTGATGATGATAAAATGTATTTCGCAACGAAAGCCTTTGTTCCTCCAGTGGAAAAGAAAAACGAGCTGGGAATTACAATGGCTTTAAATATTCCAACCTATATTAACCTATATGGTTACGGGTACAAAAACGTGTATGAGCTATCCGAATTGATCTCGATTTTTGATGAGCGAATTGAATTGGAGGGAACTGCGGTGTCTTCATTATGATCTCCGTCACCAATTGAAAAAAAGTCTCTTCACAGAGACTTTTTTATTAGCCATCATAACTATTCATTTCATCAATATTCTCGCTTAAATACTGTACGAATTCATACTGATTACCTTCTCCGTCTGTAAAATAATCCCGAATTCTGTACTTCTCAATTTGTTTTGGATAATCCCTTTGAAACCCTTCAGAGAGCAAACGTTCTGCTATTTTTGCCACATCCTCAACAACAAAACCTATGTGATTGATCCCCGTTTCATTGTAGTCCTTCTCATGAATCCTCGCTTTGGGTTCTGCCTGGGATATTGCAATATAAGTAAGATCATCTCCTATATGCAACCATTTACGCGTATCGTTTCCGCCTCCTCCTATTCTGAAATGAGGAAATGCAGTTTTAAAGAAATGTGCGGTTGTATCCACGTTCTTAACCGATATATTCGCGTGTTCTAGATAGACTTTATGTTCTTTCATATGTGTATATTTAGTGTGACAATTATTATTAATTCAAAGTTCTAAAATATTATTTATAGATTTTATCGATTGTTTTTATATATTCATTGTTTTTCTCTATAATTGTGTTTTGGAATTTATTAATTCAAGGGTATATTTAATAAAATCTATAGAATAGTTTCAACCCCATATATCACCGTTCATACACAATTCTGTATAATGCATGGAATAAATTGAGTCAAATTGATACTATTTAATACTTTCGTTCAAAATATTGAATTCAATGATTGAAATTTCAGAATTGAGCAAAGAATTCATCCTCTCAAGAAAGCAAAAAAAGGAATTCAACACAAAAGAAGCGAAAGCAGTTGCTGTGGATAACATAAGCTTCACATGTAGTCCCGGACGCATATTTTCTTTGCTCGGACCTAACGGTGCGGGAAAGACCACAACCTTACGAATGATCTCTACCATTTTCAAACCTACTTCGGGTACTATTAATGTCGCTGGAATTGATGCATTGAAAAACCCCCGGGAAGCACGACGGAAAATTGGATTTCTCACAGGAACAACAGGCCTTTATTCACGCTTAACCCCTAACGAACTGATCAAATATTTTGCCGACCTGTATGGGGTGCGCAAGGAAGATTTTGAAGAACGAAAAGAGCGTCTGTACACGCTACTCGATATGCATGATTTTAAAGCAAAAAAAATAGGAAAGCTATCGACTGGAATGAAACAAAAAGTATCCATTTGCAGGACAATGATCCACGATCCCGAAGTGCTCATATTCGATGAACCTACAAGTGGACTTGACGTTATTACCGCTGAGAACATCATCCGATTAATTCAAGACAGTAAAAACGATGGCAAAACTGTTATTTTTTCAAGTCATATAATGAGCGAGGTTGACTTGCTTTGCGACGATATGGCAATAATTCACGAGGGCAAAATGTTGTTCAACGGATCCATGAATGAATTCAAAAATCAAATGCAGGCAGAGAATATTACCGCAGAATTTATTCGTATTGTAAATGCTTCAAAAAATATGAGATCATGATATTTACGATATTCAAAAAAGAGCTCAAAGACACACTGCGCGATAAACGAACACTACTAATGATGGTGGTGATCCCTGTTCTTATTTTTCCAATAATCATTAATATTTTCGTTGGTGTATCTGAATCCTTTTCTAAAGAAGCAGCAAACAAAACCATAAAGATCGGATTCATTGGAACCAGTAATAATTATATCTCTGATCATCTGGACAAATTACCCGAAACATACGGTAAAAAAGAAATAGTAATATACAAAGACACTGTTCAATTGAAAAATGACATTCGAATTGATTCAGTCCAAATTGGAATATATACGCCAGCGGAATTCACGAAAAACATGTCGGAGAAAAAACCAGCGTCTGCAATAGTTTTCTATAATGCCGCGGACATGGGAATGAAAGAACGTGCAAAGGCATATATGACAACTATTGAAAGTATAGCACAACAGGAAAGATATCTTGATCTGAAGCTTACAGCCAGTGAGCTGAACCCGATAGTAACAAAATATTCAAACGTGGCATCGGACAAAGAAATGATCGGAAAGCTGGCAGGTGGATTGCTTCCCTATATTTTTATTGCATTCGGTTTTCTGGGATGTATGTATCCGGCTATTGATCTTTTTACCGGAGAAAAGGAAAGGGGAACCATAGAGACTTTAATAACAGCACCGGTCGCACGATGGCAAATACTTTTTGGTAAAATGGGAGTGGTCGTCTTATCCGGACTTCTTGCCGCATCTGCAGCGCTGCTTGGTTTATTTATATCAATCGAAGTATTTGACCTGGGGGATAATAAAGAGTTGCTGGATGTCATTCATGGAATATTGACGGTAAAATTTATTTTAACGCTGTTCTTGCTTCTTTTTCCAATTACGGTGTTTTTTGCAGCAACAATGATCCCGATCGCGATCTATTCGAAAAGCTTTAAAGAGGCGCAGAGTATAATTACGCCATTGAACATTGTAATGATCCTACCAGCAATGGTTGGTTTCTTTCCCGGAATAGAGCTAAATGCTACCACGGCATGCATTCCCGTAGTCAATGTAGTTCTTGCGACCAAAGATCTAACGGCAGGAACGCTCGACATCTCACTTCTTCTGTTATCGTTTGGGGTCATGGTCGGTCTTGCACTTATTGCCGTGTTGTTCTCGTACAAACGTTTTGATAAAGAAACAAATATACTGTTGTAATAAATCAAGGCAGAATACCGAAATAATTAAAGGACTACATTGCTTTGGGACATAATCAGGGTCTTTATATATTTACAAGAAAAAGATATGAAGCTATTTTACGGCATCCTACTGTTACTAATATGCACAAGTACATCAATCGCCCAATTTGGTCAAATAGAAAATGGGGGATTTGAAGATTGGAGTAATAGTCATCTTTTTGACACACCAACGGATTGGACCTCAATAGATGAGGTGTCATTCTATGGAGTAAATACTATTATGCGATCGACGGATGCCCAAGACGGTTCCTATTCGCTACGATTGGAAGGAGCGCTTATCGGGACGGACACTTTAATGGGATATGTATATCATGGAATTTCCGGTCCAAGTGGTCCGATAGCAGGACATCCGTATACAGAAAATTTCGAGGCCATAAACCTGCAATATAAGTGCGATCTACCCCCGGGCGATACTTTATTCATGTTGTTCATCCGCTATTCCGCAGGGAACATTGTTCAATGGAATTCAATGCCTGTGGTTTATGGAACCTATAATGCCTGGACATCCGGTCTTTTGTATGTTGGAAATACAGTACAGGATTCTTTATTTTTTGGATTTATTCTTGGCAATCCCAACTACACCAGTCTTCCATCACCGGGAGCCTGGGCGCTCATCGATAATATACAGTTTCTTGCGAGCAGTGTGACGACTACTCCACCAGCGAACCATAGCTTTGAAACCTGGACATCGGCATATACAGAAGTGCCGTTTTCCTGGCATTCCACTAATGAATTTTTAGCGGGAATCGGTATCGAAAATGCAAATCAAACAACGGATGCTTATACCGGAAATTATGCTGTGGAATTAACCACTACATTAAACGGGAACGATACCCTTGGCTCTGCTTTATCCAAGGGAGTCATTGATTACTTCGCTGCAACACCAATTGCCAGCGTTCCGTATGCAGGTTCTCCAACAATGTTCAATGGATTCTATAAATATTCTCCCGTAAATGGCGATCAAACAGGCATACAGGTTCAGTTTTTTGAAGCCGGCAATACAATAGGTAATATCTGGCAACCTCTTACTGCGCAATCCAGCTTTACCGAATTCAACACGCCGATCTCTCTTACTGGAACCCCTGATTCCGTTCTTATTGTAACTTATTCGGGACAAAATCCTGGCTCGGTTTTAATACTGGATGACCTGTCCTTTTCAGGAGGTAATGTCGGATTGGACGAATTCGCTAAAATGGCAGCAAACATTTATCCTAATCCCGCAGACGAAATGGTAATGCTGAAAAGCGAAGGTGTGTACAATTATGAAATAATGAGCCTTTCGGGTTGTTCCATATTAAATGGATCCAATTTGATCGGAATAACGAAGATAGACCTCAGTAATCTATCTGGCGGAACATACATCATCCGCATCAGTAACCGCAAAAGTACCGAGACACATAAATTAAATATACATTAAGTTCAATTACGATTGTGAGCTAGATAACTATAACGACTCCCTTTTATAATCGTGGTGATAGTTCTTCATCTTTATTAATTACAATGCATTATATTTGCACTCCCGCGCCCTGGTGGTGAAATTGGTAGACATGCAATCTTGAGGGGGTTGTGCACTACGTGCGTGCTGGTTCGAGTCCAGTCCAGGGCACAAAAATACCCCGCTCATCTGGGAACGGGGTATTTTTTGTTTCTAATTTTGACCTTCAAAAGAGCTAGCGTTGTAAACTATATTTTACGATCTCTGAAGAGAAAGAATCGTTATCAATTCGAATGAAATAAATACCCGGAGGTAAATCGGTGCCATCCATTAAGAAATTATTCATTCCTTTTTCAATATTTACAGACATCCGTTTCACTTCGCTGCCACTGATATCAAACAATGTCAATCCACATTCGCCAATTGCCTCTGCTTCTTGAACTGAAATGTTTATTAAGCCTGATCCAGGATTCGGGAATACATAGATCAATGAATGGTTACCGTAATCACATGCAGCCGAAATAATAGGGTATTCTTTAATTTCACCATCAAGATCGATCTGGGATAACCTGTAATAAACGACCGTCTCACTTCTTAATTTATCGTTGTCATAAGCAATATAATTATTGATTTCCTGGTTTTGACCAGCAGCTTGAACAGTAGCGACCAAATCCCAGCTTACGCCATCCAAAGATCGATTGACTTCGAAGTGAGATGAATTTGTTTCGCTAGCGGTTGTCCAGGTAATTTCATTCTGTATCTCAGTAACACAATTCGCCTGAAGACTTGTCAATTCTACCGGTAAAGGAGAACCAGAAATGGAACCGTGCAACCAAAATTCGGAGAAATCATCAACCTGGAATGCGACATATAAGTGATTCGAAGGCTGTGTGGTTAAATAACTGTTCACTATCCCATTCGTGTTTTGCGAATGAAACAGGAAGTTCCCATTACCGCCACCAGAAACACAATTATTGGTGAACACATTATCTTCGTTTGGTCCCGAATATCTTGTCAAAGCTACATTGCCCGGTATATAGACGTCGTCATTTATATTTAGATTCCCAACCGATTGATTTGCTAAACTTGAAAATTCGGCATTCAAAAAAGGAAGACGAACGTCGACATTCACTGTTGGTGAAAATTCAGTTGTTATCAACCAGTGACGATCCAAAATTGCAGTTGCCAAATTCATGTTCCCGGGGTTATCACACGCTTCAACGGTCAATGGACTGGATTCCAGATAAGATGCGACTGTTACGTTTCCAAGGTTCTGACCATTGGAATTGATCGAAATTAGCAAACGACCCGTATTGTCCAAAAAGTGTATATAACCACTCTGATCAACTGTACAGGTCGCGGTGCTGTTGTTTGTCGAAAGTTGGTTGTTCATCTCCGGTACTGTTATTGTTCCAGCTGTACATGTTGTTGCAGGACACACTCCAAAGGCAGGTGCCTGAACATAATAGGTGGTTGAAGTTGATGGTGCAACATTGATCGAAGTTCCTGTACCTAAAGCAGTTCCACTGCAGGAGCCTGCAAACCATTGCCAATCACCACTCTGAAGTGTACCGCCTTGAACAGCTAATGCTACCGATTCTCCCAAACAGTAGCTACCCGACCCGTTAATTCCCGTTGGAGCCACAGATGCCTGTGTCAAAGAAATTGTATTTGATGATCCACCAATACTTGCACAACCTGATGGATTAAGATAATCTATACTCACCGTTTGACTTCCTGAGGTCAACCATTGAATCACAACTGTGTTATTACTTGCACCTCCCCCAGAAGAAATAATGTAATCGGTTCCTTGTGTACCACTAATATTCCAGGTATAAGAAGACTGGCCTGAAGGCATTTCATAATTTATCGATGCTCCCGTGCAATAAGCGCCGGAGGGGGCAACAGAAAATACTGCAGTATAAGGAGTCGCAGCGATTATATCCACAAGATAATCTTCAGTTTCACCGTAACCATAATTGGAACAAGGATCAATACTTGCACCCGAAGTGAGCCAAACATCTCTAACACGCATTCTATGCGTACCGAGTGGAGGGCTACACGCTAAATTTATTTGAAACGATACCGTCTGGTATGCACTTGTCGTTTGTGCGGAATAACCAATTTTTTCTGATGTCTCAAATACCATATTGTCATTATAATCTATCCAAACGGCTATGTTCTGTCCGGTATAGGATCCCGTTGTCACCTGTACCGTATAACTCGATCCTGCCTCCATGATCGGAGTTGGAGAAATAGTCAAATAGGACTGATAAGAAGACCCATTAGTCGCCGTGCCCGTATAATTGGAGAGTGTTGTTCCTGAAATCGCAACATTGGAGATCAAATCTCCCCAATAAGTACCTGTTGTGTACGTAGGAAGACAATATGGATGATTGAAGACAACACCTACCCAGGAACTAAACGATGGGGATCCACAATCAGACATAACGTACGCCGTATATGTGGTCTGAGCAGAAGGTAATGTAGCATTGACCGTGGTAACTCCCGGTCCTACGGTACCACTCGCTACTAATCCTGTTGCACCAGAACCTGCAGCACCAGAGCTTCTTACCTCCCATAGGTATCCGGAAGAAGGAGCGGGTGATGGGGCCGTCCATGAAATGGTTGCTGAAGTCGTTGAAACACTTGCAACAGTTAAAGAAAGTGGATCAGCACAAACCGGGGGCTCTTGTATGCAAAAATTATCTATAGCCATATCACTACTCCATCCTCCTCCAGTTGTACCAACGATGGCTACAGTAATTGTACCCGAATACGATGAAATATCTACTGTTAGTGAATTCCAGGTGTTCCCCTGATTACCAGATTGAGACCAAACTGATGTACCATTAACCGTTATGGAGAGTGTCCCCATTGACGTTCCATACATATGATAGTCCATAGTTATTTCAGGATTGCTCATACCGGAAATATCGAAATCTCCAGACATGGCATATGTTGTGTTGGATAAACTTCCCGACGCTTCCGTAAAATAAAACCCGGAACCGCCACTGGCATCGGCCCCCTGTGGACCTGTACCACCAGAAGGTGTTGTTGTAGCACCTGCTATCCAGGAATTACCGCCTGAACCATTAGTAAATCCACCTGTTCCTGAAGAAAAGTCATAACATACTGGTGCAACAATGGGAGGTAGCGGAGTGTTAAATGAGGTCGAAGCCAATGAGCTCACCAAGCTACCACAATCAGAAGCTACCCAGACATAATAAATTTGATTCGAGCTCAACCCTGTTAAGTTCACTGAAGTACCGGAAATTGCCGTTCCACCAGTAGTTGGAGGTGTCGCGGAAGTCGTTACATAATACACATAACCGTTAGAAGGTGGGACGGATGGAGCCGTCCATGTTATTGTTGCCGAGCTCGAGGTGATGTTGCTCGCTGTAAGCGCTAAAGGCGCAAGGCATGCCGGACCTTCCTGAATGCAAAAATTGTCGATTGCCATATCACTACTCCATCCTCCTCCAGTTGTACCTACTATGGCAATAGTAACGGTACCGGAGTACGCAGAAATATCCACAGTAGCTGAATTCCATGCATTCCCCTGATTACCTGATTGCGACCATAGCGTAGTCCCATTTGCTGTAATGGATAAGGTACCCATAGACGAACCATACATGTGATAATCCATAGTTATTTCAGGATTACTCAATGCCGAAACATCAAAATCTCCAGACATGGAATAAGTAGTATTGGATAAACCACCCGATGCTTCCGTAAAATAAAAACCTGAACCACCACTGGCATCTGCTCCCTGAGGACCTGTATTACTCGAAGGTGTTGTCGTAGTACCTGCTACCCATGAATTGCCTCCTGAACCATTAGTAAAACCACCTGTCCCAGAAGAAAAATCATAACATATTGGCGCAACAGCAGGACCGGATGGAGGACAGGTGCGGGACCATCTCAATGTCATACATGAGCTTTGATTACCACAATAATATCGAGATATTAAAACGTAGACATTACCGGAAAAAGTTGCAGTCCAGCTTGTGTTCGACTGTGCACCGCAATAATCATCGTTATATGCCAATACAATACCTCCTGAACTAGGTGCAGTACGCACCGTTATTTGGGAATCAAAGGAATAATCATAACACGTGTTCCAGTTATACGTATCTCCTGCATTAACCGTACAGACAGCGTAATCTCCACCATACATACATGTCGATATTGTTTGATCCACTACCCCACAATTTATAGTTTGAGTAGAAGATGGATATTGACTGCTAAAATTAGAGCATTGAGCATTAACGTTGCTCTTAATACTTGCCAGACTCGCAGTAATCAAAACCAAAAGAAACGTTCTATTGGTTTGGGTAAAAACTGCAGCTAATGAATGAAGCACTAGTTCCATGGTAATAATCTTCTTTTCAACCAGTGAAGTGTCAGAATTTTTCATAACTCATCAATTATATGTTAATTGTACTTATAAGCAAACGCAATGCCCCGTTAAAGAACATTTTCATTGCAATAAGATCAGGATTGGATAATGATTGAGCGACTTTAATCAATCAACTATCATACCGACACTCTTAATATTCTGATTTAGTGATAGTTATATGTATTCCCATTTTGGAATACTTTCTTATTTTGGTATATTAATTCTCAATCCAAGAACTGAATTTTTGCATGTTTTGTGCTCGGAAATACGTATCATAAAGACAACCGATACGTTCGTTAATAACTACTGATCGATGGTATACAGATCTAAACCAAAATTCATCGGGATAGCCATTGTAGTTGTATTCTACAGGTAAAACAATTGATCGCATAATGTAAACAACGATTTACATTCACTCATGTATGACGTACAATTAACATATAATTGATGAGTTATGAAAAATTCTGACACTTCACTGGTTGAAAAGAAGAT
>JYMV01005304.1_pt1 | contig 10587 bp, 11 predicted proteins | sample 338911 | NCBI WGS metagenome assembly JYMV01 (sample SAMN03354496, study PRJNA234377) | hydrothermal vent metagenome | biome: Deep sea; feature: Hydrothermal plumes at the Eastern Lau Spreading Center, Western Pacific Ocean; material: Seawater | place: Tonga | collected 2009 | depth 2000 m m
AATTGCGGTTGGACTTGCGCAGCAACTAGGTGTTAATCCTGATTCGTTTTTAATGGCGGTAGCAGTTGGCGCTTCGTGTGCATTTTTAACGCCAATTGGCCATCAAAATAATTCTTTAATTTTGGGCCCTGGTGGTTATAAATTTGGCGACTACTGGCGATTAGGATTGCCACTGGAGATTGTTGTCGTATTAACAGGTGTTCCTGCTATTTTATTTTTCTGGCCATTGTAAATAATGTTAATTAATTGCGATCTTGGCGAATGTTTAATACCCAACCCTGATGCAGATATTATGTCGCTCATTGATATGGCTAATATTGCTTGTGGTGGGCATGCGGGTGATGATGAAAGTATGGTTAAAACCATTAAACTTGCTAAAGAAAATAACGTCAAAATTGGTGTACATCCAAGCTATGAAGATCAAGCTAATTTTGGGCGTGTTAGTTATCAGCTGAATGATGATGAGTTGTACGATTTAGTTTATCAACAAGTTTCACACTTTCAAAAGCTTTGCCATAACAACAACTCATCCCTTGAATATGTAAAACCGCATGGTGCGTTGTATCATGACATGATGGAAAAACCATTAGTATTAGCTGTAATCTGTAGGGTAATTAAAGCTGTTGATGAAAATCTAAAGTTAGTGGTACAAGCCGGTGTTAAAAATTTCGGGGAAAATGAGAATGTGACTTTTTTGTATGAAGTTTTTGCTGATCGAGGCTATGATGGCATTGAAATGCTTGTGCGTGGCGAGAAAGGCGCAGTTTTAGATAAGGCTGATACCATTGTTAAACAATATCAGCGATTTTTAAATGAAAAATCTTTTAAAATCGATACAATTTGTTTCCATAGTGACAATTTAGCCTCTGTAGAGGCGCTAACAAGGCTAAAAAATGCATAATATCGTTTCAGCGGGGGAAAACGCGCTACTGATTTATTTTGGCGACAAGATTGATGCTACGTTGCCTGAAAAAATCGGAAATTTTGCAAATCAGCTAAAAAACACCCTAAGTGACGTTATTGTTGACTTAATTCCGTCTTACACTTCACTACACGTGAGTTACGATCTTAATAAAATCGCAGAGCAAGATTTACGCACACAAATTGAACAATGTTTAACCCAGCAAGAAAGTCAATCAAGCGTATTAGAGTCAAATACCACGCACATTCCTGTTTATTATGGATTGGAAGTTGGCTTAGATCTTGAGCGACTACTGGCAGAAAAAAATCTAGATTTAGAGTCCTTTATTGAGCTACATACTGAGCAAGCCTATTTGATTTATGCGATTGGCTTCAGCCCTGCGTTTGCTTTTCTAGGTGAAGTAGATGAGCGTATACAATTGCCGCGCCTACCCACACCAAGAATTAAGATTCCTGCCGGTAGTGTTGGTATTGCTGAGAGTCAAACTGCTATCTACCCTGCTGACTCATCTGGTGGTTGGAATATTGTTGGGCGAACCTTGTTAGACTTGTCACTCAACAACCCTGAGAATGTTGATAAATTTCGTGTTGGTGACAAGGTGAAATTTTATTCAATCACGCGTGATGAGTACCTTAAAAATGGCGGATTATTATGAGCTTTAAGGTAATTAAATCTAGCTTTTTATCCACCGTGCAAGATTACGGGCGTCTTAATCATGGTGAGCACGGCATGAGTCAATCAGGGGTAATGGATGAGCACGCCTATGCGTGGGCCAATCATTTACTTAATAATCATTTTAATGATGCAGTGATAGAGATCACTTTTGGTGGTTTGCAGCTTGAAGCGCAAGCAGATACGTTTATTGCTGTGACGGGTGCAGATCTTGATTTTAAGATTAATGATGAGACAGCTCAAATGTGGCACGGCTTACAAATCCATAAAGGTGATGTGCTTAGCTGGGGTAACCCCAAAATTGGCGTGCGCGCATACTTGGCTGTTAAAGGTGGACTTGATACACCCGTGTTGTTTGATTCAAGATCTGTTAATTTGCGTGAGCACATTGGCGCTAAACTGGCTGAAGGTGATGAGCTGTCGTATAAGGGTTTTAATGAGACGACTTATCGTTTTATTCCACCACAATATATACCCAATTACAATCAAGATATTACTTTAAGACTACTACCAACTTATCAATTTAATGAGTTTAGTATTAACCAGAGAGATTTGTTTTTTAATCAGAATTACACCGTTACCAATGCCAATGATCGAACCGGTTGTCGCTTGAGTGGCGCACCGATTTCGATTAAGAAAGAGCGAATGATATCAGAGGGTATTAGCTATGGCTGCGTGGAGATTGCCACTGATGGTTTGCCAATTATCTTGCTTAAAGATGCACCCAGTATTGGTGGCTACCCTAAGATTGGCACGGTGTTTTCACTTGATTTGGCCAAGCTTGCACAGCGACAGCCGAACACCAAACTACGGTTTGAATTAATGAATATTCATGAAGCACAAAAACAGCGAAAGAAGTTTAACGAATTCTTTGAAATCAGTTTTTAATACGCTATCTACTTGCTTACCCCAAGCGTCAATACCGCCACGTAAGTTAATAATATTTTCAAACCCAACTGAGTCGAAGTAACGTGCCACTTGCATTGAGCGAATACCGTGATGGCAGATAATCACCGTTTCTTTAGATTTGTCTAGCGTGTCAATATTGGCCATGATTTGACCCATGGGTAACAAAGTAGCATCTTCAAAATGGCATTTGTCCCATTCCCACTGCTCGCGTACATCTAGCAACAACGGCTGGTTGTCCTCTAAGTATTCGTCAAGTTCAGTGGCAGAAAAATCTCTCATGATTTAATTTAGTTGGATACGAGACCCCCATGGTACACGCTCTTTACCTTTAATAAGCCACAAAACCGGATAATTGGGCTCAAACTCAGGGAACTTACCTTTGGCATCAGTGAAATAAATAAGCACGTCTGATGGTGTGTCTTGCTTGGCGATGTAATCAAATACTGGAATAAAGTTAGTACCTTTACCGCCACCGAGTGATGCTGGAAATTGCAACTCATTCCAAGCCTCAAAACGCCAAGGCGAGTGCTCGGAGAGACTGTCATCACAAGCAAGCAAGGTAATGCCAGCACGTAAATTAGCTTTAATGGCATCCACTTCTGAAACAAACTCATCGATCTCTTCTTGTGAGATAGAGCCAGAAGTATCAATCGCCACAGTAATATCAAGTTGATGAGATCTGAGCGATGGCATAATTGCCTCCCCTGCACGCCGTGATGGGCGTGCATAGGAGAAGTCATCGCGAGCAAAGGTTGACATGTACTGTGCTAAAAGTGATTGCCATGAGACTTGAGGTTGTAAGAAAAAATCAATTAGCTTGGCAAATTCACCATCAAGTTTGCCAGCTTGTTGTGCCAACTGTGCGGAGGATGCCAAGTTCTTTTGCCATTGAGTGGCGAGCTTATCAACTTCATCCGGCTGTAAAGCTGGGGGTTGTTGTGCAAGCTGAGACATGCCACCTTTATTACCATCGTTTGATTTAGACTCCGGGGTGGATTGTTGCTCTTGCTCTTTTTGTAAGTCGTCTTCACGCATGCCACCATCTGAAGATTTAGAATCATCGTTGGCTTGGTCATCATACAGGTGAAGATTATCATCGATCATTGGGTAGATCTCTTCGGCGATCATGCCTTCGTATTGACGGAAAATTGGCACATCAATGGGTGGGTGAAAGCCTTCCTTAACTAAGAGTGGATTAATGGCAAAATCACAAGCCAAATCCCACTTGTGCTTGGTGCGATTACCTCGGCGTGCAAAGTGAGTGAGTGCACAGTGTAGTGCTTCATGAATGAGGATGAATTTGATTTGATGATTATTGAGTGAATCAATAAACTCAGGGTTGTAATAAAAACTTTTGGCGTCTGTAGCGCTGGTTTTACACCAGGAGTCAGCAGCGATCAAGGGTAGACGCAGGACCAAATTACCTAAAAAAGGTTTGTCTAGTATTAGCTGTGTTCTGGCTTTGGTTAGGCGGTCTTTAACTGCTTCTAATTCAGCAGTGGTTAGTGCTTCGTCTTGTTGTGGCTGGACAATGTCTTCGCCAACCACCCTAACCTTCTGCTCAGGCTTGGTTGGTCCATCTTGCCATGTTGGATATTTATCCAAAACCAATCCTAGTCAAACATCGTATCAGCGATTTTGCTGGCCCAATCGGCAAATTCAGGAATGGCAAAAATCTCCTCACCAATTGCACGTTGCATATCAGATACCAACATAACACCTAATTCTTTTTGTGGGAAGTCTCGGGCAAAGTTAAGGATATTACCCCAAACTTGCTTTGCATTATCTTTGTCTTTAACGCTAATCGCCCTACCCACTAGTGCTGAACAAATGGCGTATTGAAGGTCAATGGCATCGGGAATAGAAACTGACTCACCATTCACAATCGCATCTAAATCTGGCAAGTCTTCGAGGTGCTCGATAAAGGTTGCGACTTCAACACCCGCTACTTCACCGACATAAATAGGTTGAGATTGTCATCAAATTTTTGTAAGGCACGGTGAGTAAACTCCCAAGTTCTTGGTGAGGGAAAAGCCACCGGATTGTGCGCAGGATCAAACTCAAACAAATGCTCTGGACGGTAACGCAAGAAACCAATAATGCGCTCATCAATGTTATTTTTATAAGCCCAAGCTACCCAGTCATCGAGATTAACATCAAGCTCATAATGAGAGAAACGATTGGCAAGCGGTGCTGGCATCGAGTAAGTAACACCACGGTCACCTTGGCGGTTACCCGCAGCAAAAATCACCCAACCTTCTGGCACAATGTAATCACCCAAACGACGATCTAGAATTAACTGGTAAGCTGCTGCGGAAACTGTTGGTGGTGCTGAAGTAATCTCATCTAAAAATAAGATACCCTGCTCACCATGGCGCGCCGCATCAGGCAAGAGTGATGGGATTGACCAATCAACCAAATCGCCGTTCTTAAAGGGGATGCCGCGCAGGTCACTTGGCTCCATTTGCGACAGACGAATATCAATCATCGGCACATTGTGTTCAACCGCCACTTGCGAGATGATTTGCGACTTACCAATACCTGGCGCACCCCACAACATTACTGGTGTGTGATGACCATGAATAACGGATTCAAACTCTTGAGTGAGGATTTTACTGACTTGTTCTGGACGCATAAAAACTTGAAAAATATAAAAGTGATACTATTCTACCGTAATAGACGATAAAATTACCCAATATGACTAAGCCTACTATCGAACCAAGCTCTGAAGAGTTGTTTAACTTCCCTTGCGACTACCCAATTAAAATCATGGGTGAGGATTGTGCCGATCTAAATGTAACCATGTGCCGTATTATTGAGCGTCATGCTGGAAAAATACATCCGAACCAAATCACCAGTAAGAAAAGCTCAAAAGGAAAATATATTGCTTACACTGTTAGAATTGTAGCCACTAGCCGTGCACAGCTTGATTCAATCAATCAAGAATTGCAAGACGACCCTTTGGTTGCTTATATCTTGTAACTGAGTATGAAAATCATCAATCTTGGTCTGCAAGATTATATTCAAACTTGGGATGCAATGAAAGCGTTCACCCAAGCGCGTGATATTGAGACTGAAGATGAGCTATGGGTCGTAGAACACCCAAGTGTATTCACGCAAGGCATCTCTGGCAAAGATGAACATGTACTAACCAATAGCGAAATTCCTATTGTTCGTACTGATCGTGGCGGACAAATTACTTACCATGGCCCAGGGCAACTGATTGTTTATTGCTTAATTGATCTAAAACGCCTAGGTATTGGGGTGAAAAAGATGGTGTCTTTAATTGAGACCTCTATTATGGATTTATTGACAAATCATGGGATTGAATCACATTTGAAAGATGGTGCGCCAGGTGTGTATGTGGATGGCGCCAAAATTGCCGCTCTTGGCTTAAAAGTGAAAAATGGCAGAACTTACCACGGGCTAAGCTTAAACGTCGATATGGAGTTGTTTGCCTTTGCACAAATAAACCCTTGTGGATATCAAGGATTGAAAGTAACACAGTTGTGTGATTTAACGGATAATATCAATTTCCAATGAACTCACACAAATCTTAAGCAACCATGTTACAAGACATTGAAATTAAAGCCCTTAAAGGTGAATCAAAAACAGCACGCTTAAAGATTAAGCCGGATGCAACGCGCGTACCACTTAGAAAGCCTAGCTGGATCCGTATTAAACACCCTGCCGGCTCTAAAGTGGATAAGCTTAAAAAAACCTTGCGAGAGCAAAAGTTATTTACCGTTTGTGAAGAAGCTCAATGCCCTAACCTGGGGGAATGCTTTAATCACGGCACGGCGACCTTTATGATCATGGGTCAGATCTGTACACGCCGTTGTCCATTTTGTGATGTGGCACACGGAAAGCCTAAACCGCTTGATACTGATGAGCCACAACACTTGGCTGAAACCATTGAAAAAATGGCGCTTAAATATGTGGTAATTACTTCGGTGGATCGAGACGACTTACGTGATGGTGGTGCTAATCACTTTAAACAGTGTATTGATAAAATTAGACAAACCACGCCCCAAGTTAAAATTGAAATACTTACCCCTGATTTTAGAGGGCGCGTGGAAAAAGCCTTAGAAGTGCTTAAAACTTGCCCACCTGATGTGTTTAACCATAACCTTGAAACCGTGCCAAGCCTATATCCTCAAGTGCGTCCAGGTGCGAGTTATGAATATTCATTAAAACTATTGCAGTCGTTCAAACAGCAGCACCCTAACGTTACAACCAAATCAGGCTTGATGCTTGGTGTTGGCGAGAATGAACAGCAAGTATTGGATGTATTGGCTGACCTTAGGGCGCATGATGTGGATATGCTAACACTTGGCCAATACTTGCAACCAAGCAAGCATCATTTAGCAGTTGAAGAATACATCACGCCCGAGCAGTTTGATCGCTACAAAGAACTTGCAACTAAAATGGGCTTCTCTCAAGTAGCCAGTGGGCCAATGGTGCGATCATCTTACCATGCTGATTTACAAGCGGCTGGAGAGTCAATTAGTTAATACTATTCAAATTATAAACAGACGAAAAAAAGGCTTCAATTTGAAGCCTTTTTTATTATTTCTATAAATAGATATTACACATCATTTTTGTCTTCTTTTTTGAGTAGACCGTTAGTATCGATCTTATCTTCAGAGGTTTCTTTTTCAGCGCTTTCAACTTGTTTCTTTTTGCCTAATGCTTTAATCCATTTTTTTGGATCTTTTGTTGATTTACTAGACTTTTCCTTTTTAGGTTTTTCTGGTTTTTCTACATTATATTTCGCATCAGCATCCGCATCACCTGGCAATAAACCCATACTAACTGCAATATTACGACAAGAAGCTTCGCCTGCTGATAACGTGCCTAGAGGAATTACAATCAGTGTTAACACGGTTGAAATCAATACACCAAATAAGAGTGAAATCGCCATGCCTTGGAAAATAGGGTCCGTTAAAATAACGCTTGCACCGCCTACTAATGCAAAAGCAGTGATCAGAATTGGTCTTGTGCGTGATGCGCAAGAGTAAATAACAGCGTCAAAGAATGGCATGCCTTTGGCGTATTCTTGCACGGTAAAGTCTACCAAAAGAATAGAGTTCCTCACAATAATACCAGCGAGTGCAATCCAGCCAATCATTGAAGTTGCTGTAAATTCAGCACCTAACAACCAATGTCCTGGTACAACACCTAAGAGTGTTAATGGGATTGGCGCCATGATTATCGCAGGGATAATAAAGTTACCAAACTGCCATACAACTAGCATGTAAATTACCACCAGTGCTACGCCAAACGCAGTACCCATATCGCGGAAAGTCTCAAATGTTACTGTCCACTCGCCAGCCCACTCAAAGCCTGGCACGGTTTGATCTTCTGGTGGACCTAAGTACTCACCTTGTATTTGCTCACCATTAATAGATTGGTATTTAAGCAGTAAATCGTCCACCCCAAACATAGCGTAAATTGGCGCACTTAAGCGACCAATCGGCTCGCCTAAAACATATTCAACATCAGCTAAATCTTTATGGAAAATTAAATCATCTTGTTTTTTATAAACAAACGAACCTAGCTCAGAAATTGGAATCATGCTGCCATACTGAGAAGGCACAGGGAGCTGTGTTAAGTAGGATAGTTGTGAACGTTTAGATAAAGGTATTTGCAGCACAACATTTGAGGGTTCTAACGCATTCTTAAGACGTATGGTTGTTACATTAAAACCACTCATAGCCATTGACAACGTTTCTTTAATGGTTCGTACACTTACACCAAACCGAGAAGCTTTTTCAGTGTCTACCTGGAAAGTGATTATCGGATATTCGTCACGCATCAAATTATCAATATCAGTCATAGTGCCTGATTCTTTAAATAATTCTGTCAAGTCGTTGGCTAGCTTGCGACGAGTTGTCTTATCAGGGCCGTACACTTCTGCAACCACGGGACGTAATACTGGTGGGCCTGGTGGCATTTCTACTACGGCATAGTCAGCACCTGCATCAGCAGCAATTTGCTTGATTAACTGTCTTGCTTCAAGGGCGATTTCATGGCTAGAACGATCACGATCAGATTTTTCAGCCAACTGAATTTGCAACTCACCTCCTGATGAATTTTGTCTAAGGTAGTAATGTCTTACCAAGCCGTTAAAATCGAAAGGTTTGGCTGTACCTGCGTAAGATTGGATTGAGACTACTTCTGGCATGTTGCGTAATACTTGAGCCATTTTATGTAATGTTGATGCGGTATCTGCAAGTGCAGTGCCATCTGCCATATCTAAGACAACACCAAATTCTGATTTATTATCCAATGGCAGCATTTTTACCGGCACTGTGGTTGTGTAGAACATTGACATTGACATAAAGAAGGCAACAAACAAGGCAATTAGAAAGCCCCAGCCGTAAGCCTTAACATGAAATAATTTTGAAATTGTAGAATGGAAGAACGCATACAGTACCTTACTTTCTTTTTCTTCTTTTTCATGCATTTTGTGCAGCACAGCGAGTGGTGGCACAAATTTCATAATAAAGTATGGCGTAAAGACAAAGGCTGCAAACAGTGATATCATCATAGCCACTGAACCCAAGACTGGAATTGGCGCCATATAAGGCCCCATCATGCCACTAACAGCTGCCATTGGTACTAATGCTGCTACCACGGTAAAGGTTGCTAGAATGGTTGGATTACCCACCTCTCGCACTGCGTCAATCGCTGTTGCAATGGTAATTTTATGATCTATTAACCAGCGTCTGTATATATTCTCAGTCACCACAATGGCGTCATCTACCAAAATACCAATCGAGAAAATCAATGCGAACAAACTCACTCTGTCGATGGTCATGCCTAAAATCCAAGCTGCGAAGATGGTCATTAATAACACTACTGGAATCACCAGTGTTACTACAACCGCAGGGCGCCAGCCTAATGCGAACCAAACTAATAGTGTTACCGCGCCTGTGGCAATAAAGAGTTTTTTAAGTAGTGCATTGACTTTATCTTTAGCGGATTTACCGTAGTTTCTGGTAACACTAATCTCAACATTGTCTGGAATTAGTCGACCCTTAAGCTCTTCCACTTTGGCTAGAATATTTTCAGCTACTGCAACACCGTTAGTACCAAATTTCTTAGCGATAGCGATGGTCACCGCTTGCTCACCCGTTGCTTTTTCTATGGATTTATTGGCTCGACCAGTGTAATGACTCACCATGTGTTTGGCTTCTTCTGGCGCGTAATAAACATCCGCAACATCGCGTATATAAACAGGCTTTCCTTCATTGACAGTAATCACCAAGTTTTCAATGTCTTCTACTTTCTTAAAGAAGTCACCTGAATAAACTTCCATTTTAAAGCCGTTTAATTCAATATCACCCGTATGCTCACTAACATTTGCAGAACCAACAATACCTGCAATTTGCTGAATTGAAACGCCGTAGCCCGCTAAGCGTCCCGGGTAGGCGTCAATATGGAAAATTTCTTTACGACCACCAACGACAAAACCGTTATTAGTGTCTTTAACTTTTTCAAGCTGTTGTAGTAGCTCTAAACCCAAGGAGCGTAATTGCCCATCATCTAATGACTTTGACCACAGTGTTAAATTGATAATTGGAACGTCATCAATTTCTTTAGGCTTGATTAGAGGTTGTCGTGCACCTGGTGGCATAAAGTCGAGGTTGGCAAGCATTTTGTCACGCACCTTGATGATGGAGGCGTTCATTTCTTGACCAACATCAAATTCTACTGTGATAATACCTTGACCCCTATCACTGGCTGAGTAAACATGTTTTACACCTAGAATATGTGACATTAAGCGTTCTAATGGCTTAACCACAATATTGGCAACTTCGTCAGAAGATGCGCCAGGATACTCAACAAAGAGGTCAATCATTGGTACTGAGATTTGCGGATCTTCTTGCCTTGGTGTGGAGATTAAACCAATAATACCTGCGCCCAACATGGCGAAGAATAGAATGATTGAGAGTGGTGAGGTTATGAAGGCTTTGGTTAATTTGCCCGCTATTCCTAAATCAGCCTCTTCAATTTGTTTGTTGTCTGACATAATTTTATTAAATGCTCATTCCTGAAACCATTAAGATATTTGGATT
>JYMV01051472.1_pt1 | contig 10587 bp, 4 predicted proteins | sample 338911 | NCBI WGS metagenome assembly JYMV01 (sample SAMN03354496, study PRJNA234377) | hydrothermal vent metagenome | biome: Deep sea; feature: Hydrothermal plumes at the Eastern Lau Spreading Center, Western Pacific Ocean; material: Seawater | place: Tonga | collected 2009 | depth 2000 m m
TTGGTAGTAAATTGATACCAGTTTTGTTATCAATAATAAAACGTGTAAATCACCTGGAAAGTGATCATGAATTCATTTATCAAATTTAGTTTATGTCTTTTGGTGTTTCTCCAATTGAATGCAACATCTTTTGCTTTTGAGCATGAGGATTCTGATGTCCATTTTCTAGAATATGATCCCAATGTCATCCAAAAGAACAGGTTTAAGAAAAAACCATATTTTTTACTATTTGCCGCTCAATGGTGCCATTGGTGTCATGTCTTCAACGAGAAAACACTCACTGATGAAAAAGTAATTTCTTACCTCAACGAAAATTTTGTCAATGTGTTTATCGATGCAGATATCAACACAAGTGCTTATCAAAAATATAAGGCAAAAGGAGTTCCGTTTACAGTATTTTTGAATCCTGACACATCAGAATATTATAAGTATTCCGGAACCCTTTACGCAGAGCCTTTTCTTGAAGTCATTCAGGATGTGATTCAAAATGTGAAACAAGGAAAAACTGTTGATGGAGAGAAAATATTTGCATTTGAATATAATCCGCCTACAAAATTCAATAAATCAACTTTAGATAATATGCGCAATACTTACATTAAAGGCGTTTTGGATAATTTTGATACTGAAGAATATGGAGTTGGAAACGGAATAAAAACAATCCTTCCGGAAACTTTCCTCTATCTCATAAAATCTACCAAAGGAGAAAATCGACAGGACTCAGTTTTATGGATTTCTGAAACACTAAAAAAAGCAATTGAGAAAATTTATGATCCGGTAGAAGGCGGATTTTTTCGTTTTGCCGAAACCGGTGATTGGCAAGTACCTCATTATGAAAAAATGGCTGGTCTTAATGCTGGAACAGTTTTACTCTTGTACAAAGTGAATGAGGAAAATCCAAATCCAAAATTCATTGAAGTGGCTCTGCAAAGTATTCAGTATTTGTCTAATACATTATACGATGAGGAGACTGGTTCTTTTCTCAGTTTTCAAGCAGCAGACACATCGTATTATTTTTTGAATGAGAATCGCCGAAAAAATGTAAAACCGCCTTTGGTAATCAGTAAGGTTTTTACAGATCATTTAGCTGTAACACTCACTTATTTCTTGGATGTACTTGATTATTCAAAAGATAATAATCTCGAAAACAAAGTGATCCATTCACTTGATTTTCTTTCCGGAATGATTCTCAATAACAAGCGAATTTATCACTTTTATACTATCAAAGAAAAACAGTGGCGTGGTAAAAGCGGTCTTCAGGATCATGTTTTGCTGGCAAAACTGTTTCAGCGGGCGGCGGACAAATTCCAAAATGAAAGCTACAATAAGGCTTATTCAAAAATGCTTCGATTTTTGAAGTTGAATTATTATGATGAGAAAAAACAAATTTTTGTTGATCCCGAATTAGATACAAATGATTATGAGTATTTGATGGCTATGAACGGTGATATTGTATTTGCCTTGATGGGACAAAGTAAGAAATCTGCTATTCCACAGTTGAGTCCCGTGAAACCGATAATAACATATTTTTCTGGATTGGATGAGTTCCTTGAAGATAAATTTTGGGATAGTAAAAGCTGGGATTTTCTTGAACGGTCTGCATCTTTTTTATCTTCAGCAGACAGTTTTTTGGCAACTCAAAGCAATCCTTAAAATATATACATATTTTAATAAAGGTACTCGACAGTCACAGGTTATTTCGTGTTATCCCGAATGTGTGTGATAATTTATATATAATATCAGTATATTATCAGATTTATACTTTTGGTCGAGATGACATACTGCAGTAAATAATTGCAATATCTTACGAGATTTCACAACTCATGAGTGTAGGTAAATATATGAATATTGGAAATCATTTTGAATCTACTGAAAGGGGGTTTGTTATTCGAAACTTTGCAATAATTTTGATTCTTTTAGCTGGAATAAGCTTGTTTACGTCTGGCTGCGTCACACTGGGAAAAGACTTTCCTGAGGCAAATGTATCTGTGATTAAGATTGGTCAGACTACCAAAAATGAGACACGAAAGTTGTTTGGACCTCCGTGGCTTTCAGGAATTCAGGATGGAGAACTGGCCTGGACTTACGGTAATTATGATTATTCTCTTTTTGGTAAAAGGGAGGCGAAGGATCTTGTCATTCAGTTTGATGAAAAAGGTGTAGTGACTACCTACACTTTCAGTACTACGGATCACGATGAATAAGTGCGTTTGGAAGAACTGTAGTAAAAGTCTTTTTTAAATGATCCTTGTCATTTACTGGAAAAACAAATAGTTTATGAATTTTAGGAAGAAAATAATATGAATGGTGACACATTAGCAAAAATCTTACTGGTTTTGATAACTCTGTGCTTTGCAACTGTTGCTTCAGCTGCAGAGAAAGTACCATTCGGTTCAGAACCGCTTGCTCCGGAAGAAGCTTTTGTGATGGATCACATCATTGTAGGGCCTTCTTCGCTGGCAAATTCCAAAGTTCTATTATCTATACAAAGAAAAGTTCATCTTCACCAGTAAAGATTTTATCATTGAGAATGTTCAGTTTCCTCCACCAGAAGTTATTGATGACCCCTTTTTTGGTTCAAGTGAAATTTATCATAATGTCGTGGAAGCTACGTTACATCTTACTCCAACAATCAAAGGAGAATCTAAGGGAATTCTGGAAATTGGCTTCCAGGGTTGTTGGGAGGGCGGAGTTTGCTATCCTCCTGTAAAAACTTCATTAAAACTGTCCGGACTTTAAACTGTTTCAACTGAAATTTTTCAATATAGTACAAGGCCTTTTTTTCTGTAACCAAAATATTTCGAGCTTGTTGAAAAATAATATTTTTCAATGATATCAATAAGAAATTATTCGATTGATGAAAACAACTCCAAGGAGTTTCCAAAAAAACTGTTTTATTTTTCTGTTTCTGAAATTCCAACTACAATGTCAAATATTTCATAGATTCTCAAATCTTCCCGCCACAAGTTTGCATCTGCAGTCAAGACCACCTGCCCCTCTTTTTGCTCTATGTTTTTAACATGCAAGTCCAGCTGCATGTATTTATTTTGTGGAATAATTTGTCCACGATATTTCCAGGCAACCTTGCTCAAAACAGGCAAAAACCTTGGACTTTTGAATGAGTTTCCAATTCCCTGCTGCAAGGCAAAAGCCTGCAAAGCTTGAATTATTGCTTCCACTCCAAGTGAACCGGGCATAACTGGATCCCCGTGAAAATGACAGGGGAAAAACCAGTCTTCCGGATTGACTTCTTTGCGTGCATAAACATAGCCCTTGCTGAATTTTCCGCCTTCCGGCACGATCCGGATTATATCAGAAAAACTGAGTTGTCCGGAACATAAATGAAAATGAGGATGCTCAGGTTTTTCGCCCAAAACCTTCCGGTAATCAACGGAGTTCAAGTCCAGTAAAATTGAAGAGTCAGACGCGTTTTCATCAATCCACGGAACGGCTTTTTTACCTCCGTCTAAACCAACTTGAGCAGCCAATGACTCGCCGGTAAAATAGCCAAACATTGTATCACCCTCAAAAAATATTTGTCCATCACAGCTCAAAGAAAAACGATGCGTTTGAATGATAGTGTTTCCGGAGGCAACCGTGGTTAGTAACTTGACTTCATTCAAAACCGTTTTTCCGCGTAAATCCGGATTCCTGAGTAAAGTTCCGTTTCCGTCAAGGTTGCGGTAATACAAGTCAAGTTCCGGATAAGTCAAAATTGCTCCGGAATGAGTTGAAATAAAACCGCACGGTTGTAAAGCAATTTCCATCAAAACGGAATACGGCATGTTTTCAGGATAAGAATTATTACGAAAAAACCAGGCATCTTCAGGAACGTCATATTCACTGACCAAGGTCATCGTCTTATCAAACTCCATCCTTTTACCGTGCAGATCATAGACTCGCGAAATTAGCTGCAATTCGCCATTGGGATTTCGCTGCATGGAACGGCCTTTGTAGATGGCAAATTCGGAACCGAAACATTTTTCCACATCTCCCAAAGCAAATTCCCAAATCATCTGTTCGTCTGCAGCAAGCTGCCTGTCACTAGTTTCCGGCACTTGAATATTAGAATCCGGTGTTTTGATTTCTCCACCGGAATATGCTTTGCGTTGGTTTTTAGAAACACGAAGCAAATTGCCGCCGCCTGAGCTTCCGGTTTTTTCCGCCAGTTGAACTCCCAGGTCTCGAAAATCAACCACGATTCTGTCGCCAACCAAAATATCGATGTCTGCAATTGCATACGGATGTGGCTCCAAACCGATCTCTTTGATTTCAACCCGATAGGTCATTTTAGGATCGCCCGGAATCACCTGCCCCCGGCAACGTACAATTTGCGGCAACCCATGAATCGGTTGAAATGTTGCGTCCTCCACTAAGGTTTGCAACCCCAGATGAAGAAGAAAAAACTGAAGCAGCTGTACACAGCCTTCTGCCATCAGGGATCCAGCCATAACCGGATCATCCTTAAAATGACATGGGAAATACCAGTCATCCGGAGCTAAATCTTTTTCTGCAACTATGTATCCCAGACCATACGGACCACCATGCGGCTCTACTGACATAATTCTGTCTGACATCAAAAACTGATCCGGTGCATTTTTTAATGATGGATTTTTCCCCTGCTGATTATATTCCGGACCAAAACATCCGGCAGGATTTCCGGCTGAAATCTCGAGTAATTCTTGTCGAGTAAATGTTGTTTTTGTACAGTGAAGAAGCGGCGGGAATTTGATTTTATCCGCTTTTTCTTTGAGCTCTAATTCCTGTGCTGTATGAATCACACCTTTGCCCTGAGATAAATCTTCATCTGAGAAAAATCCCGCACAGCCGTTATCCATCTTGAGTACCATTTTGTTGCCGACAAAACACTCATAATTAAAAAAGAACAGCAAATTCTGATCATGTTTTGCAAACGAATTGATAGATATTTCGTAGCGCAAAGTTTGTCCTTCAAGCGGCATGTCGTCAAGGTATGTCAATGTACAATCCAGCAGTCGGTAAACTTGCTCACCTTTGCAGTCAAAATCAATACCCAAATAACTGATCAGCATCAAATCACATTGTCCGGACTCTACTGCAACTGCCCACGGAATTTGACCGTCAGTTGTGTACCACGCGTTTTCTGGAATGTCGTATTCTGTGGTGATCGTTGAAGGCTTGAACTCTCCAAGTTTTGCGTCAAGCTGTGTCACACGGCTGACCAGTAAATATGGTTCCATCGGTAATCGCACACAGCGTCGGTAGGAATCAATTTCAGCATATTCGGCACCAAAAACATTGGCAATGCTGCCGCCTGCAAGTTCCAGTAAATCATGATAGTCAAAAATGCAGGGTTTTGTTTGTGGTACAGGTTGCTGTGTCTCCGGTGTCGTTTTTTGAGAAACTGTATGTTGAAAAGTATTGGAAACTGAAATTCCTTTTGTGTTCGTATTTGAACTGATCAATTCTGCCAGCTGACGCATTCCATGCTGTCGAACATTCAAAAATGCTGAGTGTGCCGAATTTCGGTGAGAACCGTATTCACCCGGAAATGGTGAAAAAGAGGAAACAGAAACATTCCCCGGTGCGTAGTCCGGGGCTACCAAATTTGAATATGCACGGCCAGACGTGCTCACACTTTGAAACTCTGAAACTTTGAAACTTTGAAACTCAGTGCCTTGATGCCTTAGTGCCTTAGTGCCTTTAAAAAGTTTATCAGCACCTTTTTCAAAAACTTGCTGAACTGGAGTGCCTCCAAGTTTGATAGTCTGCATAAGTTGTTTTTCCGCTTGGACAGGCTGGGACGGGAAAAGCGCTTCCAGCTTAACCGGAACTCGGTGACTTATCAGACTGGACAAAGCCTGAAGAATCATTTCTCTGTTGTCAGTACCCTTACGGTTAACACTGATCGAAAGGTGAGGCCGTTTATCCAAAGTTTTACTGATCCACTTTGAGCAGGTTGTTCGAGGTCCTAAATCCACAAATATACGGGCTCCATCTGCATAAACTTTTTCGATGAGACGACTATAATCCACGGTTTTTCCGTAAATGGTAGCAACATTGTGCGCCAATGTTTTGCTGTCTAATTTTGAAACTTCATAATCGATTGCAGAATAAAAATCAATATCCGGACATTCAACAACTTTATCTGTGTGAACACGTTTAATTTCTTCATATTCTGTTTTGACCGGCTCACAGTGCACCACATCTGTGACCGGAATTGGATGTACAGGCCGTCCCAGTTGCTGAATCACACGCTCACAAGCTGTCGGTTCGCCTGCAATCACAACTTCTTCCGGCGTGTTGATCAAAATCAGATAAACATGCGCTTCGTTTTCAACTTCCTGCTGTACAATTTGTGGAGAAAGCTGGAGAGAATAACATCCCCAAAGTGGTTTTTGTCTAAATTCATCAGGTCCCAAATCCCAGGCTTCACGTACTGCATTCATGGGTCCGGCCAACCTTTCTTCAAAAAGCTTGGATCTATTCAGAATGTCGCTCATATTTGACATGCTTTCCCACACTCCAAGTCCATACAGCATAGAAATTTCGCCCATGCTGTAACCGAACGCTATGTCCGGTTCAAGACCAAAGCCTTTGCGCATAACATGTGTATTCAACACTGCAGAGCTGACCCCGCTTTCAAACATTGCAATAGGAGTGTGGATAAAATCTTTCTGCAACTCCGTTACTTCCGCATCAGTCAAGCGTTCCAAGGTTCGCGGATACAGCCGCCGTTCCTGGAGAAGTTCCCCCAAATAATTGCTTCCCCGCCGTTTATCTGCGGGGCCGGTCTGATTCAGGTACTGTTCATCCAACTCGTGTAGACCCGGAAACATTTGAAACAAAGAACGTCCACAATCGACATACGCACTAAAACCTCCCGGATAAGTGAAAGCAACCTTCCCCTCCCGCGATAAAGGTGATGCAGTAAAATAACTGCCACGTGGAGAATTCCAATCACCGCTGCCGGTAAAAGAAGTTTCAATTCCGGATTTTGCTGCATCAATTTCTTTTTGCAGTTCATCACGACTAGAGCCGATCAGTACTGCCGCAAATTTTTCTTCATTATTATTTGAACGCACATAATATTGGTAAGCAAGAGATGCCGGTTCTTTGCCGGAAAGCAAATCTTTTTCTAATTCAAGCAACCCTTTGCTGATTGAGGATTTTTCCTGCCCTGTCACAAGAAACAAATTCAAGTCGCCAGATTCGGCAACTTTAATTGTTTGACGTAATTCGGGTGATGCTTCCGAAAGTATCAGATGTGAACAAATATTGTCTATGCCCAAACTGCTGACGGCTGCATGTCTTTGTTTAATTCCCGATTGGATCAGCCATGGACGAGATTCCACCGGAACATAAAACTGTTTTGCGGACTGCAGTTCTGTTTTGGGTGACTTCCACTCAGGAACTCCGGGAATGAAACGATGGTGCAGGCAAAGCGCAGCCTTAATCAAACTTGCCATTCCGGATGCTGCAAAAGTATGCCCCACATTTGACTTGATGCTTCCCAAAGCACAACCTGCGTCAACTTTAGCATAAGCTTGAGCCAACCCGCTCATTTCTGCGGAATCTTCAACAGTGTTTCCGCTGCCGAAAACTTCATCTCACCAGCCGAGACATTTGCCTCTGTTAAAGCCTGATTTGCGGCGTTTTCAACCGATTCTGGAGTTAAACCAGTTGAGAAAGCTATTGAATCAACTGTTGCAAAAATTTGTTCATCATCCTTTTTTGCTGATTCTACACTTTTTAAAATAACCGTCCCGGCCCCTTCTCCGATCAACCAGCCGTTGGAATTCTTGTCAAAACTTAGCGTAGCCTCGCCGGAATTCAGGGGTAAATTTCTTTGACGCAACAAAACTTGTTCCGGACTACCCGCAAGATCAACAGCTGTTACGACTACTGCATCAACATTATCTTCAAGCAACAAGATTTGCGCAATTTCGAGTGCTCTCAGAACTGAGTTTTCTTCAGCTGAAATTGTCATTGCAGGACCAGAAAAATCCCAGAGTGATGATATCCTGGTTGCCATTATGTTGCCGATAAAACTCGTAAAGCGGTTAATTGGCACTTCCTCCAGCAAACTGTTCCTGGACAAATTGATCAAATCTTTTCGTTCCTCGTCACTCAAAACAATTCCTGCTGCTTGCAAGCTGTCTTGAATTTGTGTAGAAAGATTAACCCGTCCCCTGAACCGGTGAATTTCAAGTTCAGTTTCCATGGCTACCAGTACCGCAACATTTTGACCTTCTCCTAATTTTGTTTTTTTAATTGCCCGGTCTGTTACTTCCAGCGTCAATAATTGTTGAGGTATCAAACGTTCTTTTGGGTTGGGCTGCAATTTGAAACGCAGAAAATCCATTTCAAATGATTCAAGCCATGCACCCTGAGGATGATTCTTTAATTCCGGATGCTGCTCAAAACCTTTCCAGCGCTCCGGCGGAAGAGAACGGAAGTGCTGCTTGTTGTCATATATCGTTTGATAAAATTCATGCAATCCTTTGCATCCGCCAAAAATTGCTTCCATACCGACAATTGCCATGATCTGTGAATTTTGAGTTTTTGGAAAATCAATTCGCTTAGAAGCCTTAACTCCTGACTCAAAAATAAGGTGGGCATTTGTTCCTCCAAAACCAAAAGCACTCACTGCAGCCCTGCGATCCTTTCGATTGTGTGGCCACACTGCGGTTTTTTGGACGATTTGTTTTTCAGAAACACCTCCATTTTTGGAAGTCATTGCAGCTTTAACACCCCTGGTTGCAGGTATTTCTCCATGTTGGAGTGCTAAAATAACTTTTATCATTCCGCCCATTCCTGCGGCAGTCAGCATATGACCCAAGTTTGATTTTGCAGAACCAATTAGCGGTTTAATTTTCTTTCCTTCAGGAAGGTCCGGAGACGCAAAAAATTGTTCCATTGAGTCCAATTCTACTTTGTCGCCCAGAGGAGTTCCAGTAGCATGACATTCGATATAGTCAATTTTTTCTGGAGGAACTTTCGAGGATTCGTAAGCACGTTGATAGGCCAGAACCTGGCCCTTGGAATTCGGACTTAGCACAAATTGGCCCCGTCCGTCATTAGACAAACCAATTCCGGATATTACCGCATGAATTTTGTCAGCATCACGCTCTGCATCACACAAACGTTTGAGAACAAACATTCCTGCTCCCTGGCTGGCAAGCAACCCTCCAGAGTTATTATCAAGTGGATTGAAAGTCTGAGGAGATTCCGGAAAGGCCTGAAAGATCGAAAAACCCATATTCACAAAAAACGGATCCGCGGCACTTACCGCTCCGGCCAGCATTAAATCGGTTTTTCCAGAGTGCAGATAATGACAGGCAAGCGCGACTGCATACAATGATGACGCACAAGCAGCATCCAGCACTAAACTTCGGGCAGACAAACCCAATGCTTGTGAAACAACTGCTGCAGGAAGTCCGGAAATATGTGAATTCAGCTGAGCATTATCTGTTTCTGCAGCAAATGAACCTAAGTTGAAATCAGGACGATTCAGCACTTTCTGCAGATGAGGCTCAATCACTTTTTGGTACAAAGGCAGTAGTATATGATTGGATGCTTTGGTTGGAAAAGACAGGTTACCCAGTACTATGCCACATTCTTTAAGTATCTTGGTGTTTTCGATATAACCACTGTCACGCAACGCTTCACGAGCCACGTGAAGAGGCCATTGAAATGTTGCTCCCAGTTTTTCGATGGTTTCTGCAGACAGTAGATAACCATCTGGATCATTAATATAACCACCGCGTGCACAATAATATTTATCCGGAGTCCCTTTTTTCTCTGCAAAAAATCGGGACGGATCCGCATCCATGTCTGCGGCAGCGGCGGAGGTACATGAATCTTTTTCCTGCAGTAAATTTTTCCAGTAATCTTCGGGGGTTTTTGCCTCAGGAAAGAGGCATGACAGGCCGATAACGGCAATAGGTTGCATTTATTTATTGATTTCCAATTTGCTTTCTGTGTTGTTCTTTTCAGCTAGCCAATAAATTATTTTTGTCAATGTATGAAGAACCTCTAAAAAGAAAAAATAACACACTTGTATGTCATTCCCGCGAAAACTGGAATCCATTGCTTCAGACACTTACAAGTTTCTGGATTCCCGCTTTGGCGAGAATAACAATTATTTTCGACACAAACCAAACCCCGAAACGGAGTTCGGGGCTACCAACTTTGTAGGGGCACGGTGAGCTTTGTACGAGAACAGCCCACTTAGTACGGGCACGGTACGACGTGACCATACTTTGAATCCTTGAAACTTCTTTTGCTATTTTACTCAGTGCCTTAGTGTCTTCTTTTACTTTGAAACTCTGAAACTCTATTTTAGTTATTTTTTCCAAATAATGCATTTAAGGACTTACTTAGAGTAACTTCTGAACCCAACATTCGTGTATATAATAAGCCCTGCTCATCATGTAAAAACAGGTTTGCGTTGAGAGTAGAAGCAGAACTTTTATTGACACTCATACTTAGAAAAAATCTTGTTGCAGGTTCCACGTTGCGGAAATGTTCCAGCAGATCTGTTTTAAGGGGAAGGCTGCCGGATTGATGAAAACGCCAGGCCCAAATCAACATGGCCTGAAAAGCAAG
>JYMV01008723.1_pt1 | contig 10584 bp, 6 predicted proteins | sample 338911 | NCBI WGS metagenome assembly JYMV01 (sample SAMN03354496, study PRJNA234377) | hydrothermal vent metagenome | biome: Deep sea; feature: Hydrothermal plumes at the Eastern Lau Spreading Center, Western Pacific Ocean; material: Seawater | place: Tonga | collected 2009 | depth 2000 m m
AGAGGGCCCCACATAAAATCTGCAAATGCAGATGTGATAGCTTCGAGACGGTTCACTGATGTATGCAAGGGTTCAGTCGGAGACCGGCCGACCGTAGAATTGGAACAACCCTGCCAGCAGTGCGATACTTACCAACAGGATCACCGGCAATGACAGGTTCAATCCTATACCAACATATCCGACCAGCATAGCGATGACAGCGACAGTTACAGCGTAGGGCATCTGGGTGCGCACGTGGTCAATATGATCAGCACAGCATGCCGTAGAAGATAATATAGTCGTGTCCGAAATAGGTGAACAGTGGTCGCCAAATACAGAGCCTGAGAGAATGGCCGCAAATGTGGACAGGAAGATAGGGTCATGCACAACCATATTGGCTTCGATATTCATAAGTTGTACCGCCATGGGCACTACCACCGGCACTAGAATAGACATGGTGGCCCAGGAAGACCCGGTGGAAAAGCTGATAGCAGCAGCGGTGAGAAAGGTGATCAGCGGCAGCAGGGACGGTGACAGCACATCCGCTGAAATACCCACCAGGAATTCAGCTGTTTTCATGTCTGCACATATCCTGCCAATGGTCCACGCCAGCACCAGGATGACACAGGCCATCACCATGGACCGCACCCCGTTTATCCACGCTTCCATAGCACCATTAAGAGACAAGATTCTCCTTGTTACTGTCATCAGGATCGCAGCCATGCCCGACAGGCACGCTGCCCAGATAATCGTGGCATAGGGATCCGCTTCGCCTATAATCTCACGCAATGAATGACTGCCTGGACCTAATGCCTCTTTCCCGGTGAAAAACAGCCCGAGAGCAGTGACCACGATCACGAGCAATACCGGCACCAGGGCATTACTCCAGTGTGTGGCACCAGTCTTGGTTCCTTCAGCCATGAGTGTGGGATCCGAAAGGGGTTGAGCTCCGGGCGCTAGAACTTCACCGGTCCTGCGGGCCCGCTGTTCGGCACTATGCATAGGACCAAATTCCCGTGCCGTGAGGATATTCATGACCATAAAGACCAGAGTTAAAATGCAATAAAAAGAATAGGGTATGCTCTTGAGAAATGTGAAATAGGGATTTTCCGTAATTCCAAACTGGGCAAAGGGTCCATCCAGAAGGCTCATCTGAAAAATGGACCAGGTACTGATCACCGCTAAACTGGCCACTGGAGCAGCAGTGGAATCAACCAGGTAGGATAGTTTTTCCCTGGAGATCCGGGCACTATCAGTGAAAGGCCGCATCATGTTTCCCACCAGCAGGGTATTGGCATAATCGTCAAAAAAGATCAGGATGCCCATGGCCATGGTCGCCAGTTGTCCCCTTTTATTGGACGTGGCGTAGCGGGCTGCCATTTTCACCATTCCTTTCATTCCTCCATTGGCAGAGATAACGCCGATCAATCCGCCAAAAGCCAGTGTAAATACCAGGATGGAAGCATGACCTTTATCCGTAATGGATTCCACAATATAGGTATCCAGGGTCGTGGTCAGACCGCTTATGATACCGCCATTAAGCATGACGGCACCCAGCCACACGCCTACGAAAAGAGCCAGGTGGGCCTGTCGGGTGACCAGGGCCAAGGCAATGGCTACGAGGGGCGGGAGGATTGATACCCAGGATGGATCAACTGCGGATCCCGGTTCGCCTGTGCTCCCCAGCACAAGGCCCGGTAGCAGAAACACCAGGATGATGCCAAACTGATTTAGTCCCAGCATAACCAGTAAATTAGATGCCTGTTATTCAGTATCCAAACCGATATACCATTCCAGCTTATCTCACCTTTATTTATAGATTGGGCAGTATTTTTCATTGAGTTTAGATTACACCATCTGGAGAAGATAGCATAACCATGAGACAGATCGATAAATACGTGGAACGGCAGTTCCTGACCATCCTGGGGATCGCTATACTGGGATTTGTAACGGTCTTTCTCATCGTGGATCTTATCGAGAATCTGGACCGCTTCATGGATAACAAAGTACCTGGAAATATCGTTTCTAAGTATTACCTGTATTCCATACCCTGGTTTGTAAGTATTGCTCTGCCCATGTCCATGCTCATCGCTACCGTATTCAGTATTGGTTTGATGGTCAAACGGAATGAATGGACAGCGATGAAATCATCAGGGATCAGCCTCTATCGCCTGGCCTGGCCCCTGCTGCTCACCGGTGTTGTGGTGAGCCTGCTTTCCTTTGTCCTGGACAATCAGCTCGTTTCCTGGGGTAATGAGAACCGCTATGAGATCGACCGGGATTATATCAAGCGACGATCCCGCCATAAACTCAAGAATACGTTGAAAAACATTTTCCTCCAGAAAAATACCACCATCCACATCGGTCTGGAAAAATACCGAATAAAAAAGATGTCCGGTAATATATTGACCTGGGTTGACCTGGGCACCGGGGTACTGAAAAAACGGATTGATGCGAAAAATATTTTTTGGGAAGCCGACTCCGGTAAATGGAGAATTTCAAACTATTCTATCCGTGATTTTGATGGCGGTGTAGAAGACCATGTGGTCTTTTCTGAAGGCGATACCCTGCTTGACCTGCAGTTCATTCCGGAAGATATCAATCATCAAGCCCGTTCGCCGGACGAACTGGATTACTATGAACTGACAGCCCGGATCAGTGAGTTGAAAGATAATGGGGTCAAGACCGTACGCTGGGAAGTTACCCGCTATATGAAAGTTTCTTTCCCTTTTACAAATCTCATCGTCGTGCTTTTCGGGATCCCACTGGTGGTATTTCGAGAGCGAAGCAGTTTATCTTTTGGAGCGGGTATGAGTGTTTTTGTCATATTCTCCTACTACGCATTTATCAAATTCGGTCAGTCTCTGGGGTTCAAGGGCCAGGTGACACCGCTGGTATCAGCATGGATAGGCAATGTGGTATTTATGCTGGGCGGAATTATTCTTCTGTTACGGGCTCGGAAATAGGTTCTGCGGTTCCACCTTCTTCTGTCGTTTTTTTCTTTTTCTTTGTCTTTTTGAAGCGATTAAACAATCCGCGAAGTCCTTTCGTGCTCTCGGCTTTCTCTGTTTCTGATTTCCACCCGCCAAATGATGTGATGGTAAGTCCTGTGGAAAAATTGAATCCTTTCATGGTATGCAGCCAGGTGCCATTGCGAAAAGCAAATCCCACATCAAAAATAATGGGCCCTTTATGAAAACCCATACCCATGGCCAGTTCTTTCAGGTCTCCCCCGGCCCAGGAATAACCCATGCGCAGGGGCAGAGATTCCATTTTGGTCCATTCCACGCCGACAGACAAGCGCCACTTTGCCCGGGCGTAATATTTATCCTGGAAACCGGCCACCAGGTCAGAAGCAATGAGGTAAGTAGGTGCACGCTTGGATATGCCGAACCGGAACAGGGCCGGATACCGGGTTTCAAAGATCCGCGGTTTTCCCCCCGCAATGGTATCTTTAATAAAAACTGTATTATTGGTAAAAAGCGAATCCTGGCCAAGGTTATCCATTCTTAGGGTATCGATGGTATAGGTGTATAGGATCGCTTCATCATCCGCAACAGTGGAATCCCCCCAGGTGAATGGATAAAAGCCACTGAACAGATCGGGATATTCCTTGAGAAATTCTTTCATGCCCGATGGTTTGTTCCACTCAATCGTTCCTAAAATATTTATCATGGACATACCGAATGTCCAGTCATTGATCTCTTTTGTAACAATACCCAGGTCCAGGCCTAATCCTTTGCCCCCAATGCCCTGTCTGATGAAATATTTTCCACTGCCATATAAGCCTTCATCTGCGGTAACCAGGTTAGCCTGGCTGGAATCAGGGTCAATACCTATATAAAACATCCCTTGAAGATATTTCAGCGTGACACCTATAGAGAGTGTTCGAAATGGTATCCCAAAAGTGAAACCGAATTCATTCAATCCCAGGATCTCAAGATTCATGGTCATGTCCAGGTCCGGCTTGCCGCCATTGCCATAAAAGATCAGTTCCAGCAATCCAATAGGAATCTTAAAATTGCTCAAAAATACCATATTACTGGTATAAGCTAAATTACCCTTGGAGTAATTAATGAACGGTATTGGCAAATGCCGGTCTTGGAAAAAGGACAATCCATTTCCATCTTCAAAATTATCGAACAGCTCATCTTTTTCTTTTGTATTCAATGTGTCACCGCTGTATTGCGCCACATTCTCAATGGATAGAAAATTCCCCAGAATTCCTCTATCGGATTGGTATAACTGCATCATAAAAGGTTTATCATGGGCACGGGTAATAAGTGCGGGATTATAGCCCACACAAAAGATACCATTAGCAATAGTGGTGTAGGCACCGGCCATACCAACAACCCGGGGGTCCCTCTTGGTTTGACCAGGCAGGAGTGTCATATATGCAACCAGTATTAGAATGGTTCTCATCATTATTATTCTCTGTTCCATTTTCTACTGTATGGATTAATAAATATCGGATTTGTGGTAGTAGACGTGACAGTACTGGGATTGCGAACTTTCAGATACCAGCCATTCATATCCCTGGCTATCTGCATTTTATCTGTCTCGAGATTAAGAACTACCTTATCTACACTGGTGATCCGGATGCGCAGTGAATCTGTCACTGGCAACCCGGAAATATCCCAATCGAAGGTACCCATATTGGAAATATCTTCTGCTATTATACCACCATCGTCACCTCCCCAGTGCCAATCATTCTCCGCACTGATAGTGCTGTCTGGATCAATGGAATAATCTAGGTTTATATTTCCAATGTCTCCATATGTCTGCCATTTAATGGTATAGCTTTGATCCGTATACAATATTTCACTTCCATTGGGCCAGGTGATCACTAGTTCGGGGTTTGCTGGAGCAAACATTCCCGTACTGCTAACCCTGAACGTGATAAAAGACCCCACTTCCAGGTAGTCTTGAATTGAAAGAAAAATCCCTTCACCGTTTGTCCCATTTAAATGAAACCAGGGCATAACGTAATGGTTGCCTGGATCAGTTATTAGGCGAATTCTTTCAGTGGTCATGGGGCTGGCATAGTTCGCATAACCCGGCTCTGCAATCATCCCCGCTGGCAGTGAGTCACTGTAAACAAAAAAGTCGTCCTGATTTGTAGAATCATCAGTATAAAGCTGGCCGGGATCCGGAAGAATGAACTTGAAAAGGGTATCTACATAGCTGATCGCTGTATCAAGACCCGATTCATTGTAACCTATCAGGTACGGCATTCCATCGATACACTCGCTAAAATCAGTCATAACATTAAATATATAAATATTGCCCCCATCAGGTGATAATTCTGAACAATTCCGAATTATGTATACACTATCAGCAGTAGATAATCCAAGTGAATCTAATTCATGAGTGAAAGTTGACAGTGCTTCCAACGTTGTATCTATTGGGAAAGATTCTAAATTTGATAATAGAACCGCAAGTTTAGATGCAAACGGGAAATTATTGGTAATATCAAAAACCATTTCTGAATGGATTAAGGAACTGCGAATTTTATTTCTGGTATTATGATCCATTTCTTCAAGGACGGTTGGTGTACCTCCAGGAAAGGTCATCGGCTCAAGGATTAATGCCAGCGGCATAGTAACCTTGAAACCACCTTGGATCGATTTGCCGCCTTCAATAGTTCCACGCCCATCAACTCTCACCGTAGGTATAATATCAAGTGTAACTGGATTGAATCCTAGAATATCTATAATCGTTGCACAGGTATCGCATCCGGTTAGCTTTTCATATGACGGCAATGAATCATCCAGAGTCTCATAAATAGTGATCTTTGTTCCTTCACGGCTTAATCCAATTATGGTCATTGAAGTATCTTCCGGCAGACCGGATGATGGGAAACCGATTGTATCCACTACTACTGGAAGTGTCATTACTTCACCTAGTGAATTCGTAGCAGTAAAATCCATATTCATCAAAATTGGAAGTCTGATCTGGCTTTTCATGATGATCTCAAAATTTGCCAAATAAGGTATGGCGCCAGTCAGGCCCCCCGGCAACTCCTGCTGCGTTGGTGACGACGGCATTTCCATAAACATATAAGCTTCCAGGGAACTGAATTTTAGTGCTTCCATCTTCATATCCATGGTAAAGTTTCCCAGAGATGATCCATCAAGTGGTAATGTGGCTTGCTGTGCCGGCAGTGCTATATCCAGGTCCAGTTCCAGCTGTGAAAGGGGTGTATCAGGATCTGACGCACGCAACGTATCTCCCCCCAGAAGAAAAATATAGTTATGCGGTTCACCCTTTCTTAATACAGTGTCGATTCTTACTTCACGGGGATAAAAATTCTTAAAATCCATTAAAAATTCCATATCGAATGGAAGGCTACTTTCCAGATTGGTGATAGACAATTTATTCTGGGAGAAACCAACATTGTCTTGTGAATCTAAAATAGCTTGAAATAACTCCATTTTACTTATACCCTGGTCTTCCATATCGACATCAAACGACATGGTATCAATGTCAACTTGATCAGTTAATGAATAATAAGAAGTTGTTACATCCAGACTATCGAAATCTTCTATCCGGAACTTAATCGTAAAATCGACATACAGAGACCCCGGCGGTATAGTAACAATCGTGTCTCCCTCTGATTCCAATTCCGGCGCAGACTCCAAAGCGAAATTCGTGCTGAGATTTAAATAATTTGTCAAGCCCTTGCCTGAAAGAATGGTTGATTCTTCATACGTTGTGCCAGGTGCAACGGTTGGCATATTTGAGTGGTTAGCCAAGGTATCTGTTAATGGATCTGAATTACCAGTAACCAAGTAGGAGAATACATCGGTGAGGCTGGTGGGCATACTATTCTTAAAACTGGTCAGGTAATAATTTGAATCAGAGCTAGATATGATCAGGGTATCAATGCTTGCAAGAAACGGTGCCATTGAGGACACATCAAGGGTGTCTAAACCTAAAGAGATAACCTGATTTAATGAGTCGCCTATAAGAGCCAAAAATTGATTAAAAGCAGCTACCACAATTTGGTTATAATATTTACCAGAAGTATGTCTAACAGATTCCGTTGGAAAACCAAAGGGTGTCCAATTAGATAGTATTAATGTTGTATCAATCATTTGTAGGTTTCCATATTCATCAAAAATAGGGTCGCCAGGGAATCCTAGATAAACTGTTGTATCTATGGTTATATCTGCTGTATCGGGTAATTGAAGTTGTAAATCATCTGAAAGATTAGGATTGGGAGCAATTAGTATTGAAATTGGTATATTAATTGGCGGTACTCCAAGTGATAGATCAATGCCATCAAGTTCAGGGTCTGGAGCAGCAATAGATATATCGAGATTAATCGGAATTACTGGAAGGTCGGGTAGCACTGTCGGATCCATGGATCCTTCCAGGACGATTTGGAAACCCAATGAATCTTCGGTAAAAAATATTCCATTAGTTGAATCAGTGATATCTGCCATCTCATACCTTTGCTGTACAAGAGGCATCTTGATATCAATGAACCAGGTAGGCATCTCAAATTTCTCCGGAATATCAAAGTCGCACCCCGGCGCTGTGAGGAGAAATATGACTCCCAGTACTTGTATTAATCCCGTTTTCCAGCAACGGGTGGAACTGCTCAGATTTACCTTCAAAACTGTGTCAAGTTAATTGGACTTCCGCGCTTGAATTTGTGGGTTTCAGGTTGGAGATGCCAAACGAAAAAACCCCGCATAAAAATGCGGGGTTTCTTATTGTTTTTATTGATGTTATATCAATATCTGTAGTGATCGGGCTTGTAGGGGCCTTCCTTAGAGACACCAATATAATCAGCTTGCTCGTCCGTTAGCTCGGTCAACGCTGCCCCTAAATGGTTCAGGTGCAGTCGGGCAACTTCTTCATCAAGTTCCTTGGGAAGCATATACACACCCAGGTCTGGTCTATCCGTGGCCAATGCGATCTGAGCCATCACCTGGTTAGTAAAGGAATTGGACATAACAAAGCTGGGATGTCCCGTGGCACACCCCAGGTTCACCAGCCGGCCTTCGGCCAGTACGAACACCTGGTGACCATCTGGAAAGGTATAGCGGTCGACCTGAGGTTTAATAACCTCCTTTTTTACCAATATGTCTTCATTCAGTGGGTTTACCTGGATCTCATTATCAAAATGGCCAATATTGCATATAATAGCCTGGTCTCGCATGCCATACATATGCCTCTTGATAATCACATCCCGGTTTCCCGTGGCTGTGACAAAAATATGAGCTTCATTTAGAGCATCTTCCACAGTGGTCACTTCAAAACCTTCCATGGCTGCCTGGAGGGCACAAATGGGATCGATCTCTGTCACCAGCACCCGGGCGCCGTACCCGCGCATGGATTGGGCACAGCCGCGGCCCACATCGCCATATCCGCAGATCATAACTGTTTTACCAGCTACCATCACATCCAAAGCACGTTTAAGTCCATCCACCAGAGATTCCCTGCAACCGTAGATGTTGTCAAACTTTGACTTCGTGACAGAATCGTTCACATTATAAGCGGGAAACAGGAGGTGTCCGTCCTTCTCCATCTGCATCAGCCGGTGAACACCTGTAGTAGTTTCCTCTGACACACCGATGATATTTTTGACCACCCCATGCCAGTGGTGGGGATTTTTTTCCAGGACAACACGAAGCAATTCTTCAATGACCCGCTCTTCTTCCACCGTGGTTGTTATTTCAGGCGCTGAGCCATTTTTTTCAAAATATTCTTCAAGCTCATATCCCTTATGTACCAGCAGGGTTGCATCCCCGCCATCATCCACGATGAGGTCCGGTCCGGATCCGTCAGGATAGGTCAATGCCTGTAGAGTGCACCACCAGTATTCAGGCAATGTTTCTCCTTTCCAGGCAAACACCGGCACCCCAGTATCCGCGATAGCCGCCGCGGCATGGTCCTGGGTTGAAAAAATATTACAACTGGCCCAGCGTACATCCGCACCTAACTCCCCCAGTGTTTCAATTAATACAGCTGTTTCAACTGTCATATGCAGTGATCCGGTCACTTTTTTCCCTTGTAAAGGCTTTTTTGGACCGTATTTCTGCCGGGTGGACATAAGGCCCGGCATTTCTTTTTCGGCGATACTAATAGCTTTACGGCCATCTTCCGCCAGATCCATGTTCTTTACTTTTCGGGGTAAATTTTCAACGATTGGTTGGGTGACTGTTTCAGACATAAAAATCTCCTTTATTATGTGGCGGAGCGCAATATATCCACCATATCAGTTTTTTCCCAAGTGAAATTCTCATCTTCCCGCCCAAAATGCCCATAGGCAGCTGTAGGATAATAACGGGGTTTTTTCAGATCCAGATGTTTCACTATTTCGCCGGGCCGCAGGGGGAATACTTTCCTGCAGAGTGCGGTTAATTTTTCATCGCTCAGAGTACCTGTATCGAGCGTGCGCACATAAAATGATGTTGGCTCCGCCACACCTATACTGTAGGACAACTGGACCTCACACCGCTCAGCCAGATCCGCTGCCACTACATTCTTGGCGATGTAGCGTGCCATGTAGGTGGCAGATCGATCTACTTTAGATGGATCTTTACCAGAGAAGGCACCACCTCCATGTGAAGCATAACCGCCGTAGGTATCAACAATAATCTTACGACCGGTCAACCCGGTATCTGCGGCTGGACCCCCATAAACAAAACGTCCGGTACCATTGACAATAAACTCCTGTTCATAGGGTATATCGTATTGTTCCAAAACTGGCAGGATCACATGTTTGATCACTTCTTTTTTTACAAACTCCAACTCGCCGCTTTCGGATCCATATTTATCTATCATATCGTCATGCTGGGTGGCAATCACCACTTTAGTGACCCTAGTCGGTTTATAACCATCATACTCAATGGTCACCTGGGATTTTCCATCCGGACGCAGCCAGGTCATTACATTATTTTTTCTTAATGTTGCCAGCCGTTCCGTTAGCCGCTGTGCTATCTGAATCGGCAGCGGCATTAGCTCCGGTGTCTCCCTACAGGCAAAACCGAACATGAGCCCTTGGTCCCCCGCACCCTGCTCCGATACATCTTCAGCGTCTACTCCCTGGGCGATCTCCGGACTCTGTTCATGAAGAATGGCCCGCACTTCAACGGCAGCATTGTCCATTCCCCGGGCATCATCTGTATAACCAATATCAGCCAATGTATCTTTTACCACACGTTCAACATCCACATTTCCATTGCTGCGGATTTCTCCCGAAACGACCACCAGTCCATTGGTGGCCAGGGTCTCGCAGGCTACATGGGATTCTTCATCCTGTGATAAAAGATTATCCAGAATAGCATCGGATATGGCATCGCAGACCTTGTCCGGGTGACCTTCTGTCACTGATTCAGATGTAAATAAATATTTGGACAATTTGAGCTCCTCTGTTGTTATACCTGCAAAACAGATCAATTCCGGAAAAAAACAGGCGGAAAGGTAAAAATAATTATGTGATGATCGAACATTAATAATTTTCGGCTTTAATGCAAAATTCCCGGTAAATACGAGCCAATTCCTGAAGCATTTCTACCGAAGCCTGGAAGTTGTAAGACATGATGTGTTCTACATTTAAACCAATGGGTACGGCTAAATTATTTTCTTTAA
>JYMV01010845.1_pt1 | contig 10583 bp, 7 predicted proteins | sample 338911 | NCBI WGS metagenome assembly JYMV01 (sample SAMN03354496, study PRJNA234377) | hydrothermal vent metagenome | biome: Deep sea; feature: Hydrothermal plumes at the Eastern Lau Spreading Center, Western Pacific Ocean; material: Seawater | place: Tonga | collected 2009 | depth 2000 m m
AGTTGCACAACTAGCTGAAGAGAACGTTTACGTCGGTGTTCAGAAGGTTGCTGGAGGAGCTGACTGGGATGCTGGTTGGGGTGGAGGAGAGGTAGTTGCTGTGGAGCCTGCCGCTGATGTGGACCTTGAAAATGAGTTGCCTTCAAAGGGAGTCTGTTTTGTTTCATCATTTAATGATAATAGTAGAAACACGGTTATTCCAGGAGACGGTGAAACTGTTCAGACTGCTGCAAAAGCATCTGGATTGATTCCACGAGATGGTTCGGCTTGGGATGTATATGATGGCATGGGCAGAGTGGTAACAAACGAGCCTTCAGCCAACTATATCGGCCAAACATTGTGGATAAATGCAAGTGCAATTGGCGGAGGTAGTGGACTTCCTATTGACCGATTGAGTGAATTAAGAACTGATTACCCATCTCTTCAAGTCGTTCGCCAACATGTATCAAATGAGGAAACACAGATGATTGTCGTCAACTTACCGGATAACAATAATCGAACAAAAAATGGCAATTTTAGAGTCGCTATTCACGTCACTGATCCTTTCAATCAAGTTCCGGTAACATATGTTCTCAACCATGAGGAATTAAACTCAAGCAGATTTATCATGCGAGGTGGCTCTTCAGGTGCACATTATGATCAAAGTCAACGAACATTACCTGGAACAAACAAACAAGCTTGGTGGGTTTGCCATGGTTCTTTCAAAAATCAATATGATAAATTAGAGAGAGATGTGATAGTTCGAATTGGTGCATATCTTAATCATATTATTTCGGTGTTGAATAGTTAAAGGGTGATTAAATGGGTAAGAAAAATGGAAGAATGAAATTCCCGCGCTCTGAAAAAGTTGAGGACCATCCTGCTGTTGTTTGTACTGATATCATCGGACAAACCGAGGCATTTACTGCACCACGTGGCCGACTTGAGATGGGTGGACTATTACTTGGCCATGTTGATCAAAAAGGAAATAATGTCGCAGTTTGTGGTTTCTTCCCAAAACAAACAGAAGAAAGTTCTGGTTACTGTGAGTTTAATGGAATGTACAATGCAATTGCGGCAGCTGCTTGTGATTATGCAAATGAAACAGTGAAGGGTGAAGAAATACCTAAATTGCGTATAATCGGTTGGATCCATACACACCCAGATATCGGTATATTTCTTTCTGGAATTGATGTTGACACCTTTAGAATGCTTAGAAACCAATGCCATAATCGCCGATTTATGGCTGTTGTAGTGGATCCACTAAGAGGAGAACACGGGGTGTTCTTGACAGAACGACAATCAAGAAACTTCAACGATGCGGATGGGATGTTTGCTCTAAATCAAGAGTTGGAAGGGAGATACCACGCCTTACTCGATCGTCTGCGAAGTATTCAGAAAGAAAGAGGTTTAGATTTCCTCCCCTGTATCTTACCTGGTCATCTTCGTGGAAAGAGAAACGCTATGGGAGACCGTGATGATATTGAAATCGAATTACGTAAAGGATTCTTCCAACTCAAGAAAAGAATTGGACAATTGAGTTCAAATTCAAATCAAACTGTTCAAGATGCTAAACAAGCTATTACGCGTCTCCAAAATCAATTAGAGGTAATGAGAAAGGAAAATCGTGAAATAAGACAAAAAACAAATGACTTGATTGGAGAAAAAACGCACGCTGTTCAGCGATTAGAAAATCTTGAAGCAAAGTTGTTGTCTATTGAAAAAGGGATTCCTGACTTGAAAGAGATGCAATCGGAATTCAATAAAGCGATCAATCTAATTCGCACTGAAAATGTAAAGACAATGAGTACAATACAACAAGAAATCATAGAGTCCAGATTACGATTCAGGGGTGAGACTATTGAGAGTGTGAAAGCAGTTATCAGAGGAGCGCGTTTGAGAGCAAAAATGTATACTGACGAGCAACTAGAATGTGTTCGTGAGGATTTGCGTTTTATCACTAAAGGAGAAATAGATATTACCACTACCAAAAACACATTGTTGACACCACGAACAGTCAAAATAATGTTGCAACAAGAGAAATTGGAAAACAAAGAATGAATAAACCAATTTGACATATTTACATATTAAATGTTGATTAGAGGAATCGCCATTCAACTACACTAGCATTCGTAATCGGCTGTAAATTAACTGCTAGGTTCCCATGCTTCCCATCAACCCAGTAGAGCCACCAGCGATCTCCATCTCCACCCTGTGCGAGCCCAATATCTTCAACAAATATCCCTAATGGTTGACTATCCCATGTGTACTCTAAACCAGCCAACTGCGCCGCTTCTACAGTAGCAGATTGTATTGTTTGATGCCCATCTAGGCCACCCACACAAGTTCGTGAATTATTACCTTGAAGGCGAGCGATTTCACCTTCATCTGCATCAAGGAAAATTGTCATTCCTACCTCTTCCCACCACAAGTCGTCCGGATACTCAAAACACACTACTTGGGAGTCATTCCACGCTTCTGGGAAACCCTCTCTCGAAGTATCCAAATCCCCACCTTCGTCACTAACTGTAGTTACCCACGCGAGGTTCAAGGTCGGTAAGAGCAGAAGTAATACCAGCAAGATTCCAAGTGAGCCGACTCGCTTTGCAGCCATGTTTCCTCCAGCGAGCCCAGCTGTTGACAGCACCAATGTCATCACTACCAACAATTCTGTCAACAGCGGTAATCCTGTCACAGTTGGATGTGTAGATTCAACCCCTGGATTTTCTGAGTTTTGTTGCCCATCAGCGTCTTTACTTGGTGCATTTGGATTATCATCAAAATATCTGACTTCTAGCCAAGAGGCATCGTTGGCAGCGGCCATCACTTCAGAAGTGCCGCCAACCCCAGCAGTCAACCAACCCTCTTTTTGAGGATGCCAATCCCACTCAAGAGACGATTCTATTCTATTTTCACCCCACCATACAAGGTGCCCTGCCCAATATCCATCAACAGTATTGTGAGGGACCGCGAGTGGTATTCCCCCCAAATTATAATTTCCAACCAATAATACAGGTTCTCCTGAAACCGGACCGGAGTCTATTACTGTGGCATTATCACAATCTGTCAAATTATAGAAACAATGAGCCTTAACTGAATCTAAATCCCCTGTGACCACTACTCCATTTGGTAAAATAACTGGAATCGATGGTGCAATTCCAAGTGAAACCCGATTCTTCACGATAAGACTTGATTCGTTATCAAGTTGCAAATTTACTAACTCACCGCCTTCACTTCCCTGTACAATTATGCCGGCACCAAATGTGTCATTTTGGTGGCTTGGAAACATTATGAAAGGCGGCGTTCGCAATTTTAATTCTGAACCATTGAGAACTACATTCAAATCCCATGAAGAGAAATTATCACCATCTATCTCCCATGTATGGAAGCCACCACTCTCATCACCGGTGGCTAATAATATCCCCGAAGTCCCTGAATAAAATGAGAAATTTTCTGATAAAATGACCAATCCAATGCCATTTCTGTACCCTGTAGCATTGTCAGGAAAAGTGTGCTGGAACAAGAATGTCCCATTCGGACTCAAACCTAGCACCCCGGTTTCAGTAGAAAAGTGAATAGAATCCTGTACATTTGGCTCACCAATTATCGGCATCGGTTTTCCAGTAATACCCCAAGATACTCGCTCGGTCTCGTACATCCAAAGTAACTCACCTGAACTAGCATTGTGGGCTGTAATGTTACCACTTGTCCAACCGTTGATTAGCAAATCTTTTTGCCAAATATGGATTGGTGGTGAAATCTCAAATCCAGAGCGTGATTGATTGTGCTCATAACGCCAAATCTGCTCACCTGTATAGATGTTGAAGGCGTAAATTCCCGGCCCTTTACCATCGTCCCACGGTCCACCAGGACTATCACTTCGCCCTCCAACTTTGACGAACAACATTTCTCCAATAACTACTGGAGTAGTTGAGACGTACCCCGATTCCAAGTCTTTTGTCCATTGTAATGGTGGCAATTCCCAAGTTACATTTTCAGGGTCTACTGTATGGCCAAGTGAAGTGCTTGCAGGCACTACCAAGAGACCAAAAAAAAGGAGGAAGATTACAAATTTGGTTGAAGGCATAATCTCGCCTCATTGTAATTTCATGATAGCGTCTTTCAGGGCGTCACTTACTGCTTTACCATCAGCGCCGCCGCCTAATTCTTTGAGCACTATTCCCATGAGTGGGCCCATAGCACCCATACCTCGCTCGGCAACAAAATCAGCTCTTTCAGCAATGATTCTAGCGACCACTTCCTCAACTGCGCCACTATCTGCTGGTACCACGCCTAACTCATCGGCCCGCCTCTCTAGGGCGGAGCGAATCGCATCTGCATCACCTTGTTGTGAGTGCCAATCACCACTTGTCATCATTCTTGCAGCCAGAGGAATCAATCCATCCCTCGTGACGCCTCCAGCCTCACGCATCTCTAAACAGAATCCGAGTAAAGCAAGTGATACTTTGTCAACACTTGGCGCCCCAGTTAATTCAGCAATTTCCTCTTGGGCACGGTCAAGCAATAATGTCCCCCAAGCCTTGTCTGGAAGACCTGCTAAACCAGCCATCAAGTTACCATCTCTACCGGCATGGAAGTCATCATCTACTTCCCTCCCAAGTAATGCGTCAACTTGGTTCTCAGAAAGGTCACACAGAGCCAGTTTATCTCTCCTATCTCCTTGAGTGAGAGGTAAGTTTGAAGCGATGTCAGCCCATTTTTCTTGCGCGATTGGAACCACTTGAATATCGGTTTCAGGATACATTCTCGCACTTCCGGGTAAAGGCCTCATTGCCGATGTTGTACCATCTTCTGGTGCTCCTTTCTTGATGACTACATTCCGAACCTCTTGCTGAGTCCTATGGAATGATGTGCGAGCCCGATTAATGACAGATTCAAGCGCTAATTCAGCCTGCCATTTTGGTGCTACACATAGAACAAATGCATCTGATTCATTCAGTTCAAGGCTAGTTTTTGCGCCATCAACTTCTGCCTGCTCAATGCCATATGCAGGTAACTCATCTGAATGAAAGATTCCACGCACACCAGCAAGTTTCGCTGCTGCCGCCAACTCCCTACCAAGCCGCGGCATTTGTGCCCCATTGGAATCGAGTTGTTTACTGCCAATTCTGCCATCAAAATTAGCCAATTTTACTGCTAACACTTTTGCACCATCTGCTAACGAGTCAGCAACCATTTTTGATTGACAATTACTAAACAAATCCGTGATATCTGATATATCACATGGCAATAATTCTTCCACTGATTTAGCAACACCTTCCTCCGTTGCTTGATCATCATCATCTCTATTTGGAGGTAGTAGCGGTTGGCCGATTTCAGCCCGCATTTCATTTGCCAGCCGATAGAAATGAAGTTGTCTAGCCATCTCTAATTCTATGATTTTTGGAATCCAATCTAAATCTTGACAGCCTTTGATTTCAACTCGGTCACCACAAGCGATTGAGACATTTAGGTCTTGACGAATAGTGCCCAATCCGCGGCGAACTCTGCGGGTGTCCCGAAGCAATTGACCGAGTGTTTTACTGGTTTCTTGAGCATGTGTTGGGGACAATATTTCCGGCTCCGTAGCTATCTCTATCAATGGCACTCCAAGCCTATCAAGAGTGTAAGTCACCACTTCGCCCCCACTTCCACTCACTGTATCCAACTTACGTGCTGAATCCTCCTCTAAGGTGAGAAGAGAAATTCCGACAGGTGCTGTATTTGTTTGTACCGCACCACCTGTGGCAATCAGAGTGGTGCGTTGAAATCCACTAGTGTTTGAGCCATCAACGACAGTTTTCCTCATTGCTTGCATGACTGCAACAGGATTCATATTCATCATCGCTGAAACCGTCAAAGCAACCTCTACTGCGTCCTTATCATGGCTGAGAGGAGGTGCCTCATCGAGTTCGATTAATCCGGCATTTGGTGATTGAACATAGGTGAAAGAACGGTTTCTACGAGCCTCAAAGCGAGCAGCAACATCGACCACGCCACCTTCACCTTGTGCTGCTCTAAGACGGCGGTGTGCCCTTGGCCACGATTCCGGAATCGTGTCAATTGTGTAATCGTAAAGGATTCCAGGTTGGCGAGAATGCAACTTCCCTGTTGCAAGTTGTTGGTGGATTTCGATTCCACACATGAAACCAAGAGATTCAGGGTCTAAGGACCCTGCATCAGCAATATCCCCCACCGGCTCGTCGCTTGCCATCAATAACCCGGAGAGGCCTATGGCTCATAGCAGAACCGGCTCATCTAGTCTATAAATCGAGGCTGTTGTTCAGTTAACAAGCCGCCAACGACCTGCACCAGGAGTGTAAACTTGACTTCGGTTGGATAATTGCACTAGGGCTTCTTCGACCTCATATTCATCAAAATCCTGCCGAGCCATTTCATTGAGAATGTCACCTGCAGGAACATCGACATCCCTCTTGCCTCCAGTCAATTGTTTCATGACCTCCAAAGTAACTTGTTCAGCAGATCTCTTTTTGGCCGATCGTCCAGTACTAATTACGCCTTCATCAAACTCATCACCCATCAACTCGTAACGCCAGTTTCTAAACATCGCTAGCGCTCTTTTTGCGTCTTCAACTGTCGCTTCTGGTGAAAGGCGCATTCTTGCGTTAGCCTCAGCTAACCTGACCAAACCTTCGAGTGCTCTAGCAGTAATTGGAACGCTATTGTCATCATCAGAATCTTTCATTCTTGTATCTAGATAGAATTTAGTGATTTCTTCTTGCGCTTCGGTTGTTAACACCGGATGTATGGTTCGTTTTGCCCAAGCAATATATTTCTGAAACATCGAAATAGTCAACTGGTCTTCACCATTGTAACCCTTCTTCATGGTTGCTTCTTCATCTACTACCTTGGGATCAATTTCTCGACCTTCTTCAATTAGTGCTTCACTAATGCCCGAACTTCGGTTGGAAAGAATATGTTCTGCAATTTGCATATCTTGTTCCCTAATAACATCATCTCGCAATAGCCAGATAATATCGAATCGAGACATCAATGCAGGAGGTAGGTCAACTTCCTCAAACATTGGCGAAATATCCAATCCTGCCTGTAACCTATGGCTGAATCTCCCAAGCCGAGGATTAGCGGCGGCCAACACCGCACACCGAGTTAGCATTGTTGCATTGATTCCACCTTTTGAAATGTGTATTTTCTGCTGTTCCATAGCCTCATGCATTTTTGACCTATCATCTTTATTCATTTTGTCAAATTCATCAATAGCTGCAAGTCCTGAATCAGCAAGAACAAGAATCCCTGCCTCCAAAGAGAAGCGACCATCGTTGAACGCATCTTTAACAGCGGCCGCAGTTAAACCTGCACCTGAAATACCACCACCAGAAGCATATTTCCCGCGCGGTGAAATCTGTGACATATATGTCAATAACTGACTTTTTGCCACCCCTGGGTCACCCATCAGCAAAATGTGGATATCACCTCTTGCTCGAGTGCCATCAGCATTTCTTCTTGCCACACCACTGAACAATTGCATCACTAATGAGCGCTTAACCATCTGCAATTTACCAGCCCCAAATATCGAAGGGGCAATGCTGTTAGTCAGTAATTCATACAAGTCAGCTCGGTTACTAATTTCAATAATCTGCTTTTTCTCCTCTTCGGAAATTTCTATCTCGTTAAATGGTGTGTTTTCAAGTTCAGCAGAAACTAATGAGTGGTAGATATTGAACATCGGGGTCTTACCCCCCCTCGTCTTCTCACTACGAATAAAAGGAACTAGATTGGCTGTCACCCTCATTCCAGGGAGTAGGACATTTGCCAAATCTGCTTCTGCTAGAATAGTTGCTCGCGCTGGTTGAGCCCCACCTGTCACATTTTCTGGTAATTCTTGAATCTCTATCCATTGATTATCCACTAAAGTCACATTTTCATGGATTAACTCAAATCTAGTCCCATCCTTGCCGCCAGCACTTCGGCCACAACCTCCATTCAAATCATCACACTGAACTGGCTCAATTAATTCTAATTCGTTCAGTTGTGCTACTTCGGTGATATGGGTGCAGATAACACAGCGAAATTGAGCATGGTAAATTCTAGGTTTCAATTCCGAAACCTTAGTGACTACTACTTCAGATGAAATTAGTCTGCCAATCTCATCTGAGCCAACTTCACGCAATGACTTCTTACAATCATGAGGTAACTCAATGATGCGTAGAGTTGGGTCAATATCAGAACCACCCTCGGCGCACAATGCTCTCAGCGATTCTGTAGCTGCTCGTAATATTGGTTTAGGGTACTCAATCAACGATTGAGCAAAATTAGGGTCCCAAGCCTGTATATCGCTAAAATTTATGACTAATCCCGACTGTTTTGGCCAACTACTCGCTAACACCTGAATCTCTCTAACGTATTGCTCTTGCAACAAAGTTCGCCAACGAGCATTTGAGTCTTGGATGCCGACCATGTGTGAATCTCCCGCGCAGGACTCATCAGCGCTCGCGGACGGTATTTGAACAACGCGATTTCCCCCCCCTATTTCCACTGGAAATCAGAACTTAATACTAGACTCGAAATTGCCTTTCAACAATTTCCACTGGAAGTTATTCCAATTGAAATGAAGCAATGACCCCAAACTCAGCCAAGCCAATTGGTTTTTGCAACATTATCCCTGGTGGTGGCACCCCTCCAGCCTCAAGGATATCCGCCTCGTCGTGACCACTCATCAACAGCACAGGCGCCTGAATCCCCAACGCCCGTACCTTGTGAGCGAGGTTAACTCCGTTCATCTCTGGAAGTGACATATCGGTGGCTAATAGAACGATATTTGGATTCTGTTTTATCTTTTCAAATGCTGACTCAGCATCTTCATGCGCGGAAACCTCAAAACCCATGCGAGAAAGGATTGTTTCGCCCAATTTACGAAGGGTTTCTTCATCCTCAACGAAGATAACAATGCCGCGGCTCAACTGAACACCAATCTTACGGGGTCAGCGAATATCTATCAAACCCTCGCCCCTAGGGTAAGGCATGGAAAGGGGTGTGTGGGACCAAGACATGATTATCAGGCTTGACCCTGATGAAGAAATTCATGCATCTATACAGAATATCATGGTAGAAATTGGTTACCATTCCGGAGCAATTACTAGTGGCATTGGCAGGGTGCGTAATGTGGATATTGGTTACTTGGCTGATGATGGAATATATCAGCGAAAATTTATTCAAGAATCTGTTGAATTGTTGTCGTTACAAGGAAATATTGCCGAATTAGATGGCGAGCCTTTCACTCATATCCATGTGGTTGTCTCAGATGATGATCATGTTGTTCATGGCGGCCACTTGTTTTCAGCTGTTGTTGAAGTGACCGCTGAAATTCATGTCAGATTAATACCGATTAATGGGGAATTAGGCATCTCATTAACTAGATGTCATCTTGAAGGAAGTGATTTCAAACCCTTAAACTTCACACATGTCGGAAGGGAAGATTCGTGAGAGTTCTTTTCGCCCATGGATTCGAAGGCACCCCTGAAGGAAGCAAACCATCCTTTATGCGAGATGAATTAGGCTGGGATGTTGTTACTCCATCAATGTCTGAACTTGGGTGGACAATTGAACAACAGACTGAGGTCCTACTTCGAATAATTGACGAAGATGGCCCATTCGACATTATCGCTGGCTCGTCAATGGGTGGTTTGGCCGCGGCCAACGTCTCTGCCCTCCGTCCTGACGAAAAATTTTCTCTGCTACTCATTGCTCCGGCCTTTGGATTAGGAGATTTATGGCGAGACGGCGCAAAAACGGAAGGGTTGGCGCAATGGGAGAAAGATGGAAGCATTCCGTATTTCATGAATGGTTTAGGAATTGAAGTGACATTGGACTGGGAATTTTTCCTCTCAGCAGAACGAATGTCATGGCCAAAACTGAATCACTCAACTGTTATTCTGCATGGAAATCAAGACACAATTGTCCCAATTGAGTACTCTCGCAAGGTCGCTGAGGAAGATGATTTCGTTGTATCTCTAATTGAGATTGATGATGGGCACCGGATGCAAGAAGCACGTTTGCACTTTGCTGAGGCTGCAAAATTATTGGTTGAAAGTGACTCGGCGGTTTGAAAAACCGCCACCATCTCGACGAATCAATGAGTGACGGCGATGGGCTTGATTACGCCTCATCTGGAGTTGACATCGATTTGGAAGCCGCTTCGGTTGCGTCACTCATTGGAGCACTGTCAAAATCCGTTCGTAAATCCGGAACCCCCGGTGCCCCAGTAGATTTGCCCGGCGGATTTGGTGGCTTGGTTGAGTTTGGAGACAATCTGTTAGCATTGGCAACTGATGGCGTTGGTAGCAAGTTGCAGATTGCCAACGAGTTAGGACAACTTGCTGGAGTCGGAATTGACTGCATGGCAATGAATGTCAATGACTTGCTATGTGTTGGTGCTGAACCAATCGCTTTTGTTGATTATGTTGCTATTCCAAAGCCAGACCCTGCAGTACATGCTGCACTTGGGGCATCTCTCTCGAGCGCCGCCGCCCGAGCACGCGTGACGCTCGCAGGCGGGGAGACAGCATCTCTGCCTGGAATTGTCAAGGAACTCGACCTTTCTGGAACTGCTTTAGGCTGGTTGCCAA
>JYMV01006197.1_pt1 | contig 10582 bp, 13 predicted proteins | sample 338911 | NCBI WGS metagenome assembly JYMV01 (sample SAMN03354496, study PRJNA234377) | hydrothermal vent metagenome | biome: Deep sea; feature: Hydrothermal plumes at the Eastern Lau Spreading Center, Western Pacific Ocean; material: Seawater | place: Tonga | collected 2009 | depth 2000 m m
ACAGTTTTTTCAACACCGTATCTGTTTCTCGATACAGCCGCCCGATTACAGTGACCCGTGACCCAGATTAGCGCGTTCCACCAGTTTTTTCTAAATATGTTGTTGAACTAGTAATTTGTTTCATTTCGGCTACCATAGATTTTGATACATAAAATGGGAGGTGGGGTGGAGGAACGATAACAATCAAATATTTTCTACCATTTTTTGATAACCCAAACTCCTTTGTGAGAAGACAAAATGATGATATATATGTTGTTACATGTAAATTAAAGAAATTAAAACAAAAATATCTACCATTTTTATTAAAACATAGCATATATATCAATGAAATTTACATACAGTTTAATTTTTAAATGTTTTCCATGTCACTGGCTTGCACCCACGAATTGAACTTTCTTGGCCAATACAACCATTTAATCAAGTATTGTTTGTTTTGTCCTTTGCCCCTGGTTCGTACAAATTGTTCCACTTCCCATAATTAATTTTCTTGTATGTTAATTTTCTGCAATTCTGACTGGTAAAAGGTTCCTTTTATTTCTTCGGCATGGTAATCCTTGATCTTGTATATAGGAACTCCACTTCTCCAAAATCGTTGTGATACGTTGAAGACTTCTCCAGTCAAATTTTCGTCGTACCCTCGTGAGAAAATATTTGTCAATTGTGTTATACGTACTTTATCTCCAATTTTAAATTTGAACGTCATTTTTTTTTATCACCTTTACTGGCATTTGGTTTTGTAAAATAAGTTGACAATCGTACTAGTTCTTCATTTCTCTTTGTTTCTTTAGCTGGTTTCATATCAATAGTGCTATGAGTCGTATGATTGTATCCTTCAGCAAAACTCTGGAGTTTGTCAATATATCTATAAGACTGCTTGAATGTAAAACATCTGTAGATTTTTGTTTTTATAGTTTTAATCACTCGTTCGGCGACGGATGCTTTCACTTCATACTGAGCATAGAAATGTTTAATTCCTGCCTCTGTGAACACAGACTGAACAGCTCTTGCACGAATTCTTGTCCTTTATCTGTACGAATTTTATAAGGCTTACGACCTTCCTTGAATATAGTTTCAAACGCATTTGCAACGGATTCGCCTTTCTTGTCTTTTAATTTTCGAAGCCACAAATATTTGGAAAACACGTCAATCACAACGAAAATATATCTGTATCCATCATTATATTTAGCAAATTTAACTAAATCCATTAAATCAGCTGACAATTGGTCATCGATACCTGCAACCACAATACTAGTTCTATAAAGACGTTGTAGGCTGTATGGTCTTGACTGGAAAGCCATTTTCTTAATTTATATTTACTGAGATTGTACTTTCCATCTTTTTGTACAAAATGAAACAGTTTATCTGGTACCGACAAACTAGCAGGATTGGCAGGGTTGTGATAGATGTCCTTCAAATATTTCTGCCATGTAGACATGTTAACGACCTGTAGAGTGTATGGTCGTAAAAACATTGTTTTGTCTTTTTATATACATTAATCTTCCTCGTGTTCATCATCAGAATATTCTTCTTGGTCATTATTCTCATCGTTGCTTATTTCAAAGTAGTCGTCATCAAATAAAATATCAAACTGATGGCGACTTCTTTTCAAAACACGTTGAATGGCAGTTTCTTCGTTGATGGCATCATCAATTAAATCCTCAATTTGCCGTACATTGTCTCTGTGTATACTGCTTTTATTCAGATGTACGATAAGTTTAAGTACATCGCCATAACGTTTTAAAAACTGACGTTGAACCAATGGGGTTATCTTTTCATTGCTCTGTTGCATGGCATCCTCTTCATCCATGCCCTTTTCAAGGTACTTTTTATATTTTGCATCCCATATTTTTTCTGTACTATCAACAGATTCATTAATTAAAGCTTTATATCCTTCATTTTCGTCGATATCGTCATCTTCGAATTCACTACTATCATCTGAATTATCGTATTCAATCCATTCGGCTCTTGACCTTTTAGATGTATTCTCTTCACTTATATCTTCGTCTTCTCTTTTCCTTTTCAAAGATTCGCTTTCAGGACACCACGTCTTGATATGTCTCTGTAAATCATGCATACTGTCGAGCACCACTCCACAATCATCACAGGAAGGCATTAATTCGCGTGTCTGTTCACTCGATTTATCTTCAAAAGAATGAACGTTATCCTCTTGTTCTTTTATTCGTATACCATTTGCCATTGGTATTACATCATCTTCTTGTTTTTTATCCAGAACATTCGAACGCAATCGATTTGATTCTGAAATAGTTGGTTTCAAATCCAAAAGTAAGTGTCCATAGTCTCTGGCAGTTGCTACTTCAAATATTTGTAGAAAATATTGCACTTTTCCAGGATACATCTGTCTACCTAAAGTACTTATTTGTTGCTTGTCGACAGGATTGTTAAATAAAACCAGATACTGACAATTTCTTCTTTGTGTAGGATCTTTACTATAATATAAATTTTGATTTAATACGACCACAGATAAATTTTTGTGATGACTTCTTTCTGTAAAGAGGTCGGTTATTCTAGGATCTTTTGCCGCTGTCGCCATCAAATCGTCTAAAACTATCAAATTTCTTACTGATGGATCAATGTAGCTATCTGTCTCCAAATCAATAGGTATCCCTTGTACAAATTCAACTCGTGGAGTAACAGTCCTTTGTATTTCATCATAGAGTGGCTGCCAACGTTTGTATAACCAAATGATCCTTTGTAGTGTTGGTTGAATACATTTATGGGAGCTTTGAAGAAGTTGCTTTACAAAATAAGTCTTCCCACAAGATGTAACTCCGCTGACTGTCATCGTAAAGGGATGTTTAAGCACAAAATGTTCTTCCTTTCTCTGCGGCGGCGGCGGTGGTGGCGGCGTTATCTCCTGTGGCAGCGGTGGTATAATTAATGTTGGCGGTGCATTCTGCTGCTTTGTCAGTTTTAATCCATGTTTGTTTTTCCTGTGTCTCAACATCACGTCTTTCCTACTAAATTCCTTGTGGCAATCTGGACAGCTTTTATCCATCCTCCCACGTGTAAGGTTGTTGTCAAACTATGAAAATCGAAAAAAAATCTCTTATATTGCTTTGCAAAGTATTATGAGTATATCAAATCTGTTTTCTATTGATAGGGAGTCATTTCATGACAAACAGCAAGAAATGAAACATACTTGTCAACAGTGCAGAAATAAATTTTCCAAGAAGAGTTTACTTCTTAAACATCAGCGAGATTTAGGACATCATGAGAGTTATGACTGCGAGATATGTCGGAAAAAAATTGGAAGAAAGTACAATATTGATCGGCATATGGTTAGACATAGAGATGAATCTTTACATCAGTGCAGTGAATGTGGGTTTCTCTTGCGTCGTTACCACAACCAAGTAGGCCGAGATTTAAAACGAAAAGGTGAGAACGTCAATGAAGCTCCAGTTAAGCGATGTTTGACAAAGAAAAGACTCGCCAAATAGATTTTATGATCTACGTGTAGTTACGAAGCGCAATATCCTAAAATTTAGAACAAAATCAACCACTTATAAAGTGGCATTTAAAGAATTAGAAGTACGCAATTTAACGAAAACGCTTAGATTGTTGTTTCAATCATTGATAAAAGATTTAACAGAGTTTATGAAATCTGAGGATCTAATTAGAATGTCCATTTCGTGTCCAGAGCTGGATTTTCCTATAACAATACCGTTTATGAAAGTTTCACAGTTGTCAACAGAAACCTTGTTGAAGGAGATTGAGCGCGTTCTACAGTCGTACGAACAATTTGTACTTGATAGTTCACTAGAAATAGATATCACGCATGTTAACATGCCTAGCGGTGCAGGCAGAAAACACACACTTAGATCGTTTTTTGTCGGAAAAGCAATGTATAATTCGAATTTAAAACAAGGACGATCTGTGTTGTGCCAGAGCTCTAATTACTGCAAATGCAAAAATTAGATAAACACACAAATTGGGAGGCTATACGTAAAGGGTGTAAAATGCAAGAACTGTTAGCACGTGCACTATATTGTAAAGCCGATGTTGCGGTGCGAAAATGTGGCATTGAGGACGTCAAGCTATTTCAGGCTGTTATGAATGATGTGCAAATTCATGTTGTTTCAAAAGAACACTTTAATAGTATTATTTACCAAGGCCCTGAAGCAGTAAGTAAGATATACCTTTACTTTCACGATGAACAGTACGATGTATTCACCAGTATGCCGGCCTTCTTGAATCGAAGCTATTACTGCCATTCCTGTCACAAGGGATATCAACATAGAGAGGAACACCGACGCAACAATATTTGTTCATCATGTCATAAGATACACGAACAATCAGAGGATGACTGGATATACTGCTTGGAATGCAATCGCTATTTCAAAGGCACAGACTGTTATCAACTGCACAGGATAATTACAAATAAAGGTATCTCAACTTGTAATTCGTATTACAGCGTGCCATCAATAAGAAAATGCATAAGAAAGAGCAAAAATGTGGTGAAGTGTACTGTAAGACGTGTAAAGATTATTTCGATCCAGATCATCTCTGTTACATGCTTCCTGTGTGCAATGAAGCAGATCGAAAGACAGACCCAGGAAAAAAAGCAAAGAACGACGAAAGACAGGTTTATATCTTTTTCGATTTCGAGTGTACACAGGACGATTTAATTCAATGCGAGGCTGGATATCAAAGCGGGCAGGACAGTATAAAATGTGTCAACTGCAAAAAATCAAATTGTGTTACTTACGAACACAAACCAAATTATGCGTTGCACATAAAGTGTGTTCGGACTGTTTTGACAGAGAGTTAACCCATAACAGTACATGCCATTATTGTGGACAGAACGAACAGGTGTTTACTGGAATCAACACTGTCGACGAATTTTGTAAATGGTTATTTTCCGGAGAAAATAATGATGCAACCGTTTTGTGTCACAATTTCAAAGGGTATGATTCCTTCCCGATTCTGCAATACCTGTTCAAAAATGCAATTATTCCAAAAATAATCCCATGGGGAGCTAACAATATGTCCGTTGAAGTCCCGGCATGCAACATTCGCATGATTGACTCAATGAACTTTCTACCATCTGCATTATCGGAACTACCAAAAATGTTTGGCTTGAAAGAGATGGCTAAGGGATTTTTCCCACATCTTTATTATAAGAAAGAAAACCAAGGGATTAGATTTTACAATTCAGATTCAATGACAACGGATCCAAACAAAGCAAATAACCGCAAATCGTTCCTGCAATGGTATGACACACATCAAAATGATGCTTTCGATTTTAATGTTGAGCTGCTGAAATATTGTCGATCGGATGTAGACATTCTCAGACGATGTTGTTTGAAGTTTAGATATCTTTTCATGGATATTACGTCTGATGGCTGTGACGATAGAATCGATCCATTTGCCAGTTGCATTACGATAGCTTCGGCATGTAATTTAGTGTTCAGGAAAAACTTTCTAGAACATCAGACGATCGGCATCATTCCAGTCCATGGTTATCGACCAGAGGAAAAGCATTCCATAAAAGCGCTAAAATGGATCCGATATATGGCAAATACTAAAGAGATACATATTCAGCATGCTCGAAATGGTGGAGAAAAGAAGATAGGAGAGTACGTGTAGACCGTTATCATGAATGCGAAAATGGAGTTAAAACTGTGTTCGAATACCATGATTGTTTTTGGCACGGTTGCATAAAATGTTTCTCTCGGCACACAGTCAATCCGGTAAACCAAATGACAATGGCTGACCTGTATCAGCGGACACTAGAAAAGAAACATTACTTAGAAAGTCTGGGCTATTATTACATATCGACATGAGAATGTGAATTTGACCGTGAAATATTGGACAATATCGATATTAAAAGTTTCGTCGACAAGGTTAATTATGTGACCCCACTCGAACCCCGTGAGGTTGTTTTGGGAAGAAGAACAATAGCGTTCAAACTCTATCACGAGGCTAAAAGGAACGAGGCTATCAATTATTACGATGTGACATTCCTCTACCCTTATATCAATAAAACGAGTAAATCCGTATTGGGACACCCCACGGTGATTACAGAGAACTTTGGAAATGCTTCCGAATACGAAAGTCTTATCAAATGTAAAGTTTATCCTCCGAGAAAACTTCATATCCCTGTTTTACCAACAAAAATAAACAACAAACTATTATTTGCGTTATGCAGGACATGTGCCGAATCTCAGCAACAGACTGCATGCCTTCATTCACAGGACGAAAGAGCACTTACAGGTACGTGGGAGACAGACGAGTTAAAAATGCCAATTAAGAAAGGATATATAATAGACAGGATCTATGAAGTATGGCACTTTGACAATGTCGAGCAATACGACCCGAAATCAAAAACGGGAGGTATTTTCACAGAATATATAAATACGTTTCTACAGATGAAACAAGAGGCGAGTGGTTGGCCTTCTTGGTGTAAGACCGAGGATGACAAACAAAGATACATCGACAACTATTTCGAGAAGGAAGGTATCCGATTAGATTACGAGAAAATAGTGAAAAATCCTGGACTTCGAGCATTAGCAAAGCTGATGTTGAACAGCTTCTGGGGTAAATTTGGACAGCGATCTAATTTACCTCAAATAGAATACGTATCCGACCCATCCGTCTATTTCGATCTGCTGACGAGCGATCAACAAGAAGTTTCCGGAGTGAATTTTGTGACTGATGAAGTTGTTGAAATGAGATGGAAAAATAAAAACGAATTTGTAGAAGCTTCGGGACGAACCAATGTTGTATTGGCTGCTTACACCACTGCTCAAGCCAGGTTAAAACTGTATAGCTATTTGGAAAAATTAGAAAAGCGGGCCTTATACGCTGATACGGACTCAATTGTTTTCGCTACAGACGAAAACGAATGGAAACCTTCTTTAGGGGACTACTTGTGCGATCTGACCGACGAGGTACCAGCGAAATAAAATAACACATTTTGTGACTGGTGGTCCGAAGAACTATGGCTATAAACTTGATAAACCGGACACCAATAGTATTCAAACCTTTTGCAAAGTTCGCGGGATCACACTTAATTATAAAAATGCACTTGACATTAACTTTGATACCGTTCTCGAATTAGTAACTACTGATGGCGACAAGAAAATCACTGTAACTGATGAGCATAAAATTTCAAGAGATCAAAAGCATAGTAGAGTAGTGACAAAAACTGAAAGTAAGGACTACAAAATTGTATTTGACAAGAGAATTATCACTGCTGACCTTAATACCATTCCATATGGATATTGATTTCATTGCATAATAAAATATTTGTAAATAGTGTAGTTTTTCTCTGTTTGAACCACATATCTATATATCCATATCTATGGTTGTAAATACTCACAGAAAAAGTATTATCCCACGAAAGAAGCAAATGAATTTAGTACATATATCACTGACTTATATATCTATATTTACGGACACAGCCACAACTAATTCCCCTCACAGGAGCGAGTTCCTATTACAATATCAAATATATATGATTAGCATTCATTAAGATGATTAAAACATGTTGAGTGGGCATGTCGTTCTTTGATAGATCATTAGCCATTAACCAATGTACATAAAATAATATAAATAATTTTTAAAAATACAATTTACAGGTACATAAAATAAATAATTAATTACAATTTACAGGGCTAATTTTAAATATTATAATTGTCAATAATTAACATTAATTAAGATGATTAAACAGATTAATTAGTTCAATTACTGATGACGTCATCATTCAATTTTTACTAAAAAAAATTCCCTAGTCTAACAGGGATGACTACTATTATGTATCCAACTGCTTTGTTATTTAACCTAATATTGTTAAGGAACAGATGACGGAATCTGGGTAAAAGTCTAAATATATCATTATCAGTTGTATATTTCATATATAACTAGTGTTGTTAATTGACAAATCATAATATAAATGTGGGGCCGTCGTCATATGGTAGTTAGATTTACAACTACCTGTGTAATCAGTGCCTATCACCACTAAAGTTGTGAGTTCGAATCCCACTCAGTTGAGGTGTACTCGATACAACATTATGTGATAACGTTTGTCAGTGACTTGCAACGGGTCGATGAATTTCTCCGGGTACTTCGGTTTCCTCCACCAATAAAACTGACAGCCACGATATAGCTGAAATATTGTTGAAAGTGGCGTTAAACACCATAAACTCTAGCCTTAACCCATATAAAATTAGTGTTGTTATCTTCCTTAACAACTAAATGAATCTGTGATATAAGTTGCTTATGCAGACAAGTGCAATCCTGGCATCAACTCCAGTGAATTCAAGTTATTTCTCCCTTATTTCCGTTTTCAGGAACAGACTTGAAGAATAGTTGATAATTTCATCCACGACCATATGTAGGATTACCAGTTACATTTATTATTCTGGTTTTTTTTTCAAAGACAATCAAAGTTATGTGTCTTGCAGGCAAATACAGTACATTGTTATTGGATGCTTGTCAGCTGAGAAAACAACAAATATGGCATGATACATGCTACTTCTTTTAAATATCATTATGGTCTGAGGTACAGAATTCAATTTCCATAAAATGAGAAAAGAGCTCTACAATTTGAAAAAGCTATAATTATCGGGATGGTAAATACAATTATATATTCAACATATGTTTCTTGAATATAATTAGTAATATGAACATCCATACTGTTCCAAATAATGTATTGATTATTCTTAGAATTCTATTGCTACTGTATATGTTATCACATTACAAAGCACAGAAATAATGTCTACAGATAATATTATACACATGTATGGCACAGAGAATAGTGTTAGCATTCTCTATAGAGCTGCAAATATAGTTACGTATATTTTGACATAAGAAACTACATGTTTGCTTATTCGCATGTGATGCCTTGAATGTTGGGATCTCGCACATACTGGTATATCCTTCTATAAATCCGAATGACAATGTATTACACACAAGCTCACAATGTCGTGGCTTTAGTCCATCTATATAATAGGGATCACATTGGTTACCACCATCTCCTTGATCCATGGTATGATGTGTACACAGTAAAACAACGAGGAAACAATCTGAAATAATAAAACAACAGACAGAATGAAAACAAAACACAATCAACGAAATGACAATGACACTAAACCATGAAATTAAACTTGATCAACTCAATTTTCTTCATATTATTATTGTATGTTAAGCACGAGGACATATATAAGGAATACTGCAAAACAATATTATATTTGCAATTTAAAAAGCTCGAAAATGCGGTCTGTGCTTAGCAATATATATTCAAGGACTTTGGTTATTGTTTATATATTAAGTAATGCCAATGATTATAAAACAGATGATGAGGTAATAAAATAATAAATTATTACGATCCTTATTCGTAGTAAAGGTTCAATTTCTTGAAACTGGAATAATTCAATAAAAACATAAATATCTATTAAAAAAAATGTGTGCATGATACCTGTCTGTAATAGTCTTCATCAGGTACGCTCATAGTCCAAAGATTAAAAAGCCAAAGGGCATAAACAGGTTACTCAAAATCAGCCAAGGTTACCTATGCATAAGAAAATACAGATGAAATAATTTATATTAACCTCAACTATGTATATGCATTTGACTAGTAGGATGGTATGATGACATAAATGAAACCGTAAATATGATACATATGAATAATGAGTAGTTCCAACAATACATCGGTTATATCATGGTCAGTTTTTATTGTTGGAGGAAACCAGAGCACTCGAATAAAACCACCATCTACTCCATGAAGAAGCAATTTGACCTTACATCTCTTTAAATCAAAAATTAAGACCATCATATATGTATAATACATATACACATACACAAACATGGCAATATGACTTTATACTACTTACTTAACATATAAATCTGGCGTTTTTATTCTATGCATTTCTCCATCAATACTATAGTTGAGATTAGGTTGCGTGGTCAGCTGGATTATTATCTTCTGTCACTCTAATTATATACCCTGTCAGTAGACTAAACTGTAGGAAGTTCTTTGTAGTTTCTAACTAGAGACGATAAAAAATAAATTAATTTGTTTGCTTTTGGTGGCTTGGTTTTTGGCTTACATTAATAACAAACAACATCCCATATAGGACCATGTCAGGTAACCTTTCATTATATAGTTGACCGTCCAATCAAATTCAAGACAGTTATATATTTAATATTATTATCACAATCAGGCAACAGTTTTCAGCGTGTGCTCGATTTTCAATACCCTCAGATTTTGTAGACTTGTAGTTGATGGGTCCATTGCAAATATGACCCCTGACATGACCCTATACAGAATGTCATTAAAATATTGTTAAACAACATTATTAAGAAAAAACTGCTGTGACGTGCTAATCTGGATCACGGGTCACTGTAATCGGGTGGCTGTATCGAGAAACAGATACGGTGTTGAAAAAACTGTTGATACTCATAAAATATTCATAAATGCTATAAAATTTAATGCTTGTCTTCAAGAAATATGATAGACAAAACCATGTCTGAAGTTTTATGACGAAATATCTCCGATTTCTATGTAAATTTACGAGTTGAAGTTGCGGCTGTATCGAGAAACAGATACGGTGTTGAAAAA
>JYMV01025451.1_pt1 | contig 10582 bp, 10 predicted proteins | sample 338911 | NCBI WGS metagenome assembly JYMV01 (sample SAMN03354496, study PRJNA234377) | hydrothermal vent metagenome | biome: Deep sea; feature: Hydrothermal plumes at the Eastern Lau Spreading Center, Western Pacific Ocean; material: Seawater | place: Tonga | collected 2009 | depth 2000 m m
CTGAGCTACCGACCCGCAAGGGACATTTAAGACTAGCAGAGAGAGTAAAAAAGTCAATAAATAATTGGCACTATTTAGATTGAATGAAGAATTAACCTTCTTCCAAAACCTTCACTAGATTATCTGCAATGTTCTTAAAGGCCATTGAAGCCGGTGAGTCCAAATTGCTTGCCATCAACGGTTTACCATCATCTCCGCCTTTACGTACTTCAAGCTCAATTGGAATAGCACCAAGAAATGGTGCCTGAATTTTTTTGCTGGTTTCTTCTGCACCATACCGGCTGAAAATTGGTGTTTCCTCACCACATTTGGGACAGGCGAAAAAACTCATATTTTCGACAATTCCTAAAACATCTATTTCTACTTTTGTAAACATCTTTGCTGCTTTGACTGCGTCAATTAAAGCCACATCCTGAGGTGTAGAAACGATAACGGTTCCAGTTAGTTCACAAAGCTGAGAAATGGAAAGCTGAGTGTCACCTGTTCCCGGAGGCATGTCTATTATCATAATATCTCCTCCGGGCCAGTCAGTGTCACGCAGCAGTTGCTCAATGGCCTGGTGAACCATGGGTCCTCTCCAGATAACGGGATCATTTTCATCAACTAAGTTCCCGATTGACATGGTATGCATGCCAAAAGATTCCAGTGGAACCAGGCGGTTACCTACCACAGATGGTTTCTCGCCACGTTTACCTGTCATGATAGGTAAACTTGGTCCATAAATATCTGCGTCAAACAGACTAACTTTTAAACCTTTTTGTGAAAGTGCGAGGGCTAAATTTACAGACACAGTAGATTTACCGACTCCCCCTTTTCCACTGGCTACAGCAATTACAGCTTCATAATTCTGCAGGTATGCTGTACGTTTAGGTTGTTGCGGTTCAGTTTGAGCTTGTGTAGTTTGTGAAGCAGTTTTTTCTTCAGGCGGTGAAGCTAAAACTTCAATGGCAACTCTCTCGATTTGTTCAATTTTTTTTATTTCTGCTTCAACTTGTGCTGGTAGTGATCCGCGTAAAGGAGAATCTTCCGGCAAAATAAGCGTGATTTTTGCAAAATCATTATTGACTACGCAGCCATGTACGATTTCAGGTTCAACACTAACCAAAGGTTGGCCGTTATCTAAGGTGATTTTAGAAAATACTTCTTCAAACTGTCTTTCTATGTCCATGTATTTTTTATCCTTATTGATTGTAAATAAAAAGCTATGACAAAATTATATACTATTGGTGAAATGTCGCAAATATTTAATGCCAAAACTGAGAAAATTAAAACAGATTTATTGGTGCATGGATTCAGCATAGATTCTCGCACTATGAATGCAGGTGAGTTGTTTTTCTGCATCAAAGGAGAAAATACTGATGGACACCATTACATTTCTCAGGCACTGGAAAAAGGGGCCTGTGCGGTTGTGGCAGATCCTGCCTGCATTCCGGAAGCCATCCGTCAAAGTAGTTTTCCTCGAATTTTGGTCCCGGATCCCAATCTGGCTTTGCGGGAATGGGCAGCAGATATACGTAAACGGTTTACCGGAAAAGTGCTGGCTGTAACCGGAAGTAATGGAAAAACAACTACCAAAGAAATACTTGCCGGCTTATGTCGTCATCTTGATCCGAATGCATATGCGACTCCTGGAAATTTTAACAACTTTATTGGTGTACCTCTAACCTTGCTGGAAGCACCTCCGGATACAAAATGGTGGGTAATTGAAATTGGTACAAATCATTTTGGTGAAGTTGCAGAACTTTCAAAAGTTGTTCAACCAACTGCTGGAATCATCACAAATATCGGTCAAAGTCACCTTGAGTTTCTGCAGAACACAGAAGGAGTTGCCAGAGAAAAATCAGGATTATTTGCAGGGATGTCACCTGGAAATAAAGTCATTGTTCCTGACACATTGCTGCATTTGGATTTGGTGGAAGAAGAAGCCGTAAAAGCAGGCGTAGATATTGTTAAAACAACAACGGTTACAGAACAGGCATCGGAAAAGAACTGCAAAATACGCTTTTTTAACGAATGGTTTGAATCCTCAATTGACAGCCCTCTTTTGCAGCAAAACCTGGTTTTAGCCCTGACGCTTTTGAAAGAGGAAGGGGTACCGGTAGCTCTTCTTAAGCAGGCAGCAGCAGCCTTGGATTTGTCAGTGAAAGGCAGGTATCAGCAAATTGAAATGGATGATTGGATCTTAATTGATGATACATATAACGCCAATCCTTCTTCTTTTTACAGTGTGCTGGAAAATCTAAACAAAACTTATCCAGGTCTTCGAAAAATTGTCGTTTGTGGTGCCATGGCTGAATTAGGCGATTTAAGCCCGGAGTTACATCGTCAGGTCGGTGAAACAATGGTAAAGAATGGAGTAGAGAAAATGTTTGGACTTGGTGGTGCAGAAATTAAATTTTATCTTGAAGGCTGGAAAAATGGAGGAGGAAAAACCGAAGCGGCACAACGCTTTAGCGATATTGATGATTTAACGAAAACTTTCAGGGAAGAATTACGGGCGTCAGATGTTGTACTTGTTAAAGGCTCACGATCCGCGCAGATGGAACGCTTTGTTGAAGCAATGCTTTAATGTAATTCAATGGTTATTCAGTTGGTTACTTTTTCTTTCAAACTGTCAATAACTCCACCAGCCTTTTCAACAACCTGTTGTTCTTCAGCCAGTTCAAAAATTTCCTTCAGTGCCTCTTTTGAGGTCTGAAAAATATCATTTTCTGTAAACCAATCTACAACGTTTCCTGGAGTCAGCCCTTGAGCTCCTGCATAGTATGCAATTACAGCAATGAGACAAACTAAAATTATTCGTTTAAACATCTTTTCATACCCAGCATTATAAGATTTTCAGAGCCAGAATTGATCAGGGTTCAGTACAATGGTTTCTTCACGTTTCGGTCCCGTAGAAATAATAGATACCTTTGCTCCTACCAACTCAGAAATTCTCTCAAGATAAGCCAGCATTTCCCGGGGAAGCTGATCATATTCCGTGATACCCGCAGATTTACATTTCCAGCCCGGCATTTCTTCTAAAACGGGAGTAACGTTTTCCAGCGATCTTGGTAGATTTTCAGTATGCTCTCCATTTGATAATCGATAAGACACTGCAATTTTGAGAGTGTCAAACTTATCCAGCACGTCCAGTTTCATTACAGCCATACTGGTAATTCCATTAAGACGAACTGCTTGACGTACAAGTAATGCATCAAACCAGCCACATCTACGGGGACGTCCTGTTGTAGCACCAAACTCATGTCCTTCAGACTGTAAAAGCTCACCATCATTATCAAGCAGTTCAGTCGGAAAAGGGCCGCTTCCTACCCGAGTGGTGTAGGCTTTGACAATCCCCAGTACCTCATTGATACGTGTTGGACCAATTCCGGTGCCGGCACAGGCTCCTCCGGCCAAAGTGTTAGAAGAAGTTACAAAAGGATAAGTTCCATGATCTACATCCAAAAATGTACCCTGTGCGCCTTCAAACAAAATGTTTTTTCCTTCCTCAATCATCTGATTAACCAGCAGCGGCGTGTCACGGATGTATGGTTTAAGGATCTTGAGATATGCAGTAAATTCTGAAAATATTTCTTCTGCAGAAAAAGAAGGTTCATCAGACTTGTAATAAAGTTCAAGCAGTTTATTTTTTTCTTCAACAATTTCCTCCAGGCGAGCTTTGAACAGTTCCGGTTCCAGCAGATCTCCAACCCGCATTCCGGATCGTCGAACTTTATCTTCATAGGCAGGACCTATTCCTCGACCTGTAGTACCAATTTTATTTTTGCCTTTCTGTTCTTCACCAAGGCGGTCAAAGGTTTTGTGCCAGGGCATAACCAATTGCGCCCTGTCGCTGATGTGCAAATGGTCTTCTACTGCAATATCCATTTGCGCTAATTCATCAATTTCTTTGATCATCTCTGCCAAATCGATGACAACACCATTACCAAGAATGGAAGTTGTTTTACGTAATATTCCAGAAGGAAGCAAATGCAAAATGAATGTTTTTTCCCCAAACATCACTGTATGTCCTGCATTGTTCCCACCCTGATAACGCACTACTGCATCCGCACGTTCTGTGAGTAAATCTACAATTTTACCTTTTCCTTCGTCACCCCACTGAGTGCCTACAATAATTACACAAGCCATATTAGTTATTAGAATTTGAATTTATTATGAATTTATGAAGTAAGTTCTTTGGCCCTCAGATAAGCCTGTTGGATACCTTCTTTGATCGACTCACCAACATTTTCTGACTGAAAATGATTAAGAGCTGCTAAGGTGGTTCCACCAGGAGATGAAACCTGTTTACGCAAAGTTTCCGGAGACACCTGTTGTGACTCCCACAACAGCGTTGCACCAAGAATAGTTTTTTGTACAAGAAGTTGAGCCTCTTCTTCTGTAAAACCAAGAGATTTTGCAGATTCAGTCATTTGCTCTGCAAAATAGAACAAATAGCCCGGACCACTTCCGGAAATAGCGGTGGCCGCATCGATTGCATCTTCATTTTTTGCTTCCAAACACGTGCCGCAGGAAGAAAAAAGAGTTTTTACCCACTTGATTCCATCTGAATCAACATTCTCTGAAGCAAAAAAGACACTCATTCCCTCTGCAATCAAAGTAGGGATATTGGGCATTACACGCACCAGTTTTGATTGCCCCAGGGCTCCGTGCATAGTCTGCAGTGAAATTCCTGCCATTACCGAAATTACGAGCTGGTGCGGTAGAAGCCACTGGGCAAGCAGTTCCATTGCTGGTGTTGCACCTTGTGGTTTTACTGCTAATATAAGCAGATCGTAGTTTCGTACGTTTTCATTAAATTCTGCCTGGGAGTCGCAACTTGTGGCTTTACTCAAATTTTGTCTTTTTGCGTCATCCGGTTCAATCAGCAAAATATTTTTTGGAGGAATTACTTCCGCTTTAACCAAAGCCAGGAGAATTGCTCCTCCCATGTTTCCACCACCAATAATTATCAAACGCATGGACTTCTATTATTCTATAGATTTTAAATAATGAATTGAGATAATCAAACCCTGAATATTATACTTTTAATTTTATTAAAAAACCAGTAGATTATCTAATATTATAATAGAATATTTAGATTGTAATTATTTGCTAAATACCTGATATACAGTTATATTATTTGAAATAGGATTATAATAGATGTCCATTTTAGACGTGCCTGATCCGGATGGTTTTCTATATATTGTTGCAGATTCACATTTAGATGAGAAAAATGCACCTGCCGAAGAGTTTGTGGAGATGCTGGTACAACTGGAAAATCCACATACCATCGTATTTTTAGGGGATCTATTTAAAATTTGGCTCGCACCTCCAAAATTCTGGTCGGACCTGCACCGTCAAGTACTGTTAGGTTTTCAGTCGTTGAAAGATAAAGGATCCAATGTGGTGTTTATTGCAGGAAACAGGGAAATGCTATTACCAGGCAAATTTACAGACAACTGGAAAAAGAAGCTGCCTTTTACACATTTGATTCACAACGACTGGTTCTTGAATTGGGGTAATCAACATTTTGGTTTTATTCACGGTGATACAATTAACTATCACGACCGACAATATCTGCGCTGGAAATCTGTTTCACATAGTCTGGCCGTTGAAACAATTTTTCAGCTGATGCCGGGTCCTGCAGCGCGTTGGATTGCCGAACGGATTGAAGCAATGTTGGTGGAAACCAATAAAGAATACAAAGTCCATTTTCCTGAAAAAGAAATACAAGAGTTTGCTGAATCTGTGCTTCCGGGAGTTGATAATTATTTCGTGGGGCATTTCCACGTTGATAGAGAAATAAAGGTTGACGGATGTTCAAGCGTTTTGAGAGTTGTTCCTGACTGGCTTTCACAACGTAAACTCATCAGAGTGAGCGCAGAAGGCACTAAGGAAGTTCTACACTTTCAAAACGGTTCATTTGAGAATGCTCATTGATTACTGATCAGGAGTTTCATATCTTCAGGAGGAATGAAATCAAGTGTTTCCATTCCGGTTGGTGCCTGTACTCCACTGATGACCATCAACCAGTGGTTGTTGCCAGTAAAATCTTCAATACGGATTTTTCTGGGAAACAGAATTTCGTAGTGTTTTTGATAGAGTGAAATTTGTGCTTTGTATTCCAGCAAACCTTCCACTGATTTGTTCATGGACTGTATCCGTCCTGCAGAATTTAAGCGAAGACGTATAACCGAAGTACCTTGAACCAACTGCAACTCTCCGGAAGGTAATTTTGTTCGTTGCCAGGCTGGGGTTTTTTCCGGAATTTGTCCCAGGATCAGCCATTTTAGTTCAGTCAGAGAAAGATCCATCCCCAGCCATGTCTGACGTACATACCGGTTATTTTCATCCAAAACATAGTTTTTTTCCTGAAAATTCAACAGCAAAAACTTTTCAGGTCCCACTCGCAACTCATATATTAATGAACCGACGAGCGGAGTAAATATGCTCAGCCTTAATTCTGAATCAGCGGAAATATGTATTTCCATTTCCCCACTGTGCTTGCCTTCAGGATGCTTAAATAATATTCTTCCGGAAACATAGTAATTCCCCTTGCTTTTACTCAGGTTTTCAAATTGTGAGGGTGAAACTCCGGACTGTACAGTACCGGAAAGGGATGTGCATCCTGTTAACCAAAGAATGCTTACTATGACTGGATAAATGAGCCTCAATGGGAGTTTGAGACTCAATCTTCGTCTTTCATAAATACTTTCTCTGCAACGAGAAAGAGGGAGATGTAAAGGCCTGCAATCACAGCAACTGTGACTAGAATATTCATTTCATGCATGATTCCTCTTAACAAGTGGTTTCTATAATGTTAGAATTCATGCTAACTATTATTTTCTGCAGATGCAATAAATTTTATTAGAACCTGTTATTTTTTATAAATATGAAAAGAGATTTTATTTCAATTTTGGATTGGACAAGTGAGGAAATAAGAAGCAATCTTGACTTTGCAGTTGAATTGAAGCATCAGACAAAGGAAGGGAAGTGTCCTCAGTTACTGCAGGGTAAGACTTTTGGTCTGTTTTTCCATAAACCATCTTTACGGACACGACTCTCATTTGAGGTTGGAATCACACAACTTGGCGGAACTGCAATTGTTCTTACAGAGCAGGATTTTAAAATTGGAGAGCGGGAAACAGTAAGTGACGTTGCACGGGTTATGTCACGTTATGTGGATTGTATATTGATCCGTACTTTTTCACATCAGATGGTGCTGGATTTATCAAAACATGCAACAGTTCCGGTGGTCAATATACTTACGGATTTCAATCATCCATGCCAGGTCATGTCAGATATGCTGACTATCAAGGAAAAACTGGGACGCATTGATGATGTCCGCATCGCTTATCTTGGAGACAGTAATAATATGACCAATTCCTGGCTGAATATTGCTGCTAGAATCCCACTGGATTTACGTATTGGAACATCTCCGGAAACTCTGCCGGATATGGAGCTAGTACGTAAAATTCAAGAAATCGGAATTTCCTCCATCAAAGTTACACACTCTGCAACAGAAGCTGTGGATGGTGCAGAAGTTTTGTACACGGATGTTTGGGCCAGTATGGGAGAAAAAGATAAAATTGCTGAAAGAGAGCGTTTATTAAAAGAATTTCAAATTAACTCAAGCCTGTTGCAGCATGCTGAAAAAAATGCCCTCGTTTTACATTGCCTGCCTGCTGAAAGGGATAAGGAAATTACTGATGAAGTGATTGAAGGACGACAGTCAGTAGTTTTTGATCAGGCAGAGAACAGGCTCCATGCACAAAAAGCTATACTAGTTCAATTAGAAAAATGGAATCAGGTTTGAGCATATTTTCACCACCAGCATAAATTCGTTTTATGACAGAAAAAGCTAAAATTATTTTTCCTGACGGTCAGTCTTTTGACTTTCCGGTGTTGACAGGTTCAGAACACGAAAAAGGAATCGATATTTCAAGTTTACGGAAACAAACCGGATATATTACTTTGGATCCAGGCTTTGTCAATACTGGTTCCTGTGAGAGTTCAATTACTTTTCTGGATGGTGAGAAAGGAGTTTTGCGATATCGAGGTTATCCCATTGAGGAACTGGCAGAAAAATCTTCTTTTATCGAAGTTGGATACCTGCTGATAAACGGAGAGTTGCCCAAAAAAGATCAACTGGAAAATTTTACCAATCGAATCAACTTGCACTCAATGATTCATGAGGATATGAGACACTTCTTTGAAGGCTTTTCCCAAAACTCACATCCAATGGTAATTCTTTCTGCAATGATTTCCTCACTCTCTGCATACTATGCAGAAGCATCTGGAAAAGCATCAATTGAAAACCTGGAGATAAATTCTGCCCGTTTAATTGCAAAAATCAGTACTATTGCAGCATTTTCCTACAAAAAAAGTGTAGGCCAGCCTTTTGTTTATCCAAGAGATGAACTGCCTTACTGTGCAAAATTTTTAAACATGATGTTTTCTGTTCCGGCAGAATCATATGAATTAGATCCGGTAATAGAACAATCTTTGGAGTTGCTCTTGATTTTACACGCAGATCATGAACAAAACTGCAGTGCTTCAACAGTACGGGTTGTCGGCAGCAGTATGGCGAATGTTTATGCGTCTGTTGCTTCAGGAATTTTAGCTTTATGGGGGCCTCTGCATGGTGGTGCTAATCAGCAAGTCGTTGAAATGCTGCAACAAATACATGAAGACAAAGCAGGTATTTCAAAATATATTGAAAAAGCCAAAAATCAGGATTCTAGTTTTCGCCTCATGGGTTTTGGTCATCGGGTTTACAAAAATTTTGATCCACGCGCCAAGATCCTCAAAGTTGCATGTGACAAGTTACTGAATAAATTAGGAATTAACGATCCGCTGCTTGAAATTGCTCTTGAACTTGAGGAAACCGCACTTACAGACGATTATTTTATTGAGCGTAAGCTTTATCCCACATTAGATTTCTATACTGGAATTATGTATCGGGCAATTGGAATACCACTTAATATGTTTACTGTCATGTTTGCTCTGGGTCGTGTTCCGGGATGGATTGCCCAGTGGAAGGAAATGCATGAAGATCCCAAGCAGAAAATTGCCCGTCCGCGTCAGTTGTTTACAGGTAATACTAGGCGCAGCTACACGACGATAACCGAGCGTCATTAAGCAGCAGGTGACAAGTATAAAACAACATTTAATTTAGTTGAACACTACTTGCATAGTTAGCGTTGTCATGTGCTGAGACCACAGACCTTGGTGCAATTACTTAATTAAACTCAAATATTAAATAAAAAGGGCGAACATGGGTTCTGTTTTGTCACAGGAAGAAGTTGATGCGCTGTTGCAAGGGGTAACCAGTGATGAAGAGGTAAGTGAAGAAGATGAGGAGGAGTATGACCCTGAAGAGGTGGTATCTTTTGACCTGACTGCTCAGGACCGCATTATTCGCGGGAGAATGCCTACTCTAGAAATTATTCACGATCGTTTCGTGCGCCTCTTCCGTTTAACTGTATCCAATGCACTCCGCAGAGTGGTGGACATCAGTGTGCGATCCACAGAACTGATTAAATTTGGTGAGTACATCAAAACCTTGCCTGTTCCTACCTCCATGAATCTCTTCCGAATGACACCGTTGCGTGGTAATGCCATGATGGTCTTTGAAACCAGGTTGGTTTTTACCTTAGTCGAAATGTTTTTCGGCGGCAGTGGCGAAGTTGAAACTAAATCAGAAGGACGTGATTTTACTGAAATTGAAGCACGGATGATCAAGCGCGTAATAATTAGTGGGCTTGAAGATTTACAAACATCATGGAGACCTGTTTTTCCAGTTCAGGTAAACTATGCCCGAACAGAGGTCAATCCGCAATTTGTCTCAATTGTACCTCACAGTGAAATTGTCGTTGTGGTGACTTTTGATATTGAAATCGGGCGGGCACCCATGTCTATTACAGTTTGTGTACCGTATTCGATGATCGAGCCAATTCGAACCAGACTGAATGCCGGATTCCAAAGTGAGCAGGACGAAAAAGATAACACCTGGAGCAATCGGTTCAAACAAAATTTGCAGAAAGTTGATATTGAATTAATTGCAAAACTGGGTGAAATTAATATCTCTGTGCGTGATTTTTTGAATTTACAAATGAATGATGTTTTGTATTTGGAGCATGAAACAAAGGATCCGATTTCGGTTGAAGTAAACGGGGTCAAGAAATTTACCGGATTTCAAGGTGCCTATAAAGGTCACAAAGCAATAAATATTGACGAGTTAATTTATGAACCTCCTGTGTCCGATGAAATGCTTGTATGAAAGGCTGTTGCTTTGAAACTGCTGAGAGGAGTCTTACGTACTCAATGTCTGTATATGAACACCAATCCGGGGAGGATCTAATCCAACCTCATCAATTCTCAGCATAAGTTCACCTTCTTCATTTTTCCCCAAACCTGCGGCGGGTACCACGCAAGCAAGTTCTAATAATTCAATTTCAGTATTATTGTTGGGAAGCCTTTTTCTTATTTTTGCAACATATATTTCTCCCAGATGTTGTTGTAAATATCTTAGTTTCCAGTATTGAGTAATGTTCCTCTCTGCTTTGTTGTACTTTCTCTGACGGAAGCTGACTTC
>JYMV01041598.1_pt1 | contig 10582 bp, 4 predicted proteins | sample 338911 | NCBI WGS metagenome assembly JYMV01 (sample SAMN03354496, study PRJNA234377) | hydrothermal vent metagenome | biome: Deep sea; feature: Hydrothermal plumes at the Eastern Lau Spreading Center, Western Pacific Ocean; material: Seawater | place: Tonga | collected 2009 | depth 2000 m m
TATTTACTATGGCAATAGTCATATGAACATTCGGATTTGTAGCTCTTGTTGTGATGTTTACAGCTTATAAGTGTCACGCCAACATACGGACTTACCTGTACCTTCTACGACTGCGTCGATTTAGAAAAAAAAGGATATCTACGCCTTGATAACAGTCAGGACTTTGAGTTCCATGCTTTTGTAGTGCATTGTGATGATGACAGACTGTGAGGGTCCACAATGTGTTTGTTAAACGACTAGAAGAAAAGGGTATGAAACTCTGCATTCATCACAGAGAGTTTGACGCTGGTATGCCAATAACTGAAAATATTGACAAATATATGAATAAGTCTTGGAAGGTTGTCGTTATTATGAGTAATTTGCCATTAGTGAGTGGTGTCAATGGGAGGTAGACGTAGCACAAGAACGCAGGCGCCGACAAGGAAAGGGTGCCTCTGTCTTAATTATGCTCAAAGCAATTGATGCTGATCATATGACAAACGCTATAAGAACATTACAAAATACAACACCATATTTGCGCTACAGAAAAGGAACTGGCGAGGAACTATTTTGTCAAGCTGTGACAAATACTCTTCGACAACCACTAAGTGTACCACCTATGTCAATTTGACTTTATGTTGATCTAAATCGGTATATCTCTATGGTATTAAAATAGAACACAAAAAATACCGCACTGTGGGAACAGTTCCAAAATCCAATAGTAAATTCGTAGAAAGATGCAAAATTAATAGCCTTAACACACAAATACACTACGCTCCCTTCTTCTGCTCGGTACAGACACTTCAATAAAAATGTGCTGGACTTTTTTTATTTTATTAATTTAGTTTATTTCATGTAGTGTTGTGTAGATCGTAGATAAATCTGTATATGTTCCTGTACTTTGTTTTGTTTTAGAAATAATATGACTTTTGCATTTTCTGAAGCCATAAGTGTATTTAATATCTTGACAATGCCCCTATATACATATACGTAAAGCTAAGTACGGCTATTATAATACGAGCAACAACATCAACACCAAAAAACACTGCTTACCCTTCGCGAGCACCTGAGTTCACCCCTGTCTTTAGTGGGGTTCGTTTTTTGTGTTGTCCTATTATGTGTCTTTACATTCTTAGTTCCGTTTTGGGATGTCTGTTACGATTTCCGCATAAAAACGATGTTTGCTTCGTCTTTATCTCCAGTTTTTTGTAGGAGGGCTCATGTCTGATTTACGTTATTTGTGCTTGTTCGCGTATAGTAGTGTCCAACACATATTGTGTTGTGATTTTTTTTTCACCTCATCTTGTGTCTTGTGTTCCTAATGTTGCCAGTTTCTATGGATTGTCAATTCGTATTTGCCCCTTCAGTTTTCTCTGCCGTTTGTTTACACAATACTCTTTTGGCATTGATGTCTACCAGATGTTAATTATATAACCACCGATTTAATATCTTTAAATTCTAATCGTTTCTTCCTGTCCCCATTTAGATCTGAAGGCAAATATGCCATAGCTCATTCAATGTTGTTCCCTTTTTTTTATTTTATTTTACCTATTCATGTAATTTAGAATTTTTTAAGCTGTGAGTCTTTCAGCCTTTCTTCCTTTTTATGTTATTTTCTATTTATTTATTTGCTTTTTATAATTATTATCATTAGAAATTAAATGTGGTTTATAATCGTAATTTATCACAATTATTGTTATTCCATTGCAACACGATCTCTCTGTTAATTATCGTGATTAAAATTGCATGATATAGAGTAAATTGCTGTTGACCTGAAAATAGAGTGAGTTGTCTCCCATTACCGTCTGACTATTCACATTTGTAGAATACCAAGAAGAACACAAAGTAGCCAATTGATATTCCAGTAAAGGAACGATCCGAATAAATAAACAGCATAGACATAAAGATAAAGCCAACCAACAGAGCAAACTGTTAGACAAGAAAAACTCCCAAAAAACCGGAAGTGAGAACATGTGCTCCGAAATGATAAACATATCATGTTCAATTGAAAGCTACCGTGCGAATGTTCTCTTCCATAAAGTTGTATTAATGTCGAAAACGAAAACATTCCAGATGTCTGAAATCACAAAGCCCACATCAATTAATTTATTATTTTTTTAGCTCATTTCTTATTAATGTCATTTGCATTTATTTACGCATGCTGGTACCTTTGACGTTGGGTTGTCGTTAGAATTTCTATTGGCGGTCTTTGTATGTTATTATAACATTGTTTCTACGTTGAATACTGGGCCAACGTTGGAATTACGTTGGGTGTTGGGATAGCGTTGGTTCGTCAGTTAAGAAAAGTAGATAATTAGTATTATCAAATATGAGCAATTTATTGAATTCTCAGATTTGAATTACATGTAAGTAAGACCATTTATAATAGTTTTGTATTTATTAAAATATTAAAATGCATGTTAGACGACGTACCCTTATACCCAGCAGGTTAAGCGCATGTAAAGGAAACACATACAAGTATCGGAGACAAAATCAATGAAAGATGAAAAAAAAGGCAATGCACAACATAAATTCCTATTCGTAAACATAAACAATTCAGCATCGGAAATCATTTATTGTTCTTCTATTATGATACTCCCGTCTTTGTAAAATAAAATAATAGGCCTACAATATTATATCTATTCTTCACGAATACAACTGCATATATCAGGGCCGGCCGTAAGAGGTGCCGTGATCAATGCTGTTCTCTGTAAAGCACGCAGTGTGTTTTTGTGTGGACTTGTACAGTCGATAGTAGATAACTCCATCGTGGTGTCCCATTACGAGCAATTGGTCCAATTAGTTAAAGGCCGGCCCTGGTATATATTGTGATTATCCTTGTCTAATTGTGTTGATTTATTACTAATTGTACACGTTACACCGTGCAACGTAAAGATTTTGCAACTGAACTACTGCAACCATGAAACATATATCTACACAGTGTCATGACGATAATGTCAATGCAGAGTTATGTCCCATGTCCCTATTTTTGAAAGAAATATAACGTTATTACGGAACGAAGAAGGAAATATAGAAAGAGAATAAAGGAAGTGCACTATTTTCAATGTCATTTAAAGCAACTCGAACTAAGATGATCCACATGATTGTGAACACAAAGTGTTATTAAAAAAGCCGGAAATTAAAATCATGCGTAAATCAATTCATTGAAATTTTTTTTAAATGATTTGTTTACCCATAAAATGTAAACACTGCAAGATATATTATTCATTAACCTATGTTTATTTATTATTTGTGATTCGAAAAAAAGAAGAAAACAAATGAATATATCAAAGAAGTAATATAAAAGCATTTTATCCAAAAATATATATCTAAATATTAGTGTAAGTGTGTGCTATATTGTTTATCCTGTGGAAGGTAAGTACACTGGGGAGTGAAAATGGCCTGTTTGAATGTAGTTCTAAGTGCATATTGCAAAACACAATTCATACTGCAAGAAATATAAGTAATGATTATACCACGATTTCGCGAGTTAAACGGCTAAACATTCGAACGCTTTTTAGTTTTGTGTGGAATCCTATTTTGTGTCTTTACGTTCTGAGTTCCGTCTTGTGATATCCGTTAGAATTTTTGGTTTATATATCACCTCCAGTTATTTGTAGGAGGACTTGTTTCTTATTTACGTTAATTGTGTGTGTTTGAGCATAGTGGTGTCCAACACATATTGCGTTGTGTTTTTGCTTTGTGTTTCGTCGTCTTATGTACCTTATGTTGCCAGTTTCTCTGGATTGTCCTTTTTTTGCTGTCCCTTCGGTATTCTCTAACGTTTATGTACAACAATCATGACCTGCATATCGTACCATAGCATAATCCCCACCCATTTGCATTTAGATTCAATAAAGTTTTGATATATGGTTAATTTGATATGGGACAATATCAATTCCAGATAATAGACGATGATTTTCTACAATGAGATGATGATGAGGCTTGCTTTGTGCAACACACTTAGTTGGATTTCTATAGTGCTAGCTCACTGAAACAACAGTGAACGGATAGACATGTCGCCCAGTCGGAGATATTATTGTGATTGCGAAACAACCAAGCTTTGCTCTTTTCTCCATAAATGTTGCGTGCTTAGCGGAGAAGCTACACATATCAATTGTATAGTCTTTGGTTTGACCCTATTCGGTCTCGTACACACGATCTACCGCACTCGAGGCAATTATGATAACCATTACACCACTGTTTTGGTTCTAACAATATAATATTTAATATATACGTCTATATAGTTTAAAAAAGAATGAAAAACTTCAAATGTCACCCAATTTTATTTGTATACTATATGAATACTGTGCAATTGATAGGGTTTTTTTATTGAGGAAAACAAAAAATCATTTCCGCGATTAAAATAAACAATTGGACGAAACTTATATCTACCGCCACGATCTAGCTTAAATATAAACTATAACAAAGAGGGGGTGGTGGAATGTAACTAAATCAATGAAATATTAACCTCAGTGTGGTCAGCATTTAAATCGTTGTTTAAGCATAAGTATATGAATAGTTGCCCATTATTGCTGGTTTTCTGAAATTGTCAACGAGAAACATACGTATATTTTTCAAAAGAGTAAATTATTCCAGAAACGCGTAGTGAGTATTAAATTAGATATCTATGTTTTCTCCCAATATTACGGCGTTTTAACCCCGCTGATCCAGTGGTGGAAAACTCTGTAATCCTCTAGTGGCTTAAAATGTCTCGTGCCTTTCCCCGCATGTTGTCAAATAGGTAATTGGCTAGAAAAAGGTCATAACCTGTTGGGACTACTTTTCTTCCGGAAATCTATAGGTTTATTATTAATTCCTTGACAACGTGAACATAAATGTAAGCACAACTCGCGATTTTCGTCTGCTAATGGAATACATCACAAAATCTCTCTTTATCACGATGATCCAAGGATTGGCCAAATAATCAGGCTAGCTGGGGTCCAAAGGGGTGTCATGAAAGCTAGTGTTGAACATTTTGGGTTTCCAATGTATGAAATGCAACGGCTGTTTCGCTAAGATTCTCGAATTGTTTTTTGAAATATAATTTTTTCGGAAAAAATACTTAAGACAACTATCTATCGACTTTGCATTTTGTAATTTGTCGTCATCCGGTGACGTAGTATACAAGGAACGCTGGTGATATTGACAAAAGCTGATTACTGATTTATTTTACGATTTAGTGAGCATTTCACTTGCTTAAGTAGCTATATGCAAAATGTCATGAAATTGGAAAATATCAGTAACTTAATTACATTACCGTCTAGTTATCAATGTAGGGAAACTACTGTAAGCATGAAGGTTAGTGGATTGTGTAGTGCTGTTACTTGCGCGCAAAACACATGTGCTGCATTCATTAGTTAACATTGTTGTCTGCCATTATTTATTTAATAAATTTCTAATGTTCAGCAAATGAATACACTTCTCTTTAAATTCTAGTCATAATTACCGTCAATGTGTCAAACAGCCGTTACAAGTTCGTCTCGTAGAAATATATAGGGCTAGCAACAGAATTGTGTAGAGGTCCGCCAAAGGATTTTGAAATAAAGTTCGTGTTAAATAATGGGAGAAACAAATTATCCTTCAGTTGCCCATGTGGGTTACGATATTTCTCCACTCTCGAGAGTTAAATTTTAAATTTTAACCACTCGCCTGACGGCTTTAAATTTAACTCTCTTGAGTGGAGAAATCTCGCATCCCACGGGCAACTGAATAATAATCTATATTATTCCTATCCATTAACAGTTTTACTTTGTGAAAGATATTCAGCGCTTAAATTATGCATATAAATAACCAGGAAGTAAAGCATAGATAATTGAAGCAATTTTCAAAATAGGATGCGCGTGCCAATCCTTGAGATAATCAATATTAAACAAGATATTTGTGATGTAGGCAAATTACACATGAAGCCTGCATTAATGTGTCTAAGGCCACACACCACCTTTGGGGGGAAATTTGTATTTTAAAAATAGTGTTATCATTGCTTCAATTGAAATATAATATTTTTTCTTTCGAATTATTTATAAGTGACTTCTAAATAGTTGATTTTAGCTTTAAGAAATAGATGAATTGACATTTATGTGATAAAATTTAACACCATAACCCTAACCCATGGATTAAAATGCATACTACGACTAATATATTTGAGAATTCTTCTTATAATAAAATGTGTAAACGTTGGAGTGATTGTGGTTATTGGTGTATTGGCTTGACTATTGTATAGAACAATATTATTGTAGGCTCTCGACAATTTCCTTAGCATAAATGTTTCAATGCTGGCAGGGTGATTGCATTATCTTCAAAGAGATCGGTAGATGTTATCAATGTTTGTGATGATTTGGAAAACATTAATGATTACCAGTATTTTTGTCTATGCGTTTAATTCAATAGTGAACAAATTACGTATCAACTATATTTGTCAGAGTTTTAGGGTTATGATTTTGGTTATGGCGTTTAACGCCACTTAATTATATCGTGGCGGTAAGTTTTATTGGTGGAAGAAACCAGAGTACTAAGAGAAAACCACCATTCTGTCGTAAGTCACCAGAGCGGGATTCGAATTCACGACTTTAGTCAGAGTTTTAAAGAGGGTTGATAAACCATTTGCGCGAAACAAAAACATTATTAAAAATACAATTTATATTGCTATGAATAGTTTAGCTTCAATGTACTTTCGCCATTCCACCTATCCCAGATGATAATGTAGCACCACTAGGATCCGACCTGTGATCTAGTATATTATTACGACTAGTATTGCTTTCATTCACATGAATAATAGTTGGTTTTGAAATAAAACGTTTCCAAAACAGTAGTTTATTATCAGATGACATGTATTCCAGGTCATCCTTGCTATTAGCATTCGTCTTACATTTGTTTTTCTTTCTACAGAGAGCAGCAAATACTATTAATGTAATAATGACTACTAGCAGTGCTGACACAATCCCTATTGCTATCACATAATCCATAGTTAACCCTGAAATTAAAACAAATCGGCTTAATACAAAGCAATTAATATACAACTGTGCGTTACACAATCACGACGGGCACCCCTAGTGGAGCAGAAATTGCTTACCCATCCATAGCACACGAGTTTACCCCGATATCGTAGGGGTTATTGTTGTTCAATCTTTAGTTTTCTGCGTAGTGTTTTGTAGATCATTTTGTCCTTTTTCCTTTGGCCATTGTATTTTTTGGCCTTCGATTTACGGAATATGATTACTTCTGTGGTACCTTTAAACTTTTCTTATAAGAAGCAAGAACTGCTTGCCCTACGCCAGCACCTGTGTCCATCCCCGGTAATTTTGGTGGTGTCCATGTTGATCTTTTATGATAATTCTATGTTGTGTATTTATTTATTTCACTTCAATGTACCTCTACCGGTGCAGAACATACGTGGTTGGTGCATACCTGGTATATGATATGTGTGTATGGTGCTCGACGTCTCTTTCAACAATATTTCAGTTATATCGTGGCGATCAGGTATTTTGGTGGCGGAAACCGGAGTGTTCTAAGAAAATCACCGACCTGTCGCAAGTCACTGACAAACTTTATCACATATTGTTGTATCGAGTACATCTCGACTGGTATATGAACATGGAACTATTTGTCTTTACATTTATAACAAAGATACCTTTTCGACGTAGGTCCCTATTTGTGTGAGCTTCATTGTATAAACTGACTAGTGCCATGTCTTGTGTCTCTGTATGCTATTATGACACACTCTTATATTAAGAACCAATAATAAATTAGGATTGATACCACATGATTTAGTTTTATTTTAAACTAATGCAGTCATTTGAATGAAATCCATGCATTACAGTGCACTAGTCTTGGAACTAGTGCATGTCTTCGAAACTAGTGCACGGACGTGATCAATGACGTCATATAACGCCGCATTCCAAAAATTTGTTGTTGTTTTTTTATAAAAAAAACATTGAAAAATAGACAAGATTACGGTAATCTTAAATACAAGAAAATACATTAGCACAATGCTATAAATACATTATAGAAACATTGTTTGATTGTATTTATCGAATAATCACCCAAAAAAAAACACAAAAAGAAAACCCTAAATAAACAAACAAACACGGAAGCGATTTTGTAACTTATATCTCTCGGTACTCGAAACAAAATTAATTGATGACAAAAGAGAAGAAGAAAAAGTAAATGTATATGAGATAAAATTTCAATCTATATACAGGGAAACAAATAGCAAGGAAATAGCGCTTTCATTGTTGTTCTTCATCCTGAAGCTTACGGCATACAAAAGAGAAGAGTTAACATAAAATCACAAATATAAAATACAACATAGTACCGGAATTACAGTAAATGGTTTATCCTCTCCCCTGTTTAAGTTGGTGTAATAAAGTACTTAATAACTGCACGCTTGATCAATAGTGAGCTCTATTTTCCCTCGGGGTAGACTATTGCTTCGCGTCGGTCACTAGTTCATTCGTCCCGGTCAATAGTCTACCCCTTGGGAAAATAGATCTCGCTATTGACCTCGCGTGCAGTTATTAGATATATTGTCAACAATGTGTGGTCTCGTTTACTAAATAAACTTAAGAAACTACCGAAGAACAATTCAGAGAAACTGGCAACATAGGGTACACAAAACAAACAAAAAGCAAAATAAACACACAACACAATATGTGTTGGACACCACAATACGCAAACAAACACAAAAAATATAAATAAGACATGAGCCCTCCAACAAACTACTGATATTGATATATTATCAATAGTGCTTTGCGTCTATTACTAAAGTTAACATATAAATCCATATGTTTTATATGCGGTACTTCAAGCACATTGTTTCTATCCACAATATTAGTGTAGACATATGCTTTGCGACCTGTCCATATGAATGTCTGATTTTTGCTGAAAGCATCAAGAACAGCTGCAAATGAGATAAAGGATGATTTCATGACTCATCTATATTGCCACAGCTCAGACTGCAGATAACAATTGTGAATAAAAATGTATTTGTCTGCTATTTTTCAGAAGCCTTTGAAAATAACAACCTCACACTAATTCACAAAATATCGTATTGGTGGACTTTTCCTCCCCTTATGAATACATATAGCCCGTTGAAAAGTTCCATTTTTTTTCTACAGGAATGAACCAAAGTCATTGTAAAATACTTTTAATAAAAGTACCTATCAGACTAAAATACGCAAAATGTAATTAATAATTTAAATGAAACAAATGAAACCAAATCAGACAACATGAAATTCAGCAAAAACAAACAATAAAAATGCAACATATACATCACCGATCACTTTCCTGGCTTGATACAGCCACCTTAATAAGAAAAAAGTGGCCGTGTTAAACCAGTTGTGTGGACCCAAATCTCCCCTCTTACAAACATAATGTTAAACTCATTTAGTATGGAACATAACACAAACTTACCTCAATGTAATGTATATATTAATAATTTTTAGATGGTATTGCCATTCTGAATATCATGTTTTATAAGCATCTGTAGAGGAACCTCGTGTTTTCTAAAGGACATGTCTGTTATGTTAAAAACATTGCAGATTATTAATTTTGCATGAAGTCAGTAATGGATTTTACATAAATTATAAAATAAGTACATAGAATATTAAATGTCTACAGATTATGTATTCCACTTTTTAGAAAATTAATGTTGTTTTTGAAGATAAATATTCATGCAGTATATATATATGTTCTGTGTTTACCATTGTTCACCCAGGTGACTTTAAAACCATTCATTGATCCCATTTATGAACAGAAAATAAAAGTTGGTTGTGTCATTAGAATCAATAATTTGACTCCAAGATCATGTTTATTTAATTGTATATAATGTATTTTGTGACCAATATGTGTGGTGTAACGGATATCATCGTTAGTGGACTTGCATCTGGTGCCACATTTTTTTACTGTTTTATACATGCAATTTTACATTTTGTAGAACTATGTGTCATTCAATCTTTTGTCTCCTTTTGTTATTTTATTTTACATATTCATCTAATTTTTCATGTTGTAAAGCATTGACATTCAATATTTTGTACATTTGTGTGTGGTTTATTTTTATTTTTTTATTTGTATCTATTTTTATAATTATTATCATTATATTTGTGTTCTTCTGTCCATTAGAAATGAAATGTAGTCATAATGGTAATTTGTCACAAATATTTTCAATTGTTTGTTCTTTTAATTATCGTCATCAACATTGCCCGACAACTTGTAAATTGCAAGGACGGCACTGATACAGTTGTATTGTCAAAAAACAAATATATTGCAGGCCTATTGTGTTAGATTAGAAAGACTGAAGTATAATTATAAAAGTGCTATAGATTATTTCCGAAGCTGGATAGCTTTACATTTATCATTCATAGTTCATGTTGTACATTGCTTGTTTTCATTGCATTGGATTTGTTTCCGATCCTTGTATTTGTTTCCTGTACATGATAAGGTATAGGGGTACGTCATGCATCATGCATTTTAATATTTTGATAAGGAAAAAAACTATTATAAATGGTCTTACATGCGTGCAATTGAAATCTGAGAATTCAATAAATTAGTCATATTTGATAATACTAATTATTTTCCTGTTTTTAATAACTTCGCAACATTTGAC